>Ga0207421_10000484_pt1 | contig 51090 bp, 43 predicted proteins | sample SodLakKL_010_SED_4_FD_187542 | JGI IMG/M metagenome (GOLD analysis project Ga0207421, IMG submission 187542) | Alkaline sediment microbial communities from Lake Tanatar, Kulunda Steppe, Russia - 8KL_010_SED (SPAdes) (version 2) | ecosystem: Environmental > Aquatic > Non-marine Saline and...
TATCTCCCCAGTTTCGAACAGAGTTCGACCTACTAATGTGGACTTCCCGTGATCCACGTGACCTATGAATACAAGGTTCAAGTGTGGTTTATCTGCCATATTTTATGCCTCCAATCATTTATCTGCTTCTCTTTAATAGGTTGCTCTATTTATAATTTTATCCTCGGAAGAACCTTATCCCGAGACTGCATAGTGGGGAAATACTTCAAATATTTATATTTGTTCATCATATCTACTTATGTTACGAAAAAATGAGTGAAAAAATGGGCCTAAATATTAGGAAAGCTAAAAAAGATGATTTAGATGACATCGTAAAAATGTGGTACCGGTTAGCATCTACTCATCAAGAAATGATGCGAGGATATGAACTAGCGGAAGACTGTAGAGAAAAATGGAGAAATTTCATAGAAGATGGCTTGAATAAAGAAGGGATGTGTACTTTCGTGGCAGAAAAAGAAAATCAACTAGTTGGATTTTTGAATGTAGTGATCCGAGAGAGGATGGGTATCTTCGAAGATGTCTATGTAGGGATGATATTGGACGTTTTCGTAAAGGAGGAAAAGAGAGGTGAAGGTGTTGGAACCGAACTTACAAAAGAAGCAGAAAAATGGATTAAAAACAAAGGTGTGGATATCGCAGTTTTGACAGTTTCACCTGAAAACGAGAGAGCTGTTAAATTTTGGGAAGAAGCTGATTATGAAACTTATCTTTTAAAAAAAAGAAAAAAGCTTTCCTAAGTACTACTAGTTGAAGTGGTCATATCCTTCGCCTAGTTCCTTTTTTTGGCCATTTATAAGATACATTCCTTCTTCTATTATCTTACCGACTACAATAGGATTCTCTTCTTCAATTAGAGGCAATCGTTCAGTAGGTATAGTAAAAACCAATTCAAAATCTTCGCCTCCGTGAAGTGCCCATTTTAGAGGATCTATACCCAATTTCTTTCCAGTTTTTCTAGTTTTATCTGATATAGGGACTTTTTCCTTCTCCACCTCTGCACCAACTTCACTTTCATCACATATATGTCTCACTTCTGATGATAAGCCATCACTAACATCTATCATGGCATTCACGTGAGGAGCTATTTTCCTAGCGGTTTGTAGTCTACAGCTAGGTTGAAGATAATAATCTGTATATCCTCTCTTTCCTGCTCGAAGAAGTTCCAATCCAGCCCAACTTTTTCCCAAGTCACCAGACACACATATCACGTCGCCAATCTCTGCATCACTTCTCATACATAGATTTTCCTTTTCGACCTTTCCTATAACCGCAACATTGATAGTCAATAGGTCACCGTGGGTGGTATCACCACCTATTATAGCCATGCCATGTTTTTTAGAGGCTTCGGCCATCCCGTCAAAAATATTTTCAGCGAACTCTACTTTCACATCGCTAGAAAATGCGATAGAAACAAGACACCATTTAGGCAGTCCTCCCATCGCGGCGATATCTGAGATGTTAACTATAATCGATTTCCAGCCTATCTGCCAAGGTGTTTGCCAATCAAGGTTGAAGTGATCTCCTTCTACCAGCATATCGGTGGTCATCAAAGTGTACTCTCCTTGGTTTTCCAAAACCGCACAATCGTCTCCTATACCCTTATAGATCTTATCATCACTCTCGAACTTTTTAGAGATTTTTTCTATTAAACCGAATTCTCCTATATCAGATAATCTTTTCATTTTTTTCTCCTTTTGACCTCATCTATCTTTTCCTCAAAATACCTTATCCTTTCGGAGAGATCCCCATTTCGAGTCACGCTAGAGATAGCACATATCATATCAAAGGTCCCTGCTAAAGTTTCTAGATCATCTTCTTCTATACCTCCGATAGCTGCAGTCGGTATTTTCACAGAGGCGGCTATTTTTTTTGCTCTTTCGATCCCCAGCTCAGGATCAGTATCCTCTTTCGTTTTGGTTTTAGAGATAGGTCCTAGGGCCAAATAATCAGCTAATTTCTCCGCATTCACAGCTTGTTCAAATCTATGAGTTGAAACGCCGAGAAGTAAGTTCCCAGCAAATCTTGAAACTTCACCTAGAGGTAAATCATCTTGTCCAAGATGGACTCCATCAGCATCGACAGCTAGAGCTAGATCAGGTCTATCGTTAACTATCAAAAGTGCCCTTCCATCACATATCTTTTTGAGTTTTTTTAGTTCTTCGTATTTTTTTCTGTCACTTTTGGTCTTTTCCCGATACTGGATCATCTTAACACCACTTTCTACCGCTATCTTCACCTGTTCTATTACAGGAATATCTACCTCATAGTCTGTAATATAGTAATAATTTGCTTTACTTAGTAGACTCTTTTTCTCCATAAATCTGTTAAGTTGAAAATATTTTAAAAGCGTTTCGTTAGGAGATAGGCCTATTTGGAAACTTTAACTCAAATATCTTACCGCCTTGAACAGTTCATCTTCCTTAACAGGTTCTATATTTTCACCTTTGAATATAACTCCTGGTTCTCCTTCTCTGACTTCGCCGATCACGTTTCCTATATTCAAGTCAATTGAATCTGGAATCGTGGCTAAAAGACAACCAGAGGAGATCAGTCTGAAAGGGTCTAGATTCAATTTATCACAAATCTCTATCGTTATATCTTTCAATTCAGGTCGGGAATGGATAAAAAATTCGTTCTTTGAGGCATGTGCCATCTCATAAAGGCCCTGAAAAATCCCTCCTTCAGTAGGGTCATGCATCGAGTTCACTTTGTCTTTGATCTTTAGTGCTGATTCAACAACACTGATATCTTCTCTCAAGGACTTTGCTTCTTCTAACACCTTGTTATCTACTCCTCTACGTTCTAATTCTAAATCAAAATCGGAGGCTAGTATCCAAGTGCCTTCTAGTCCAGCTTCATCTATCTGAACTATTTTATCTCCAGGTTCAGCACCTCTAGTGTATATTGGGTTTTTTGTTGTGCCGACCAGTGCGGTTGTCACCAAAGGTTGATCGATTTGTCCTATCATTTCGGAATGTCCGCCTATTATCTCGATATTGAGTTTTTGAGAGGCATCATAGAGATCCTCCATAACTTCCTGTATCTCTGTTTTCTGATGATTTGAAGGAAACTGTATGGTGAGAAGAGCCCATCTTGGAGCTGCTCCACAAACAGCTAGGTCATTGGCTGCAATATTTATAGCTAACCAACCTATATTATCTTTAGCACCTGATATCGGGTCAGAATGCATAACCATATAAAAGTCACCTAGGTCGATAACTGCGGCATCTTCGCCGTAGGCGGGTCCCATCACTACACTTTCATCCTGAATTTTTTTATCAAATATAAAGTTCTCCATCATGTCTTTGTCTAGCTTTGCCATCTTATCCCCCGTATCACATAGAGATAGGTATACTCTCCATTTCCTTTTCAACTCTTTCTGCCATCCAATTTGCACCACTACCTGAAAATGAAAGAATCGCTTTCCTGTAATTATCTGCTATCCCTTCTTTATTACCTTTTTTTTCCTGTAATTTTGCCAAGGAAAAATAAGCCAAACCGAGTTTGTACGAAGCTCCTGTTTTCTGGTAAATAGAGATCGATTTGTTGTAATGTTCTTCGGCTTTCTCAAGGTTCTCTAAAATACTGTAAGCATTGCCTAATAAAGTGTGAGCGAGAGCTTTCCCACTCTCGTCATCTATCTCATCTAGAAGATCTTTTGCTTTTGTTCCAGTCTGGATTGCTTCATCGATCTTTCTTTTTTCTAGATAACATTCGGTTAAAGAGATAAGAGCAGATGCTTTCAGATCCCAGTATCCGAATCTTTCAGAAATATCGACTGCTTCTTTCAAATACTCTTCTGCACTGTTGAGTTCTCTAAGTATGGTATAAAATGAACCTATCTCTTTTAGACCCCCGACTCTCTGATAAGTTTCTTTTATCTGTTCCCATTGCTCTAATCCATTCCCAAAATAATGGATAGCTTCGTTCAAGTCACCGTTCAATTTTTTTATCCTAGCCATCACGAAATTAGCTGTAGTTAAAAGAGAGTGTTCATCTTTTTTCAGTGTGTTTATAGCTTCAGTGATATATTCTTCTGCCTTTGAATATTCTCCTTTTTCACTAAGAAGAGAACCTTGTCTAAATAGTATCATACCTATCAATTTTTCTTTTTCTGATTTATTTTCTATATCTTCTGCTAATTCTCTAGCGTTATCATATTCAGAGAGAGCTTGTTTGTAGTTACCTTGTGATTCTTTTGTAGATGCAGAACCCATGTATGCTTTCGTTATCAGTAAAGGTTCATCCTCTGATTCTATTATCCTATTGTAAGAATCCAGAGCATCTTTATGAAGATCTTTCTTCCTATAAGCCTCGGCTTTGATGAAAGTGATAGAATTATCTTGGTTTTCCACTCCGTATTCATCTATCAAATCTATGAGAGAATCATAGTACCCTTTAGCCAATATATCCTTTGAGTCTTTTTCTATGTCCTCTTGAAAAGAACTATATTTACCCCCCTTAAGCAAATGATATAATTTTTCAATAGCATGCTCCACACCTCGAGTGGGCTCATTGATATAATATTCCGAGGCAATTTCATGGAGCCAATTTATCTCTTCGACCGTAACAGACTCACTGATTTCTTTATTTATCAATGAATGTGTTTTTATATATTTCTCCTTGATAGTGATATCAATTAGGGGTGTACTTATAAGGTTCTTGACCATCTCAGGAGTTACTGGTTCTAATAGAGATAAGGCCTTCTTGTTGACTGACTCTCTGAAAACTGAAAGGAGTGCTAGAGACCAATATTCTTCATCGGTTATGTAATAATCTAGGATCTCACCTATAGATGAAATGTTTTCATTTTCCTCGTAAAAATCTTTTAAATCGCTTAAAAGTAGATTTGAAGAATCTAATATTATCTCTTCCTGATTTTCGAAAGTAAGACCGATATCTTCCCTCTCTTTTGAGACAATAAATCGAGAATTTTTAGTTTCATCTTTTAAAAAGATTATCTCCTTGATTATTTCTAAGAGTTTTTCGTTATTATGGATATCGTCAAATATGAAAACGCTCCTCAGCTCTTTGATGTCCGTAAAAAATCGCTTGATTCTTTCTTTACTCTCCAATTTATCGCTTGACTTCAAATAGGAAGAGAGAGTGTACTGTCCACATTTTTCAAGAAATTCGGACAGACTTGTCCAAAGATGCATAGGGCCTTGATAGCTTTTCACGTTAAAATAGAATACATTGTTATCTTCCTTTATCTCATCAATCAGATTACTTAGGAGTGTGGTTTTTCCCGTCCCTTCTTTTCCGACGATTGAGATTGGATTATTTCCTTCATCCCAAACATCCATCAACTCTTCCAATTTTGGATGGCTTTTCTCGGAGGAGGATAATTCCTTAAGATATGCTTCAAATGATTGATCTATCGGTTCTTTTTCTATTTCAAGGGAACCTTCTTTTTCGATCTCATTCACTATGTCTAATAAAGATAATTTAGTCTGGAAGTACGCATTGACCTCTCCGAGCTTGATAGAACTTTTTTCCCTTTCAGGTAGAATGTCGACTTCTGTATTAGCCATTTTTTCTTTTGTTTCCTTTGCTTTTTTGAACCCCTTCTCTGTGAGGAAATAGGCCTTTCTTTGTTGTTTTTTGTCCTTTATTCGTCTGGTTTCTTCTTTCAATAAATCGTCCTTAACTAGAGTTCTAACGGCATAAGATACTGTATTCTGCTTGAGGTCTAAACGATTTGCCATCCCTTCTTGTGTCAATTCAACAGGGAGTGCGTACCCTTCTTCTTCCTCATAGTAATTAAGTAGATGAACGAGGACTTTTTCCTTGGCCGTAAAATTTGTATCCATATGCAATATTATTTACACTTAGATAGTATATGAAATTTTTTGATAATTCGACCGATTAGGAAAGGATAAAAGGGAAGATAACATTTATTTACCCTTCAGGAGGTACGCAAGATTCGTGAAAGAAAAAGCAAAAGAGTTAGCGAAAAAAATACAATCTTATGATGAGGTCCAAATTGTCTCTCATATAGACGCCGACGGTATAACTTCGGCAAGTATAGCCTGCAAAGCTCTTGAAAGAGCTGGCAAAGATGTTAAGGTAAAATTCATAAAACAGCTCGATGAGAGCGAGATAGACGGTTTTAATTCCTCTGAGGAGGATAGATTGATTTGGTTCACGGATCTCGGTAGTGGCCAATTGAAAAGCCTTAAAGGTATCGATTGTGTCATCACAGATCACCATGAACCTCAAGGTAAGGCCGGTCCTCCAGATATCATGGATAGGGAGAATATTTTGAATTATGGTAATTCAAGTGTTTTGGAACTAAATCCTCATCGATATGGTCTAGACGGTGCTAAAGAACTTTCTGGTTCTGGAACTACGTATTTGGTCGCTAAAGCAATGGATGAAAATAATAAAGATTTGAGTAAATTGGCAATCGTTGGTGCTGTTGGCGATCTGCAAGCTACTGAAGATAACCAATTGGTTGGGATGAATAGGGAAATATTGAAAGAGGGTATAGAAACTGGAGTTGTGGTCAAAAGGAAAGATACTACCTTGTATGGAGTAGAGAGTAGACCTCTTCCAAAGCTTTTAGAATATGCTTCAGATCCTATTCTCCCTGGTTTGACAGGAGATGAATCCGCTTGCACAAATTTTTTGGTAGAAAAAGATATACCTTTAAAAAAGGGAGAAAATTGGAGAAGATGGTATGATCTTTCAAAAGAGGAAAAAAGGAGAATTTTATCCGGTCTAGGCAAAAGGATGTTAGATAGAGGATATCCGGTTGAATACGTTAAGAGTTTAGTAGGAGAGGTATATGAATTCCCTGATGAAGAAAAGGGGAGTATGCTTCACGAGGCGAAGGAATTTTCTACATTATTGAATTCCTGTGGTAGATACGAAAAAGGAGAGATAGGTTTGAAGGTATGTTTAGGAGATAGAGAAGAAAATCTCAAGAAGGCAAAATCTCTCCTCAAAGGTCACCAGAAAGTGCTTGTAGATTGTTTAAAACGCGTTGAATCTACCGGCGTTGAGGAAAGAGAGCATCTCCAATACTTCCACGGAGAAGACGAGATTCCAGACACTGTCGTCGGAACCGTAGCAGGTATGGTACTAGGTTCAGGTGATGTAGATAGAAGATTACCTATAATTGCCTTCGCCGAGTCGGAAGAACGAGAAGGAGTAAAGGTATCTTCTAGGGGAACTAAAAGGCTGGTGGATGAAGGATTAGATCTTTCCTCTGTAATGACTGAGTGTTCTAAAATAGTCGGAGGGGAAGGTGGAGGGCATGACATCGCCGCAGGAGCTTTGATACCATGTGGTAAGGAGGAAGAATTTCTAGAAGAAGTAGAAGATATGATAGAATCCCAGTTGCAGGAAGATTGATTACTTTTCCTTTCTAGCTATTGCCGCTACACTTTCTCTCTCAGGTCTATATTCGCTCGCCATTTTCAATCCAAGAATGAAGCCAGAGAAAGGAGCTTTGACCCCTTCTTCAGCAAGGAGGCCTATCACTTCGCCTTTGTCTACACGGTCTCCCGGTTCTTTTTTAGGTTTAAAGTATCCTTTAGATTCGGGTCTTATCCTGTCATAATATTCATAATAAGAAACTTCATTTTCTTCATCTTTAAATTCGTCGTTAAAAATGAGAGATAGAACAGCTCTTTTTACCATTTCTAATTCATCTCTATACCATTCTGACCCTCCAGCTTCGATGATCATCGAAGGCATGCCTAGTTTTGATGTTTCTAAGAACAATTGACCTCCGGTACCTCCTGTTTGTACGGCGTTGTTCAAGCCTACATCCTCACAAAAGTTCCGATTATAATCTTCATTCAAGTCGGTGAGCATGTACGGAACACAGCGGCTGTTTTTTCCGTAGGTGTGGAGATCTATGAGACGGTCGAAATCTTTTGCTTTTTCGAAGGTTTGCCGAGCTAAACGCTCTGATTTTGTACCGTTTTCGTCTCCAGGGAATATTCGATTCAAATCTTTTCCATCCTCGGGATTCTCTCTTTGCTTGCGTTCGACCGCTTCAAGATTCACTTCTGGTATAACCTCTACTGCTTTGATATCTCGGCTTTCAACCCAACCTTTTATCTCTCTAGCTATTAGAACAGAGCCTATTTCGGCGCCGTGAACTCCGGCTGTTATCAGTGTCTTTTTCATGGAGGTATCTTAACTAAAAGCTTGTATATTATGGTTATCATAAGTGGGAATAAGTATTTTAATCGAGTAATGCAATTGAAACGAAAGATGGAAACTTTACTAGGGGTCCATGATGGCCATGATGCAGGCGCTGCATTGATCAATGGAGATAAAATCTACGCTGTAAATGAAGAAAGACTGAACAGGGAAAAATACTACAGAGGTTTTCCTACAAGATCAGTAAAAGAAGTGATTAAATTATCAGAGCTAGAAGCTAAAGAAATAGATAAAGTAGCAGTTGCGGGTATTTACAGGAAGAAAAAGCGATTTTTAAGTCTTAAGAAAAATCTGAGAGAGATATTTGATGATATAGGACTCATAACAGTACACCATCATGATGCCCATGCAGCAGGAGCTTATTTTACTTCTGGATGGAATAAATGCGTTGTTTTAACAATAGATGCCGCCGGTGATGGCCTTTCTTCAGCTGTTTATATCGGAGGAAATAGAAACCTGAGGAAAATAGCTGAGTCATCTTATCTTGATTCATTAGGAGATTTTTATGCCTCTATAACTGAGATGTTAGGATTTGTCCCGATGAGACATGAGGGGAAAATTATGGCATTAGCCGCTTTCTACAATGGTGAAGATTATCATGATTTTGATGACTGTATTGAGGTTAATGGATTAGGCTTCGAAAATCATATTGAAGTAACTGGATCAGAATCGGTAAAGAAACTCTCAGAAAAAACAGGCTTTCCATTAAATCGAAAAAATGAATGTTCAAATGTGCTTAGAAGTGGTAAAAGAGATCATGAACTCTGGGATGAAGCAACTAGAATCGCTGCCTCAGCTCAAAACAATCTTGAAGGTCTGCTTGATAAACTATGTAAGAATATCAAAGGATATGATGGAATAAAAGGAGAATTTAAAGAAAATATATGCTATTCTGGAGGAGTCGCTCAAAATGTTAAGGCCAACAAAATCGTGAGAGATAACTTCCAGAATTCCTACATATTCCCACATATGGGTGATGGCGGATTGGCTTTAGGTGCAGCTCTCTATGTAAATTCAAATTTGAACGAAACGAAAATGCATTGGGATTGGAAAAAAGATCTGAGTAATGTATATCTTGGACCTAAATTCGACTTCGAACAAATAGAATCTATTTTATCTAAGAATGCTGATCTGAAATGGGAAAAAATTGAGGATATACCTAAGCGAATATCTAAACTACTAACAGATGGGAAAATTGTAGGTTTGTTTCAAGGTAAGATGGAGTACGGACCAAGAGCCTTGGGGAATAGGTCTATAATAGCAGACCCTTCAAATCTAGAATTAAAAAATGAACTGAATCAGAAACTGGGTAGAGAACCTTTTCAACCTTTCTCTCCTACAATATTGGAAGAGTATAAGGATGAATATTTGGAGAATTCATGTTCAAATAAGTTCATGACGATGTCATTTGATATTACTGAAAGAGCCGAAAAAGATTTGGGTGCGGCCATTCATATAGACGATACATGCAGACCTCAGGTATTAGAAAAAGATGACAATGAAACCTTCTATGCTATAATAGAAAGATTCGAAGAGAAGACCGGTATCGGGGCTGTTCTAAATACGAGTTTTAACTTACACGGAGATCCTATAGTCTGTACACCCGGAGAAGCGATAAATTCCTTTAAAAAGATCGGTCTCGATTTTCTTGTATGTGGAGACTACATAGTCAAAAAAAAGACGATGAGATAAAAACATATATATGATAAATTCATATGCATAATAAGAGGGAGATATATGAATAAAAAAGAAGAAAGTAAATTCAAAGGTCTGAGAAGATTCAATGGTGTGATGGCAATATTGCATTTTGTCCAGGGAGTTTTAATGTTATATTTGAGTACGGATTTTGCCATCTCCATTACTAGAACGTATATGGCTGGACCTCCTGGAACGGAAAATATGATAAGTAAGACCATTTTTGATTTACGACTTGGGCCCGCGGTAGCTGCTTTCCTATTCATGTCGGCGATAGCTCATTTTGTAGTGTCTACTATCGGGTTTAATTGGTACAAAAAGAATCTGAAAAATCATATCAATAGAGCACGGTGGATAGAGTACTCTTTCAGCAGTTCACTGATGATAGTCTTAATAGCTATGCTCGTAGGAATAACAGATATAGAATTTTTAGCAGTAATATTTATCGTAAATGCTTCTATGATCCTATTTGGGTGGTTGATGGAGTCACACAATCAGGAAAGAGAAAGAGTCGTTTGGACTCCATTCATATTTGGATGTATCGCCGGAATCGCTCCTTGGATTGCTATAGCAATACGACTACTTACAGCTGTTGCCGAATCACCTGTTGAAGTGCCTAGTTTCGTTATATGGATATTCGTATCGATAGCTATTTTTTTCAACATATTCGCATTGAATCAAGTGTTACAGTATAAAAAAGTAGGTCCGTGGAAGGATTACCTTTACGGTGAGAAGATGTATATAGTTCTCAGCCTTGTAGCGAAATCCGCCTTGGCCTGGCAGGTCTTCTCCGGGACATTGGCTGGTTAAAAATAATTTATCCCCTCCTATCTCTTTCTCTAATCTAGAGAAAAAAGAATCCATCTGATCTAATCTTTCTTCGGCGATTTCTTTAGCCTCCTCAGTATACAATCTCTTAGGTATCTTTTTTAGTTTCAATTCTTATTTGAGATCAGGAGAATTCCTGTATAGATACTTGATTCGTTTTGGGCTCTAAAACAATAACCTTACCTGGATCGGGCTGTATATCTCTCATCTTCTGGTATTCCGTCTGTTTCTGCCAGGATGAAGCGTTGATAAGTATAGTTCCGTGATAGTCGTCTACAGATGTCCTGTGTATATGCCCTGTGACAAATATATCAGGCACCTCTTCTATAGCTAGGTAATCTTTCTCCTCTGGTGCTATAGATGTCTTTTTACCGTAAACAGGCACTAAATGTCTTCTTTTTAACATCTCTTTCTGGGCAGTTATCGGATCTTCTTGAGTTACCTGAGGTAGCATATCCGATAGATCATTTATGCTAGTCCCATGATACATTAAAATTTTTAGACCTTCAATATTTATCAAGGAAGGATTTCCAAAAAATAAAACATTCTCAGGAAACATATCCCTAATATCTTCAGGTAAACGGGGTTGAGGTTCAGCATTTCTCACGATATCATGATTACCAGGTATCGTGATTATCGTAAGGTCGTCTCTAATCGCCTCGAATAGGTTGGCTACTTCACGATACTGATAATTTATATCGATTATATCTAGTTCTTTTTCTTGATTTGGAAAGACACCGATACCGTCTATGAGATCACCAGGTATTATCAAGTATCTAATATTCTCTGCTTCCACGGCGGAGTTTATCCATGTGGTAAAGTTATCCCACTTATCTTTTAAAAAAGAATCACTTCCAACGTGTATATCGCCTAAAAAAGCTATCTTACCAGAAAAGTCGGGCTTCGATTTATCATTCAATTTTGGTACACCAGGTCTCTTTATCTCTTCTATAGAAAATGTATCATCGAAATCCCCGTTGTTCTCCCATACTTCACCTTTTGCAAGGATTACCTCGTCTTCTAGTATATTTCTAGTATAAGCCTCACTATCGCTTGAAATGAAACCTCTGATCTCACCACTTTTATCTTCTAATGTTAAAACTTTATTACCATTAGATGTAGAGTATATATCTCTCACCATTCCTATCGTCGTGGCTTCACCTGCCCTCTTTGCTATCCTATTTATGGGTCTCGATTTCTTTCCTTCCCTTCTTTCAGTTATAACAGATTTTAATATATCAAATCGACTTTCAAAATATTTACTAAAATCGTCTATTTTACCTGTACATGTAGAATTTCCAGATATGTCCTTCAATAACTTTACACATTCCCTAGGATCACGTTTTTTCCGTCCATCTTTAATATATTCTCCATCTCCTGTTATTTCATCAGCAAAACAAGATATGGTTTCTTTACAGACAGGGAAGGGGAGCTCCTCTTTTTTCTCAGTAAGTTGTTCAATTACTTTAGAAGGATCATCCAACCTCTCTAAATATTCCATAGCTTCGGGAGTAAGAACCGTATTACATCTCGCTAGTTCACTGACTATACGGTCGCGCATCTCTATCGAAATGTCATAGATTTTGAGATATTAATCCTTTTCCATCTCTTTGGGTTGAAGATCCTTACCCAAATTTTTTAAGGCAAATGATTTATAAGACCCCCTTATGCATAGATTAAGGGATAACAAATGAAATTGAACTTTTTAGGCGGTGCATCAGAAGTTGGTGCTCTATCGATGGTGATGCACCATAAAGACGTATCACTTATATTCGATCACGGTTTATTACCGGAGGACCCTCCTAGATATCCGATGAGGCCTCCTATCGTAGATATGGGTTTTTTGACTCACTCTCATCTAGATCACTGTGGTATGATTCCATCTTTGCTTAGACAGAACGACGTTCCTATCCTTTCTAGCCATCCTACAGTTGAAGTTGCTGAGCTTCTGCTTTACGACAGCTTAAAGATAGCAGATATCGAGGGGTATCCTAAACATTACGAAAAGAGAGATATCAAAGATACGAAAGCAGCATTTGATATTGTGGGGTATAACTCTAAAAGAGACATTGGAGGAATGGAAGTTGAAGTGCATTCTGCCGGACACATACCTGGGTCGAGCATGTTCGAGCTAAAAAGCAAGGAAGACACTCTTTTTACAGGAGATATAAACACTCAAAATACCAGGCTTCTTTGGGGCACTCATCCTGTGGAATGTGACAATCTTATAATGGAGACGACTTACGGAGGAGAAGACCACCCAGAGAGAGGGGAAACAGAAAAGAAATTTTTAGACAAGATCGATGAAACTCTTGAGAGAGGTGGGCAAGTGATCGTGCCTGTCTTCGCCGTAGGTAGAACTCAGGAGATACTCATGATCCTAGATGATAGAGATTATGACGTTTGGTATGATGGGATGGGAAGAACGGTAAGTAGGATATACCTTAATCACGAAGGTTTCTTGCGATCACCAAAGAAACTGAAAAAGGCTCTATCTAATGCAAACGAAGTCAAATCTCCTTCTACAAGAGAAAGAGCGAAAGACGGAGAAGTTATAGTCACCACTAGTGGAATGGTTGAAGGAGGTCCTGTATTGGAATACCTCCGAGAGATACGAACAGATCCAAATAGTTCTATACTCTTGACTGGTTATCAGGTCGAAGGAACAAATGGAGAGAGACTTTTAGAAAATAGCATGATCAGAGACAGTGGAGCGACACTCCCTGTTGAGTGCGATATAGAAAGATATGATTTTTCTGCGCACGCAGGTCATGAAGAACTTCTTGAATTCGCTAGAGGTTGTAATCCAGAGAGAATTGTGCTGTGCCACGGAGATAAGAGAGAAGAAGTTGCTGATGATCTTTCGGAATTCGAGGTTTATACTCCTAAAGAGGGTGAAATGATAGAGTTATGAAAGATCTCTTGATATTCGAGACATAAAATATTTTATAGAGTATCCCGCTTTGAAGCTTGATTATGTGGGAACTATCCCTAATCAGATTGATAGTTGGAGCAACCTTCTTATTTGTAGCTTCTTTAACGGACCTTAAATCCCGACGTGTACCTGACGAGCTTTGGATACTTTTAGGGATTGTATCGATGGCTATATTAGGAGTAGAATTATTCTTTATCAAAGAAGTCAGTTGGCAGTTTTTCTTGATTTTTATACCGATCGGAATTGTATTTTTAGAGGCATTTATTGATAGACCTCCTATCTATTCCAAGGGAAAATTGAACCTCCCTGTTTTTGGATGGTTTATACTTCCTCTACTGATTTTAATTTACATGATTAATGTTGTAGGGCATTATCTTCTATTCTGGTCCTTAGCTATGATTTTGGTAGTTATGTTATTTTCCTTTATACTCTATTTCTTTTATATACTACATGGTGGAGCTGATGCAAAAGCTGTTATCACGCTAGCGATACTCCTACCATTTTATCCTGAGATTCCTAACATAACCTATAGAGCGATTTCTCCTGAGGTCGCTACCGGAATGGAAATATTTTTTCCTTTCACATTGGTTATACTTCTAAATGCATCGCTCATCATGTTGATTTTCCCCATCGTGAATTTTGTCTTTAACCTATATAGGGGAGATATAGATTTTCCAAAGATGTTTTTTGGGTATAGGAAGAGAATAAACGATGTAGAAGATTCTTTTGTTTGGCCGATGCAGTATTACGAAGATGGGAAATTGAAAACTGAGCTTCTTCCAAGATCAGAAACCGACGAGAGGATCAGATCTTTGAAATGTCATAGTATGAAGATGGTTTGGGTGACACCTAAGATACCTTTTATAGTTCCAATATTTATTGGTTTTATCATGTCGTTTGTCATCGGAAATCCGATACTCCATCTGATTTGAATCTAGGTCGTTTTTCATACAATCTCTTTTGTTACGGATAGATAATAAAATCTTGCGAAAGGTTTAAATACCGCCCCTCTACCTACCTCTATAAAGATTCAAAACATCCGATATATGTTTATGGGGGCCTTATCAATTGAAAATGGAAGGGAATATTGAAACCGTTTCGGACCACGGTGAGATAATCGCTAGGTTTCCAGAGATGCCCAAAATAGGTGCTTTGGTCTTCGATAATAAAAATGAACTCATAGGAAAGGTCGGATGGATATTCGGTCCAGTTGAAGATCCTTACGTGGAAATAAAACTCGACATCGATCCAAAAAAGAGGCTCACCATGATTAAAGAAAAAATATATGTAGAGGAGATATAGATGAATGAGGAGATCGAGATAGAAGAGGAAGAAAAGAGTGCCGTAGAAAAAATTACAGAATGTCCTGAATGTAGCAGCAGGCACTTAGCCCAAGACTATGATAGGGGAGAATTGATATGTGAAGACTGCGGTCTCGTGATTGATAATCAATATATTGATGAAGGTCCAGAATGGCGAGCCTTTGATATGAAACAAGAAGAAAAGAGGGCGAGAACAGGGGCTCCGATGACAGAGATGGTCCATGACAAAGGTCTTTCTACTAGCATAGATTCTTCTAATAAAGATTCTTACGGGAGGTCAATACCTAGCAAAAAAAAGGCCCAAATTTATAGGTTGAGAAAATGGCAGCGTAGGATTAGGGTTTCAGATGCTACCGAACGTAACCTCGCCTATGCTTTAACGGAGATGGACAGAATGGCCTCGACAATGGGCCTTCCTAAAAATATCAGGGAAACAGCCGCCGTCATTTATAGAAAGGCCGTAAAAAAGAACTTGATAAGAGGAAGGAGCATTAACAGTGTTGTAGCTGCCTCGTTGTATGCTGCCTGTAGAAAAGCTAATGTTCCTAGAACACTAGATGAAATAGCTGAAGCGACTTCTTCCGACAGGAAGGAGATAGGTAGAACTTACAGATTCCTTAGCAGAGAACTTGTGTTAAAATTGAAACCTACTAAACCCCAAGAATATCTTAGTCGTTTCTGCAGTGAGCTAGATCTGAGTGGAAAGATCCAGAAGATGGCAAAGGAGATAATCGATCAGGCAGAGGATAAGGAACTGATATCAGGAAAAGGGCCTACTGGGCTTGCCGCAGCAGCTATCTATATAGCTTCCATAAATGGTGGAGAAAGAAGAACGCAGCGAGAAGTTGCCGATGTTGCCGCCGTTACGGAAGTGACTGTAAGGAACAGGTATAAAGAGCTAGTAGATAAGCTTGACATTGATATCGAGGTATGAGCTCATCTTTTAGATGACTATTTATCCCAATAGTTAGATCAATTGAGTTAGGCAAATATTGGCCAATTATTAAATACGAGTTATGAATTTTTATGTCGAGACAAGAAGCGATGAATAAGGGTATAGAAAGTTTAATTAGATTAAATACCTCTTGAGGTTTTAGAATATGCCAGATGATGAGAAAGAGGATCTTCCAGATTTCAAAAATTTAGGAAAAAAAAGAGTTGAACTTCTTAAAGAGGAAGGAATAACCTCCTCTAAAGATATAGTTGAATTAGGGCTTGAAGGTTTAACAGGAACTCGAGAGATAAATTACAAAACTGCTAAAGAAATTCTAGAATCCGCAAAAAATGATCTTGGAATATCTAATGAGTGGTTGGAAAAAAATAGGCAAGAGGTGAGTGACGGATACAGTTTAGAATATAATGAGAACTTTGAAGAGGGTAAGGAAGGTGTTAAAAAAACTGATAAAGAAGATTTCGATCTAGCTTCCGAAATAGAAAAGATGATGGGTGAAAAAGAAATTGAGAATAGTCCTGAGATTAAAGCTTCTAAGGAAGTAGGTCAGTGGGTTGAAGAAAATATCGAGACAGAAAGAAAGATTGGAACCGAATCTGTTTGTCCTATCTGTAAAAGTATAGTATCTGTACATGATGATAGATGTGAAAAATGTGGTATAGAGTTCGTCGAAGGAAAAGCAAAATGTAGTAACTGTGGTGAATTGATCGAAACTGAGACATCCAAGTGTCCAAAATGCGGAGAGAGACTGATTGATGAAAAAACACTCTGCCCTCTCTGTGATGAATTGCTTTATGCATCGGACACCACCTGTCCTTCATGTGGAACGGAATTTTACGAGGATTATATTAGATGCGCAGATTGTAAGGCAGAAGTTCCTATCGATTCTGTTGAATGTCCAGAGTGCGGTAGTATACTCATGGAGAGGATAATGGAAGAGGAGACACCTCTTGAACCATCTACGGATTTTGTAATGGCAACTGAAGAGAGTGAAATGGAAGAGGAAGAAACCAAAACTGAAAGGGTAGTATATCCATTTCCAGCGATAGTCAAGCAGGAAAAGATGAAAAGGGCATTGATATTCAATGCCATCAATTCAGATATTGGTGGAGTTCTGATAGAAGGACAAAGAGGTACGGCAAAATCCGTAGCTGTTAGAGGGCTTGCTGAGATACTTCCACCTATAGAGGTTGTTAAAGGATGTCGTTTCTCGTGTGATCCCAACAATCCTGAGGAATGGTGTTGGGAATGCAGAAACAGATTTGACGAAACATCAAAAGTTCCGGTAAGAGAACGACCTGTAAGGGTTGTAGATTTTCCTTTGAGTGCTACGGAGGATAGAGTTGTTGGAACTTTAGACGTGGAGAAGATCCTCTCAGAAGGAGAAAAAGCCTTTGAGGAGGGTATATTAGCTGAAGTTAACCGGGGTATATTATACATAGACGAGATCAACCTGTTAGATGACTTTTTAGTGGATGTAATACTTGATGCTGCGGCGATGGGCCAGGTAACAGTTGAAAGGGAGAATATCTCACTTACATACCCATCCAACTTCCAAATAGTCGGGAGCATGAATCCTGAAGAAGGGGCATTGAGACCTCAACTTTTAGATAGATTAGCACTAAATGTAAAAGTTACTGGACTACCCGAACCAGAGGATAGAATAAAGATCATCAATAGGAGGGAAGAATTCGATGAAGATCCTCAAGCTTTTAGGGAAAAATACAAACCTGAAATGAAAGAAATGCAGGAAAGGATCATCGAGGCAAAAAAACGAATCCATGATGTAAGTATATCAGATAATCTTGACAAAGTGATAGCTCGTCTCTCTGTAGAATTTGAAGTTGATGGTCATAGAGCAGATATCATAATGAAAAGAGCTGCGAGAACAAATGCTGCTTGGGAAGGCAGAACGGAAGTAAAAACCGAGGATATAGAATTAGCGGCTGAGATGGCTCTTCCACACAGGATGAAAAAAGGTCCGCTTGAAGAGAAGGAATTCGATAAAAATCGTATGAAAAGGTTAATCAAAAATTACAGTAGATAGACCAAAAAAGTTTTAAATTTAGCTATATTAATACACGACGATAGATAGGAAGGAGGATGAAAACTTGAGTAAAGAAGATAAAAATGAAAATAATGACGATGGAGAAGTTGAGCATAGAGTATGCTCATCCTGTGGTAACGAAGTCCGTGGAACTGACATAATATGTCCTAACTGTGGAGATGTTATGCCGGATCTTGAGAGTGACGGAGATGTGATCGAAGAAAGACCAGATTTTATTGATTATGAAGAGAGTGGTGAAGAATTAAAAGAGGAAGTTCCTGAAGGTCTTAAGATGATACTTGGATCTGCGGGTGATATGATCGAAAGGAAAGTGCTTTCAACGGTTAAAGAGCGTGAAGAAAAATTAAGAAGGTCTGTAGAAAAAGGTATTCGGGAAAACGAAAGAAAATTTGTAGAAAATCTTCAAAAAACAGCTCAACAATTACAAAAAAGACAGGATGAGGAACGAGAAAGACTAGAATCTCGGATTAAAGATATTAGAGAAGAAAAGAAAGAATTGGAGTCTCAATTAAAGGAAGAGAAAAAAGATATACAGGAAGAAATTGAGAAAAAAGAAAAAGAATTGAAGGACCGTCAAGAGGACATTATAGAAGAAAATAAGAATTTTAGATCTAAGATTGAAGAGATAAGAGAAAAACAGATTGAAACTAAAGAAAATTTAAGAGAAGAATTTGAAGAAAAGTCTGAAGAATTGAAGGATAGGATTTTAGAAGAAAATAAGGAATTAAATGAAAGGTTAAAAGAGAAGAAAAACGAGCTCGAGGAAAAAATTCAAGCAAAGGATGAAGAGATAGAAGAGTTGAAGGATCGAATAGATGAACAAACAGATGAATTCGAGGATATTCGTAAAGAAATTAAATCAGAACTTCAAGAGAAACTGAGCGAAGAACAGAATCAGTATATGAGTGAAATCAGAGAGGAGATGGTTGAGCATTATGAAAAACAGATGGACGTTCTTAGATCGATGAAAGGAGGAGATGAAGAAGAGGGATCACAAGTCGGTGGAGTCGATATCGAAGAGGAATTAGAAAAAACCGTCTATCCTTTCACAGCTATAGTCGGTCAGGAGAGAATGAAAAGAAGTTTATTGCTAAATGCTATAAATCCCGAGATTGAAGGAGTCTTGATTTGGGGTCCTAATGGTACAGCTAAGAAAACGGCGATTCTAGGATTGGCAGAATTGGTATCCGATATAGAGGGATTAAACAAAGAAGATGTTAATGTTTGGGATGATCCTGAAAGGTACATCTCAGGAGCTTTGGTGACCTCAAAAGCAAATGCAGATTACCTAATTGACAAAGAATTGAATAATGCGACATTAAGTACTCGACTTACAAATCCTTCACAAAATAACCATGATCCGATGGTTTTGGTCTCTGAACCTGAGTCTGTAGATAGACGATTGATATCTCATATGGACAACTTCAATTTACATGTAAGAGTCGAACCCTTGAATGATTTAGATAAAAGAATTGAGATATCAAGAAGATGGAGAGCCTTTAGAGAAGACCCTGAAAATTTCTATGAAAACTATAAAGAGCAAATAGAATCTTTAAGGGATAGGGTTATTCAGACTAGGCAGAAATTACCCTCAATCCAAGTAGGTTCTAGACAGAGAGGGACGATATCTAACGTATGTGCTCAGAACGATCTGCCTTCGAATATGGATGTGGTGATAGAGGAAGTTGCTAGAACTATAACCGCTTATGATGGGAGAGATGAAGTATTAGATGAGGATATCCAAGAAGCTTTAGATTTAACTTTAGTCCATAGGGTGACCGATGAATTGATTGAAGAAGTGTAGAAGATGAGAGAGGATGAATCCTCAGACATAAAAAGGATGAGAAGAAAGCTCTCCCGTGACTATGGGAGTGAAATTTACGAGAAAGATTTTAACCTCGCTATTAGAATCCCTCTTGAATCTATCGAATCATTTAAAAAAGAGCATATAGCCCCGACACGAAAAACAGTAGAAAAATTTAACAGAAAAACTGTTGAGGATAAAGTAATATCTGTTTTTCTCATAGCCGATGAAGATCATGTTGACCTAGAACTCGATTTTTTTTTGAAGGTATTGGAAGATGAAAATGCGAAAGCGATTTCAGAAAGACTTTTGAAAGGAGAATCCGATAGACGAACGGTGATTAGCGAGAGAGTTAGAAGTATAATAGATGAATTATCTCAAGTTAAAATCAAAGATACAAGAAGTAGAGGCAAAGTCGTAGGTTCTAGGAGAGCTAGAGATGATGTAAATCTTTCCGATATAGCGATTCTACCTTCTATCAGAAAAGCCATAAGACGAGGCAGTATAGAGAAAGGTAGAGGTCCCAATGTAAAAAAAAGCCATCTTCAGGAGAAAATCTATCAGACTAGACTAAAAACAAACGTATGTATTGTAGCCGATACCAGTTTCAATAAAAATATGCAAGAAGAGATCAATACGATGATTTGGATAATACGAGTTCTCTTGACCATGGCATATGAAAAGAGATTCCACGTAGGCATAATATCGTTTTCAAATAACATGGCTGTTGTAGAAATGCCTTTTACTACGGATGTTGACAAAGGTTATGAAGTGGTAAAATCTTTCAATTATGGTGGTTTATCTCCACTTTCTTCGGGTTTGCAAACAGGTATAAGAGCTCTAGAAAGACAGAAGGGAGATAGAACTCAGATTATTTCTATCATGATCTTGTTGACCCAGGGAAAAGCTAATGTTCCGCTCTATCCAGGTGGTTTCGTAAGAAGAGAATTGGACTACTTAGCGAATGTCCTAAGAACATCCCATATCAAAAGCGTCATGATTCACATAGGCGATGAAGAAGAACATCAGATGAAAGAATTATCTTTTAAATCAAGATCTAGATACTATAATCCCCCTATACTTAAAGAGGATTTATTCGTAAGTTAGAAAACACCTAAAATAGACATGATTAAGGTGGAAACTAAAGCCGTTATAAACAAAATCCCATATGCTATTAACAATCCATATTCACTTCCAATATAGATAAGTGCTCCTCCCATACAGAATAATAGAATACCAGAACTTAGAATCTTTTTTAAGTTAAAATTAGAAACTGTTTTTTTTCCTATATCTGTCTCAAGATAGATCATTTTTCCTTTTTCCAACTTTTTTAATTTTTCACGAAGTTTTTTCTGCTCTTCTATTATACCTGTGAGCCTTTCATCAATATAATTGGTCATTTTTTCATTGCTTGGGTTCATACTTTTTATTTTTTCAAAACTTTCTTTGTCTTGGCTCAATCTTCTAAGTCTATCTCTGATATAATTTTTAGCCATCCATCTAAAGTAATCCAAGGTTACTTTTTCCTGTTTTCCTCCAAGTTCTCCCTCTACCTTCGGTATACGGATTTTTTTAACTCGTTCTTTCTCAGAGATATTTTCTGTAGCCTTAGGATTTTGTTGAATATCAGGGATTCGAGAATTTTTATCGCCTTTTTGTGACCCATTTATGTTTAAATTACTAATATCCATATTTTTCCCTCTTTACGGGTATTCAGGAAATGAGTATTGGAGGCATTATTTGCCTTGCTATTTATCTTAATCAGTGTCGATCTCCATTAGTTTAGGTATTTATTTTGATCTTTATGACAGGCACCCATCGACTCTTTTTTCATCACATTCAAATTCAGTAAATCTCCTACGAGATCAACTTTGTCTGTTTCTCCAATCTCACAATGTAATTTCCAAACTCGAAAGATCTTATTTTGGTCAATTTTTAAAGGTAATTCATTACTATATAGGTTTTAGGGTTTCATTGATTTTTTAATTTGTGATAATAATGTAAAAGTTAAGATGAGCGCCGAGGAGGAGATTTGAACTCCTGAGGTGCAGAGCACCACCGGCTTGCTTGAACAACCGGGATTTTTACCCGATATGAAGAAAAAGCCCGTGAGGACTTTTTCCTGTTCGGCGGCTCTCAAGGCCGGCGCCTTGGTCCGGACTTAGCTACCTCGGCGATATGCTTTTGTAAGATTTGAAAACAGACCATTAATAACTCTTGCCCCAATATTTGTTCAATGATCTTCTTTTTTTATTTCGTAGATAGCTTCAAAATCAATTTCAAATCCGACGACGGGATTTTCTAATTCAAAATTTTCCAATACCTTAGGAGAAATCTCTCCAAAATATCCGATTTTTTCCTCTTCTACAAATACTCCGGCACATCTACCTTCTATGAATGAGGGATGTTTTTCTGATTTCACTGTCATCTCAAAACCTAAATTGGTTAGTAGGCCGTCGAGGATGGATTTCATCCTTGTGAATCCTACATCTGTGCTTTGTACCAAACCTGCAAGTTTAGTTTTCTGGTTATTGGGTAGGATTACATCTCCGATCTCGAATAATTTTCGCGGTAGACTATAGTTTTTATTGTCCTTCAAGTTGGTCAATAGACCAGGTAAAAGCCAACTTCTTAGAGAAATACGATCTTCACTGACAGGGTTCTCTACCCTAGCGACCTCTTCATCTTTCTCTATTTCCATCTGTTTAAATTCTTTTTCAGGACAAGTTAAATTATAATTCATTGTTTCATTGAATCCATACCCTATCAAAAGCTCTGTTATTGTGTCTCTTAGCTCTGAATCATCTAAAGATTCGCCGGTAGTGACTTCTTCTGGTAAAGTTCCATCGAAATTGTCATAATCAAAACCTATTGCGATATCCTCGACGATATCCCATGGATGAAGGATGTCGTGACGGTAGGCTGGTATCTTCACCTGTATATGGTCATTCTTTTCTTCAGCAGAAAACCTCATCCTTTGGAGAATATCTATAATGTTTTCATTCTCCATTTCCAAGCCCAATATCCTATTACATTCAGAAGGAGAGATCTCAATCTCTTCAGGTTTAAAGTCTGGATAAGTTATGGCCCTATTTCCATATTTAACGTGAGTCGTATAGATATCAGCATCTCTTTCTGCAAACATTGTACATAAAATATTTAGAGTCTGTTCTAAAGCTCTCATATCCGTACCGGTCATATCTATGAACAGTGAATCAGTTTCAGGTGTAACTTGGGTTAGCTGTCCATTTATCACTGGCGGAAAAGAGAGAACATCATCCTTCGAATCTAATATGATCGGATAGCGTTCTTTTTCTTCTAAAATATGAGCGAATTCCTTTCCTTTATCGTGCTTTTCAAGTATCTCGTGGAGGTTCATCTCTATAGATTTCTCCAAAGGCAAAAAGGTTATCTCTTCTGGTTTTACGGCTTTATAAGTGAGAGGTGGCTTTATCGGTTCTAGGTCATGAACTCCTATAGCGACTTTAGATCTATTCCTTCCTATGGTCAGATGGAGTTTCTCCTGCAAATCCATCATGGACTCTAAAAGTTGTTGAGATAACTCGATATTCCTGATGACAGCCGTGACTATGTAAGGTCTTACGTCCTGAACGCTCAGTTCAACGTTAGTCACTATTTCGGAGGAACTAGCTTCATAATCGGGAAGACCTGTTTCATCTCCAAGAAAGCCTTTTACAGCTCTTCCTATACCTTCTACTGAAAAAAGGTCGCATCTATTGGGATTGACTTCTAATTCCCATTCTTCACCTTCTATTTTCTCTATCTCTATGCCTATTTTCGGTAATACTTCTAACAAAGTGACTTCGTCGGAATTGGTGAAATCTAACAGTTCATCTGAGTTGACCGATATTACGGGCATATTTCTCCGAAAGAAAACGAGATATATGGATTTTTGGTAAAAATAGAAAGATTTGAAAGATATAATCTACTCATTTCGGTAAGTTAATATATCTTAAATTATTTTTCTAAAGCGGATATGACAGAAGATGCCGAAGAAGAGGTCTCTGAGGATTATAATGAGGTCGAAGAGGAACAGTTAATATCAGAGAGAGCATTTGAAGATGAAGAAGATATAGAACAGGTTGTTGAGGCTGTCCTTTTTTCCTCCAGCCATCCTTTGACCGTTCCCGAAATAGAAGAAGCAGTTGGCAGATCAAGGAGTGAAGTTCGCCAAGGCGTAAAAAAACTTCGAAGGATGTATCAGAACAGAAAAACCGCACTAGAGATCGTCAAGATAGGCAGAAAGTTTTCTTTACAATTGAAATCAAAATTTAACAAATATGGGATGGAAATGATGGACGAAGAAATAAACAAGCCACTTTTGAAAACCGCCGCTCTTATAGCTTATTATCAACCTATAAAACAGAGTGATCTCAAGAAAAAGGTCGGAGAGAAAGTATACGAGCATGTAGATACTCTGGAAGAGAAGGGCCTAATACTTTCTGAGAGGGATGGAAGGACCTACTCTTTGAGAACTAGTTCGAAGTTCCAGGAGTACTTTGGGTTGGAGGCTAGGGATAGAGACGAATTGAAGAAGCTGATGGCGGAGAAGGCAGGTATAGGCGATGGAAGACAGGAGTGAATCGATCATTTTGTAAGATGTTAATTTGGGTTTTATACTAAATATTATTTCGAAAGATTGTTATATTAGAAGATCCGATAGATTATAAATAGATATGACTATGAAAGGTTTTTTCGGAAGATATTTGGAAGTAGACCTGAGTCAAAGTGTTATTGAGGATTACGAGGTACCGGAAGAATGGTATGAGAAATACTTGGGTGGAAGAGGGATCGGATCTAGAATATTATTAGAGGAGATAGACAGCGGTATTGATCCATTAGGTCCGGAGAACATCTTGATATTCGCTACAGGCCCTCTACAGGGCACCCGTATCCCCGGATCAGGGAGACATGTCGTCCTTTCTAAATCTCCCAAGACCGGATCGGTAAGTGATTCTTACGCCGGTGGCTTTTTCGCTCATGAATTAGCGACCACTGGCTATGATGGGATCATCGTAAAGGGAAAAGCCGATTCCCCTGTTTACATATCGCTTGACGAGCATGGCGCATGTTTGAATGATGCTGAGGATATTTGGGGAGAAGAAGTGGCGGATGTAGACCAAAAACTTAAAGAGATACATGAAGGAGGTAAAGTTACGGCTATAGGTAAAGCTGGTGAAAACCTAGTTAAGTTTTCATGCATAATAAACGATAGAAACCGTGCTGCTGGAAGACCTGGATTCGGGGCTGTGATGGGGAGTAAAAATTTGAAAGCGATTCTGGCTAAGGGTACAAAGAAACTTCCTATTCAGGACGGAGACCTTTTGAAAAAAAAGAAAAAGGAATTCTTCGAACAGTTACAAGAATCTGGTACAGTTGAGTGGGGAAAGTATGGAACAACTGGTTTAGTCGAACCTCTCGATGAATTGGGTATATTACCGACGAAGAACTTTAAAGAAGGTGTCTTCGATGAAGCCGAAAAAATAGACGGTACAACTCTATTCGACACAATATTGAAGGAAAGAGACAACTGCACTGCCTGTCCTGTCAATTGTAAAAGAGTGGTCAATACTGAGTTCGCCGGTGAAGAAGTCGAGGAAAGGTACGGTGGGCCAGAATACGAGACTATCGCAGCTTTAGGTTCTTTATGCATGAATTCCGATCCATCATCTATTGCGCTAGCAAATCAGAAATGTAACAAGTATGGGTTGGATACTATTAGCGCAGGTGACACCATAGCGTTTCTGATGGAGGCATCGGAAAAAGGTCTAATAGATGAAGATATAGAATGGGGTGATCCAAAAGCTATAATAGATCTCATAGATAAGATAGCAAATAGAGAGGGTATAGGTGAGTTAGTTGCTGAAGGTATAGAAGAATTTGCAGAGGAAATTGGTGCCGACTTCGCTGTAACTTCCAAAGGACAAGAGATACCGATGCACGAGCCTAGAGGGAAAAAAGGACTCGGATTGAGCTATGCGACTAGTCCTAGAGGAGGCACTCATAACGAAGGTTTTCATGATACCGCCGCTGAAGAGATCCCAGAATTAGGATTAGAAGATATCGACGATCGATTCACTTTGAGAGGAAAAGCTAAAGCAGTGAAAGTGTTTGAAGATATTCGGTCTTTCGTTAATTCTTCAATACTCTGTATCTTCGTTGTTTCGCAATCAGGAAAAAATTATAATCTTCCACTGATAAGAGAGATAATGGAAGCGGTAACAGATCTAAAAATAGATGCGGAAGAGATGCAGAGGATAGGTGAAAGAAATTACAATCTGTTGAAGATCCATTCAGCTCGTGAGGGATTCAGCAGAGGTGATGATGGCTTGCCAAAGCGATTAAAAGAAAGCTTACCGAAAGGTGAAAGTGCAGGAGAACCGATACTAGAAGAGGAGTTACAGAAAACTATAGATGACTATTATAGGGAAAGGGGATGGAAAAATGAAGGCCCAACTTCTGAAAAACTAAAATCCTTAGGAATGAAAGAATTAGAAAAATTCCTTCCCTAATCGTTTTTCTTTTCACTTTCCAATTCTCTAAGTATCTGAGAAAAAACACCCATCAATCGGTGATATTCCCATTTAGTAAGAGATGACCTTCCCAATATCCTTCTAAACATCACTTCAGTTTTCTCATATTTGTGTTCTGGAAATATTATCTCTTCCAATATATCTGAGAATCTTTGGATAAGCCGTTCTCTTTCACTCTCTTCGCTCAATCTGTCATCTTTATTAACGATATTTCCATCAGTTTCCTTAAATATCTCATAAAGCACTATACCGACGGCATGGGAGAGATTTAGGATGGGGTAGTCTTCGGATGCAGGTATTCTTACTAGGCGGTCACATTTCATCAATTCTTGGTTATTTAGACCCTTGTCTTCTCTTCCGAAAACCAAAGCTATGCTTCCTTCATATTCGCTGATAGAATTTGATAATTTTTCTGGAGTTTCTGCTTTCCTAAGGAATTTCTTTTCATTTTCAGTGTTTATACCCGATGTTCCAACAACCATATCGAAGTTAGAAACTAGTTCTTCGTAATCTTCACATATCTCGGCTTTTTGTAAAATATTGTTGCCATGCATCGCTCTTTTCTCCGCTTCTTCATCTATTTTAACAGGATCCACTAGATACAAATTTTTAAAACCAAAATTACCCATCAATCTAGCTACAGCTCCTATGTTTCCAGCGGTTTGAGGCTCGACGAGTATGATCGAAAACCTAGGCATATAGAAATTTGAACTCCCAAACTACCTATTTATAGTTAAGGACTTCCGTAGTGTTTTTTTGACAATTAAAACTATATCCTCCTAACTTATTTCGAAAAATACGGTGTATCGAGATGTCGGGAGCATGGAACAGAATTTTGAAAGTAGATTTATCTGAAAAGAAAACTGAAGTTGAAGAGTTAGATGAAAAAATAATCGAAAAGTATCTAGGTGGAAACGGTCTTGGTATAAAATTACTTCAAGAAGAAACTGAAGGAAAAATTAAAGCTTTTTCTGAAGAGAATCCATTAATCTTCGTTCCTGGAGCTCTTAACGGAAGCAAGATACCGATGACCGAGAAATGCGGTTTTTATTCAAAATCACCTCTGACAGGAATAATGGCGGAGGGAATATTTGGAGGTTCTTTAGGAGAAGAAGTGAAGAAAGCCGGATTTGATGCCTTGGTTATAAAAGGAAGAAGTGAAAAAATAAGCTATCTATCGATTGAAGAGGATGGGATCAAGGTAAAAGAAGCAACTGAACTAGAGGGATTGGGCACGAAAAAGACAGAAGAGATATTAAAGAAGAGACACGGGGGAAGTGCAGCCGTTATCGGTCCCGCTGGAGAGAATTTAGTTAAGTTTGCTATAATAACAGGAGATGATAGAGAAGTCGGTCGAACTGGATTGGGTGCTGTCATGGGTTGGAAGAACTTGAAAGGAATTGTGGTCGACGGCTGGAAGGAGATAGAACCTGAATATCCAGAAAAGTTAGACGAATTGAAAAGTGAAGCATTCTCTGAATTTACTGGAAAAGATGGGTCCGGAAAAGAAAGCTTCGACGCTTACAGTTCTCACGGTACTGTGAAATTTGGAGGGATGGCATCTGAACTTGGTATATTCCCTACGAAGTACTGGGAAAACGGATACTTTGAGGACGGTGATAAACTTAGCAGTTATTATTGGGAAGACGATATCAGCGAGAGCAAAGGCTGTCATAGATGTCCCTGCAGGTGTGGACAGGTATACAAAGACATCGTCGACGTGGAATATGAAACATCTTTTTCACTAGGCTCAAATCTGATGATAGGAGATATCGAAGAAGTTGCAAAGGCTAACCATCTCTGCGATGATCTTGGTATGGATACTATAAGCGCGGGGAACACTCTTGGATTTTTGATGAGACTAAGTGAAGAAGGCGAGATTAAGGAGGATATATCTTTTGGAGATGCTGAAAAAGTTAAGGAACTACTAAGAAAAATTGCATATAGAGAGGGTCTAGGTGATATAGCAGCTGTAGGTGTAAAAGGTGTAGGAGAAGAGTTTGGGAGAGAAGAGATCGCGGTTCATGTGAACGGTTTGAGTCCTCCTGCGTACGATCCTAGGGCTTTGAAAGGAATGGGCTTGGGATTTTACACTTCAACTAGAGGCGCCTGTCATCTCAGGTCCGACTGTGACGGTATAGAACTTGGAGGCGGACCGACCACGGACTCTGAGGGAAATTGGGTAAATATGGAAAGAGATCGTAAGTCTATTGAAAACAAAGAGTACGTTGCTTGGAGGGAGAATTATATCACACTTCATGACATATTGGGATCTTGTAAATTGACTGGAAGAAGCGTGTATTCCCCCGAATTGATGAGTAAATTCGTCCACGCTCATCTCGGCCTTGAACTCAGCAAAGAAGAGATGTATAAAGTCGGTGAACGAGTTTATAATCTTGAGCGATTGTATGGATTAAAACAGAGCCCTGAAATCAAGAAGATTCTGCATGTTCCAGAACAGTTCTCTACGCCTACTCCTGTAGAAAATCTTGATGGAGAGAAACTTACCGAAAAACAGGTTAAGAAGATGTTGAAGGATTATTACAAAGAAAGAGGTTGGGATAAGATGGGTGTTCCTACAAAAGAAAAGCTTGAAGAATTGGGGATAGATACAGCTTAGAAGCACCACAATATTAAATAATGATAGCTCGATTTACGGATGAGTGAGACGATGAAAGGAATTGAAAAGTTAGTAGATAAAGCTAAACATCTTAAGGAAAAAGGGCTCAAAGAGAAGGAGATAGCTGACGAGCTCAATGTTTCACCAGATACTGTTACTTGGCTTTTGACCCGCGATATAAAAGAGGAAAAGCCTCCGATGGACGTTAAAATAGGTTGGAGATCTATAGGAGTTTATGGAAGAAGGATAGGTCTAGTAGCAAGCTTATTTTCTGATATAATATTGGAAGAAATGGAGAGAATGGATATCGACATAGAAACGATCGTTGGTATTGCTGTCAATGGTATACCTGCTTCTGTACTCGTGTCTGAGCAATTAGATAGAGAACTCGCGATCTACAGACCTCCTCATGAAAATAGAGGTGAAGGAGGAGGGACTCTAGCTTCTAACTATTCCGGTATTGATGGAAAAAACATCGTAGTAGTGGATGATGTGATAAATACTGGAGAAACAATGAAGGGAGCAGTTAAAGATCTTGAAGAGGAAGGAGCAAATATCAAAATGTGTATTGTCAAAGTGAACAAGAACGGCAGAGATGACGTTTTAGGTGTTCCACTGCGTGCGTTGATAAGAGCTCGGATGATAGGTTGAAGGTAATAGAATGCATTGGGCGGACTCAGAAGCAGAAGAAGTTGAATCAAAAAATCCACTGATAGCTACTGGTGAAGCTCCTTCTGGACCTATCCACCTTGGACATATCAGGGAGATCTTGACAGGTGAAGCCATCTCTAGAGCTTCTTCAGGCGATCTTGTATTGATAGTTGATTCGTTCGATCCTTTAAGAAGATCTTATCCATTTTTAGACGAATCATATGAAAAGCATATCGGTAAACCCCTCAGCGAAATTCCCTGTATTTGTGAAGAACACGATAATTATGCCGAGCATTTTATGGAGCCTTTTCTAGAATCTTTGGAGGAGTTAGGTGTAGACCTTGAGGTCTTATATGCGCACGAGATGTATGCACAAGGGGAGTACGAAGATTCTATAAGGATAATATTAGAGAAGAAGGATCAGGTGGCAGAAATTATCGAGGAAGAGACTGGTAGGGAATTAGATGATGATTGGTACCCTTATAATCCTGTCTGTGAAGAATGTAGCGATATAGGTGAAGCAATGATAATTGGCTTCGATGATCCTTACGTTAGGTACGAATGTGAATGCGGATATGAGGGTGAGGCTGACATAAGAAAAGATGATGGCAAATTACCTTGGAGGTGTGATTGGCCTGCGAGATGGTGGATCCTTGGTATAGACTGCGAACCCTTCGGTAAAGATCATTCTGCATCTGGAGGTTCTTGGGATACAGGTAAAAGGATAATAGAAGATATATTCGATACGGAGGCACCACATCCTGTTGTTTATGAATGGATACAACTGAAAGGCGAAGGACCGATGTCTTCGTCTTCTGGAGTTGCTATTAAAACAGAGGATATGCTTAAGATGGTCTCTCCAGAGGTGTTGAGATTTTTGATAATGAATAGCAAACCCAGGACCCACATAGATTTTGATCCTGAATTAGGTCTATTAGATTTAGTCGATCAGTACGACGAGTGTGAGAAGGTTTACTTTGAAGGTGATGACGAAGAGAAGGAAAGGACTTACGAGTTATCTCAAGTGGGAAGTGTTCCTTCAGAGAGACCCCAACGGATCCCTTACAGGCATCTAGTAAATTTAGTCCAGATCTATGATGAAAAGGAAAAAATCTGGTCTATAGCTCAACAAACTGGTCAGATCAAAGAAGATAGGCCGGAGGACTTTCGACGATTCAAGCAAAGAGCAGAAAAAGTAGAATATTGGCTAGAAAATTTTGCACCCGATATGGTAAAATTCTCACTCAAAAAAGAACTTCCGGCTGTCGATCTGAGTGAAAAAGAAAAAAGATTTTTAGCTTCTTATCTCAACCATATAGAAGAACATGATTGGGATTCCGATTCTTTACATAAACTAGTACACTCTACAGCCGAAGAGGTCGAGATAGCTAAGGGCAAAGCCTTCCGCTCATTTTACAAAATATTATTGGGCCAAAATAAGGGTCCAAGGCTAGGAAGATTTTTAAGTCAACTCGAAAAAGAATTTGTGGAGAAGAGAATAAAAGAGGTCATTTGAGATGCTAGCGGAACGACTTTAGTCACTAAAGTTTGAGGGAATCGATCTCAATATCTTCCCATTCAAGACTGAAGATTTATGATAGCTTCAGCAGGTTCTCCATCAGCTTCCTTGAGAGCTTTTTCCGCCTCTTCTTTGGAGACACCGGCTCTTTCTGAGACCAACTCAATATCTTCATCTGGTATCAGGACTTCACCATCTAACGCCTCTTCTCTAGGCTCTCCAACAACTTGATACATCTGCTGCCCTTTCATATTCATTTCGACAACCTGAGGACTATCAAAGACCAATTTTTTCTTGTCGGTCTCTATTATGACTTTTTTTGCATCGAGTTCGTCACTCTCAAGCCCCATCTTCTTCATCATACGCTTCATCTGTCTGGGATTTCCTCCACCTGGCATCATATTATCTACTTTACCACTGCACGATAGTTATAAAATGGTTTCGGAGAATAAGATATTAACTAAAAAAACACTCAAAAAAGATATATTAGTTAAAGTTATTTCACAATCGATGACTCATGTTGGTGAAAGGCCCTGCTTCCCCATTACTTTGTAAAAAACTAGCAAATCAGACCGATGTAGAAACCGTAGAAGTACAAACGCAAGTTTTTCCAGATGGGGAAAGATACGTCAAAATTGAAGAGGATATAGAAGGAGAAAAGTGTACTCTAGTTCAGACAACTTATCCTAATCAAAATCTGCTGGAACTTTTCATGATTCAGAATGCATTGAAGGAGAACGGAGCAGATTTTATCAAGGTAGTGGTACCATACTATTCATACGGCAGGCAGGACAAGATATTTGAAAAAGGTGAAGCAGTGAGTGCAAAAGCCTTCGCGAAAAGAATAGATATAGAAGCTGACGAGTTTTACAGTGTAGATCTCCATTCTCAAGAAATAGTTGACTTCTTTGACATAACGGCAGAGAATATTTCTGCTATGACAAAGCTCGCAGAGTATTCTATGGGTGAAAAAAACCCAGACCTGTTGATAGCTCCCGATGAAGGTGCAAAAGATATTGTTAAGGATGCCGCTCTTTCCGTTGGATTAGGATGGGATTACTTAGAAAAAACTCGAATCGACGCTAATACTGTAGAGATAAAGCCTAAAAATATAGATGTAGAAGGCAAATCTGTTGTGATCCTCGATGATATAATAGCAACCGGCGGTACAATGACAGAGGCCGCAAGACAATTGAAAGAATCAGGTGCAAAAGAAGTCCATGCTGGATGTACACATGGTCTTTTTGCCGGAGATGCCAAAGATAAGTTAGGGGCAGTATGCGATTCGTTCTTCTGCACGGACACTATAGAACAGGAAAGAAGCGAAGTCTCTGTAGCTCCTCTTTTGGCAGACCTTATAGAATAGTAAAAGATTATCGGGAGTAAGGCAAGTCTAAAAAGTCCGCAACTTCCTCAATACCTTTTCCGTCCTTTGCATTAGTTTTGATAAGAGTTCCGTGTGGATTGACTTCTTTATAATCTTCTTCGATGATATCGAGATCAACGTCCATAGCATCCGCTAGATCGATCTTATTAAGAACAGTCAGATCGGACCTCGAAAATATCAAAGGATGTTTCCTTATCATATCATCTCCTTCAGTAACTGAGACGACGACGACATCTGCTTCAGTACCCAAAGGGAAATCTACAGGACAGATAAGATTACCGACGTTCTCTATGAAAAGAAAATCTAGATCATCCAATTCAATGTCTTCTAAGCCGTGATTGACATAGTGAGCGTCTAGATGGCAGTCTTTTCCGGTATTTATAGCCACTGCTGGCATATCCTTTTCTTTGAATCTTTCATAATCGTCTTTTCCGTTTAGATCTCCTGCGATAGCGCCTACATTTTGATTCATACCTTCTCGCAGTCGTTCTATCAAGGAGGTTTTTCCAGATCCTATCGCTCCTAGAATATTGAAAGCTCTAATTTCATTGTTTTCGAACAATTCTTTGTTCTTCTCTGCGATCCTCTCGTTCTCTTCCAGGATGTTTTTTTCCATGTCCATGTCGGTAGTTTTGTGCATATTATCATGTGAGAAGAACTTGCTTATAAAGTTTCTTCCCTCTGTTCGAAGAATTTTTCAATCTCTACCTCAACATCTTCTACTAGTGTTAGATCCTCAAGATACTTCTTGAAGTGAACAGCTCTTTCATCTAAAATGACTGATACGCCAAAATCTTCTTCGCTTCTGACTAACCTACCGGTAGCCTGCAGAATTTTACGAACCGCAGGAGCTTTTACCGTATATTCCCAGCCCTTGTTGAATTTCATATCGTAGTAATGTTTCAATCCTTTCTGTTTAGCTGTAGGTTTTGGATATGGAATTCCAACGACTACCGCAACCTCTAATTGTTTCCCAGGAAAATCCATACCCTCGCTTATCCTACCCCCTATAACAGAGAATAGAACGCCTCCACTCTTTTTAAATTCATTTACCATACTCATAAGCTCGGATTGAACCATACCCTGCTTTTCCATGAAAACGTTCTCTTTTTCCGGTTTTATCGACTTGGTTATATCCTCCATCAAACGGTAACTAGGAAAGAAAACGACTGTGTTTCTGTCTACCTCAGATAATATTGCGTTCAATTTTTTTCTGAGTTTTCTTTTCATCCCGTTTCCTCTCTGCATCTCTTCGTGTCGTGTTGTGATACCGTCGAGATAAAATAGAGCCTTGTTCTCTTTAGGGAAGGGACTTGGATATATCTCTTTTTTCGTATCGTAAGGAAGTCCTACTGAATCACAATATTCGTCAAGTGGCTCAAGAGTGGCGGATTGATGGATGGTAGAATGGCAAGAATTCAGTATCGAAGTTACATTGCTTGGATCGAGACAGAAAGCCTCTAAACTAGGATTTTCTCCTCCATTTACCAATTTGATGTAATCTTCCCTCTCTATAGATAACCAAAACGAGAGAAAGGATGAGAGAGAGTTGATATATGATCTTGGTAGCTTCTTTTCTTCTCTTCTTTTTTCCTGCACTATCTCTCCTTGAACTTTTAAATCTTTAATTATACCTTTGAGTTGGTTTGTATTCATACCTAATGAATGAAGAAGTTCTGTTCTTACCTCGCTCGGTGGGATAAGTCCGTCTTCCTCGATCACGAACTCATCTACGGTGTCTAAAAGGATATGCTCAAATAGATTACAAAAGCTGGAGATCGTATCATCGTTCTGAAGAACTGGATCACCGAACTCACGACTTTCGTCTTTGGCTCTTTCAAGCGTTATCTTCGTTATTTCGGAGGATGAAAGTTCTCTTGCATAGTCGGGAAGATTATGAGCTTCATCGATGATTACGATAAGATCGGAAAGTTCAACATTCATCCAATCCTTGAGTTGTTTCCTTATGAACGGTACAAAGAAATAGATGTATGGAGCCGTGACGATAGTGGCCTCAGGTATAAGAGCTTTTGTCAACTCGTATGGACATACCTTACGTTCTCTGCAAAGGTCCATCGTTTCATCGACAGTAGGTATTTTGGTTTCAAACAAGCTTTGCATCTCATCAAGGTCGGTTTGAAGCAGACCTGCATAATAAGGACACGCAGTAGGCTCTTCATCATTTTCTATCGCTGTCCGTACTTCTTTCTTTCTGTCGCTGCAGAACTTAGACAGTTCCTCAGCATCTCCTTCTTTTAGCTCATCGTTTTCTTGGGCTAGTAAACATGTATTGTTCCTACCCTGCAGGCCTAATCCGTAATAACCTCCTATCTCACGTAATTCTAGCAGGACTTGCCTCTGTTGGCTGTTCGTCCTAGTTAGGTACAGTATTTTCTTTCCATTGTTGCCGGCGTATTCTAGCGTTGGAGTCAAAGTGCAGATGGTCTTACCTGACCCAGTAGCGGCCTGATAAATTAAGGATTTGCCCTTTTGAAGGCAATTGCCAATATCATCCATCATTTCGTTCTGATTTTCCCGTGGACTGTATGGAAAGAGCTCGTACATCGGGAAACGCTATAGGCTGGTGGTCAAAAAACCTATTGTTCCGCCTCCCTAAAGATTAAAACGGAGTTATATCTTATCTACCATTCATGAAAGTAGAAAACGTTCTACAATTGGTAGGAGATACACCTTTGGTCAAGCTGGGGAATATCAACCCAAATCCTGAAGTTCCTATATACGCGAAGTTAGAAAAATTAAATCCGATGGGTTCCGTTAAAGATAGGATCGCTCTATCGATGATAGAAGAGGCCGAGCGGAAAGGTAAGATAGATGATGATACTGTAATTGTAGAGGCTACCAGTGGTAATACGGGCCTTGGTCTAGCGATGGTATGCGCTGTAAAAGATTACCATCTCCATCTCACCATGTCGAGAGGTGTCAGTGTAGAAAGGATGAGGATGTTGACAGCTTTAGGTGCAGAGATAGAGTTCACTCCTGAAGAAGAGGGTACGGACGGAGCGATCAAGAGAGCTGAAGAATTAGCGGCAGAAAAAGAAAATTTTTGGCGACCAGACCAGTTCAGCAATTTAGCAAACATTAAGGCACATTATGAGAATACAGGTAAGGAGATCATAGATGATATGGATGGGGATCTCACGCATTTCATCGCTGGTATGGGCACAACTGGGACTTTGATGGGCGTTTCTAAAAGGTTGAAAGAGCATGATGACAGAATTAAGATAATAGGTGTAGAGCCAAAAAAAGATTACGAGATCCAGGGTCTAAAAAATATGGAAGAAGATATCGTTCCTGAGATATATGATCGAGAACGTTTAGATGAAGTGAGAAAGATAGATGATGAAGATGCCTTCTGTACCGCTCGAGAATTGGCAATACACGAGGGACTTTTTGTCGGGATGAGTTCTGGAGCTGCTGTATATATTTCTCAGCAGGTAGCCTCTGAACTTGACGAAGGAAGGATCGTGACGCTTCTTCCAGATGGAGGTGAAAAATATTTCAGTACGACTCTATTCGATGTAGAGGAGTGTTTGAAGTGCATGTATGAGGAAGGAAGGAACTTCTATCATCCCCCAGAAGATAAAGAAGACTACGTTAAACAGATGAGACAGGTGATGAAAGAAAAGATGGGTTAAGAAGGCAAAGAGTTATCAATCTCTTCAAGGATTTTGATATCATGACTAAGGACGAAGACAAAAATGAATTCACGATAGAAATCGAAAGGCTCGAGGATTATAGATTCAAGATCGAGTTTGACAAAGAGTCTATGGGGGAACTGATTACTGATGAATCTGAAGAGGCAGGTGGAGATGAAGAAGGTCCAAATCCAAGCAGATTGTTAGCTGCCTCTTCATTGAATTGCCTGATGGCTAGCTTGATCTTTTGTCTAAAGAAGAAGAGAGTTGATCTCAAATCATTGAAAGGGAAGATAACTGGAACAGTAGAGCGAGTTGATGGCAGGTTAAGAGTGACAAAGTTAGAAGCAATGATAAAACCAGAGATTGACAGTGCTGATAAACAGAAGTTGGAAAAATGTGAAGAAATCTTTGAAGATTACTGCGTCGTTACTCAGAGCATAAGGAACGGGATAGACGTCGAAGTAGAAGTAGAGGTGTAAACATAACTGAACAGATGAAACTATCCGATGAAATTGATATTCTAGCTGAGAAAATCAATGTCTGTACCGAATGCAGGTTGCATAAAAATCGTAAGAATGCGGTACCGGGAGAAGGAAATAAGAATTCTAATGTTATGTTCATCGGCGAGGCACCTGGAAAGAATGAAGACGTGGAAGGGAGACCTTTTGTTGGTAGAGCGGGTGAACTTCTTGAGGAGTTATTGGAAAGTGTAGATTTGAATAGAAATGATGTTTTTATAACTAATGTAGTTAAATGCAGACCTCCTGATAATAGAGATCCAAGGAAAGACGAGATAGAAACATGTAATCCTTATCTGGAGAGACAGATAGAATTTCTTGAGCCGGAGGTGATAGTGACTTTGGGAAATCACGCTACAGAGACATTGATAGGAAAAAAAGGAATGAAGACTATCCACGGAAAAAGATTCGAATACAAAGGTTTTAAACTCATACCTATGTATCATCCCGCCGCAGGGCTGTACAACCCAGACCTGAAAGAAACTATGATAGAGGATATGCAGCAGCTCAAAGATTACCTTTGAGTTTCAGTTTCCCTGGTAAGTAAATTTTATTTACCCCTTCTCCATAAGTTGAAACCCACAAGGTTCAAATTAGGGCCCATGGCTTAGGTTGGTTATAGCGTCCGGCTGATAACCGGGAGGTCGGGAGTTCAAATCTCTCTGGGCCCATTTTACTATTCACTCACAATAGAACTTTTGGAAGATGGGTGCTTTTCTCTATTTTTATATATTTTATTTAGCAAGAGGGCCCAATCACCGTTACCGATCACATTTATGCCCGTTCTGAAAAATTTTCAAAGCCCTCTCCATTGGATAGAGGGAGTCCAAATATAAGAGTAGAGAATATTATGGACCAGAGGATAGCCACTCCTCGAAATCCTACGAACAAACTTAAAAATAAACTGCTAAAACCATTATTTTTTTCATTTTCATTGAGCAGTTTTGCTACGTTCGGAGCTAAGACCATCAAAAGTGCTGCCATCGCTAGATATTCAAGACCGAATAAGAAGTGTGATATGGTAACGTTTGAAACCTCTGCAAAGTTTGGAGATAGTTTAGCTAGAAAAATTCCAAAACCAAAGCTCAGCGGGATAATCAAAACAGATAATTTTTCATAAACAGACTCTACTTTGCTTAAGTAACTCAGAAGTCTAGTTTTAGAATGTCGAAAATGTTTTCTCATATACATTTCTTATTTAAAGAAAGGGTTCAAAGTTATATATAGTTGCTTAGAAAGATGAAACATAGGTTAAATTATTAGTCTCGGAAAAACAGAAAATGCTTTTTTGTCTGACGTAAAAATGACTATATTGTATCGAGAAATAAAAAACAATTGAAAATCATATCAATCAAAGAAAATTTATTTTTAACGGTATTCAGAACTAAAAAAAGTATAAGAAAATCAAAGTTTTAATTGTATATTTTACTATCATAAAACGAACGAAAAAATTAAATAGTTTCAAAACTAAAGTAAGACGCTATGTCAGACGAAAGAGAAAAATTACACCGGTATGTAAATTTGATAAGCCAAAAAAACTTTGACAAGTGGGCTAGAGGAGAGAGATCTTTGGCCGATCTGGTTAGAGAACATCATTTCCTTGCTTCGTTGTATCAATCGAAAATAGAAAAAGCTATACATGAACATAGTCCACATGATTTCCTTGAGATATTCGAAGAGGAAAGACCAGATATCGATTTTGGCAATGAAGAGGAAGTTGAAGAAAGGATAAGAGAAGAGATGAAAGAGATAGAGAAGGCACTTTAATTGTAATAAAAATAGAAACATTGATAAACTTTAGTATCGTATTAAACCAAGTGAGAAGAACTCATGATTGAGGACATAGATTATCTAGTATCGGCTGTGATGTACGATGAATCAGATATCAAGGTAAAAAAGGTCCTTAGCCATGAAAAGAAGGACCAATACGGTGTAGGATATCCATTCGAAGAGACAAGAAAACATATGCTAAAAAAGATAGAGAACGGTAAATGTTACTATACTTTGGTTCAGCAAGAAGATACAACTTTTGAATATAACGTCGGTGAGAAGATAAAGAAAATAGATATTGATTCCGAGATATATCTAAGAACTGATGACAAAAAAGAAAAAAGAGATTATCTAGGGAAACTACAACGTCTTCGAGACTTACCCTACTGATTTTTGATCACTTAAATATAAAACTCAAATCCTTTTCTATTCCTTTTTTAACAGAATATATCCAAAACTTTATTAAGCCACTCTACCGTAGGAATGGATTCGACGAAGCCATACAGAGCTAGATATAAGATGATAAAAAGTGTTGAGGAAAGTGGAGGTAAAGAAGAGATCCTATCTCAAATGGAACCTCTCATCGCGGAATGGTTCGATAAAAAATTCGAATCTTTAACAGAGCCGCAGGGTTATGCGATCCCTTTAATCCATGAAAGAAAAAATGTTCTAGTTTCTTCACCTACAGGCTCAGGTAAAACTCTGACCGCGTTTCTTTCTATCATCAATGAGCTTTTCAAATTAGATAAGAAAAACAAACTGGAAGATAAGATATACTGTGTTTACGTTTCTCCATTAAAGGCTCTTGCGAACGATATACATAAAAATCTTGAGCAACCACTTAAAGAGATTAGAGAATTAGCTGAAGAAAAAGACGTGAAGATACCCGAAATAAAAACTGCGATTCGTTCAGGAGATACACCTCAAAAGGAAAGAAGGAAGATGGCAGATGACCCTCCTCACATCTTTATCACCACTCCTGAAAGCCTCGCTCTTTCTTTATCATCTCCTAAATTTAGAAAGAAATTCAAAGATGTACAATATTTCATCAACGATGAAATCCATGATATAGCGTCTTCAAAAAGAGGCGTATATCTATCACTCAATACAGAACGTTTGGAAGAACATGTAGAGGGAGAGATGACCAGGATAGGTCTATCAGCGACTCAAGCCCCAATCAAAGAGTTAGCTAAATTCCTTGGAGGATTTGAAAACGACGAACCTAGAGAGGTCAACATAGTCGAAGTGATGGGTGAGAAAAACCTTGACCTTTCGGTGATATCTCCAGTGGATGATATGACTCTATTGCCTTATGAGGTCGTCAATTCTCGTATGTACGATCGTCTTAAGGAAATGGTAGAGAATCACCGTACCACTTTGATTTTTACGAACACTAGAAGTGGAGCGGAGAACGTCGCTTATAAACTGAAGGACAGAGGTATAGAAGAAGTCGCGGCACATCACGGGAGTCTCAGCAAAGAGACTAGATTGAAAGTTGAAGATGATCTCAAAAATGGTGATCTCAAAGCTGCTGTTTCTTCAACCTCTTTAGAATTAGGCATAGACGTAGGATATATAGACCTCGTTGTTCAAGTCAATTCTCCTAAAACTGTTGCTAAAGGATTGCAGAGAGTCGGAAGAGCGGGTCATACGATCGGAGAGACTTCTAAAGGTAGGATGATAGTCTTCGACAAAGACGACCTTCTAGAATGTTCAGTACTTACCAGGAAAGCCTATCAGCACGATATAGATAGAGTCAGTATTCCGAAGAATAATTTGGATGTTCTTTCCCAAGCTTTGATAGGCATGAGTATAGAACACAGATGGGATGTTGATAGAGCATTTGAGACGGTCAGAAGAGCATACTGCTATAGAGATCTGCCTAAAGAAGATTTTATGAATACGCTTGAATATCTTGCCGGAACTCAGTTCGAGAACGTTTATCCGAAGATATGGTACAATGAAGACGAGGGAGTCTTCGGGAAAAAGGGCGGAGTCCAAATGCTCTACTACATGAATATCGGGACCATCCCCTCTGATTCCAATTATCTAGTATATTCAGAAAAGGGAGCTCCTCTAGGTAATCTTTCAGAAAAATTTGTAGAGAGGCTCTCGAGAGGCGATGTCTTTGTTTTAGGAAGTCACTCTTATGAATTCCTACATACTAGAGGAAATAGAGTTTTCGTCAAGGACGCTTCAGGCAAAAAGCCTACAGTTCCCAGCTGGACGGGCGAGATGCTTCCAAGGAGTTATGATCTTTCCGTCGGTATAGGAGAGTTCAGGAGAAAGTTGTCAGAAAGGCTAGATGAAGAAAATGTCATAGATTGGTTGAAAGAAGAATACAGGATAGACGAAGGTTCAGCGCAAACTATAATAAGTTACTTCAAAGAGCAGCTTGGAGTTATTGATGAACTTCCCACGGATGAAAGAATACTATTAGAAGGGCACATAGGACAAGATGGAAATTATAACATGATCTTCCATGCCTCTTATGGAAGAAGGACCAATGATACACTTTCGAGAGCTTATGCTTACAAGATCTCTAATAAGTTCAACTGCAACGCTAACGTTTCCATAACAGATAACAATTTTATGATAACTACGAAGAAAAAAATACCTTTGGAAAAGATAGCTGGACTTCTTTCACACGATGAGATCGAAGGTATACTCAAAAAAAGCGTGAAGAATACAGAACTCTTCAAGCAAAGATTTCGACACTGTGCCGGTCGAGCTTTGATGATTCTCCGCAATTACAAGGGTAGAGAGATATCGGTTTCTAAGCAGAAATTAAGATCCAAACAGATTTTGGATAGACTTCACGAGATTGAAGACTTCCCGATAATAAAAGAGACTTACAATGAGATCCTACACCAGGTATTAGACTTACAGAACGCGGAGAAAATTCTAAAGAGAGTAGAAGAGGGTAAAATAAAAATCAGATGTGCTGACTACTCTGAAACTCCTTCTCCTTTTGCTCATGAAGTTCTGATGGCAGGCATCTCTGACGTGATCATGATGGATGACAAAAGCAGTTTACTAAGAAAATTTCACCAAAAAGTACTAGAACAGGTCATCCCAAAGGAGGAGATAGAGAACTTCAAGTTCGACAGTGAAGTAGTGGAAGAACATTTTCTAGACAAAAAGCCGCGTTTTGAATCTAAAGAAGAAATGGTCGAAGTAATAAAAGAACTTCAACCTGTTCATGTGTTCAAGGAAAAAAGCAACAGCGTTTTTTCACGGACCGATATACCATTTGATAAGATCAGAAATCGGTCTAAAGAACTGCTAAATGAAGGAAAGATTCAGTCTCTTTGGGTCGGCGACACTAAATATCTGTTCAGCGAGGACCTAGATAAGTACCTTCATTCTCTAGATCAGGGTGAACAGCCCCACGGAAGCGCTCCTGTGATAGAACAGTTAAAAGATGAACCTAAAACGGAACACGAACTCTACGAAAGTACTGATTTGAAACTGAAAGAAGTGAAGAGTATTTTGAGAGATATGGAGCGTAAACGTCTAGTCAATAGAGTTTCGATAGTAGATGATGAACAGTTCAGATATGCGCTTTTAGATAAAAAAGATACTAAATTGGAGTCAGTAGAGAATATAATTTTGGATTATTTAGAATACGAAGCCCCACGTAGTCTAGAGGAAATAGCCTATGCACTAAATCTTTCTGAAGATATAGCATTAAAAGCATTGAACAATTTAGTGGAACAGAATGAAGTCGTCTCCGGTAGATTGGTCATGGGAGAGGGCGAACAATACATGCTCTACGAGGATTATCATGAATTGAGATTCCCAGGCGGAGACTACATCTCCGATGATAAAACTAAAAGGTACAAAGCTAAAAAGCAGTTCGATGAAGTCGGTTCTATCGAGGAATACTTCGGGCTCTTCATGGAGGCTGGAACGCCTTACGATATTTTCCAACGAGTCTCGAATTTCTCACTCGATGTTTGGAAAGAGATGAGGAAAAACAAAAAGATAGTTGAGGGTAGATTCGTAAGAGGTCGCGTTAGATATGCTTTAAAAGATGATATACCTGTATTCGTTGGAGCTTATCGAACAGAAGATCTCGCTGAAAAAGAAGAAAAAATATTAGATTTAATCGAGAAAGGAGAGGCCAATACAGTTAGAGAGATAAAGAAGAAAAGCGAGTTGAAAGATGAGAGAACGAAGGAGATAATCAAAAAACTCGATAGGAATCTATACGTTGTTAGAGAGTACACGGGTCGAGACGGATGGTCTTCTACAAATGAATATAGAACACTCGATGTAGACCCGATGGATAAGGAAAAGGCTCGAAAGGAAATAATCGAAGGGTATTTGAAGGGTAATGGACCGGCTTCATTTTCCGGGATCAGATATTATACTGGTTTTCAGACTAACGAGATTGAAAGTATCATATCTGAACTTCTCCACAAAAAGAAGATCAAAAAATTGATCGTTGGATCTTCTCAACAGGAGATGTACATCTATCAGGACGAGGCCGAGGATATTCACAAAGCAAAAGGAGGCGAGTTCGACAAACTGAGGATATTATCGAAAAAGGATCCGTATGCGAGACCACTTTGGGCTGATATCTATCGGCGCTATGGAGATGACTGGATTTATCCGCTGGTTAAGAGAGGAGAGGTAGTAGGAGGGGTAGAAAAGTGGGAGATGAGCGGATGTATCGAGATAAGGCATTTAGATTTAGACGATGAAGCGATGCTTCCTGAAGCCTTGAATTCTTTAGACGAAATGATGGAATATCACAGATTGGATGGTTATGACATACTAAGGATAAGAAATTTTCAAAATACCCCGGTGAAGGAACTAGAAGAAGAAACTCTCTCGATATTTCAGGAGAACGGCTACGTGATGATACAGGATATGCTAGTAAAAGGCAATGTGGTAGAAGATGTCTTTTCAGAAGACGCCTTAATATCTTATGTTTTCCAGAGACAGAAGTTAGGAACAAAAAAATACGAAGATCCAAAATCAGCGATAAAATCTATGAAAGGTGCTAGGTCGGATTTTGAATTGAGATCTCGAGCGGATGAATTTTATTCACTTGACTGGCTCTACCGTAGAGGAAAACTTCTTGTTGGGAAGATGATACCTCCTTACAAGATGTATGCCCTTCCAGAACATGTCGGTGTTTACAGAACAGCTAAAGATATGAAGAAAACTCCGGCGATGGAGGATATATATGATATGATAGATAAGAAAGGCCCTCTTCCTAAAAGAACGATATATCACCAGTCCCCTTACAGTAGAATTAAGACCAAAAAGGCATTAGACGAGCTGTACGAGGGTATGATGGTCACTAAAGATGTCGACGATAGATATATCACAACTCCGGAGAGAAGTATGGATGCTAAAGAGGCAAAAAAATTGGTAGTTAGGTGGGCCTTTGAAAACTTTGGAATATTTACGGCGGAGAAACTTTCATCTTATTTGGGTATGGATTACGGCATGGGGACGATAAGAAATATACTATCTGAATTGGTCGAAGAAGGATTTCTATCTAAGGGATTTTTGGAGAATGGAAATGATGATGTATATTGGATACTTGACGAAGGTTTAGATATATTACCTGACTTAAACTTTGAAGGAAAAGGTGTGATCACGACAAAAGACAGGTTAAATCTGTATTTCAGAGATGAGATAAAGGAAAAATTCGATTTAGGGGCAAGTAACTTAATCTATAAAGATTCGAAATTCGTCGCTGCCTTTGATGCTAGCTTTAGGTCGAATACCGTAGATATAAGGGAATATGAAGGTCATAAAAAATACCGTAAGACCATCAAGGAGTGGGCCTACGATCATAATATGAATATAAAAAGTCAGGATAAGAAGAAAAAACGTGTCTCGGATTATGAGATAAGGAAATGGTATGAAAGTACTAGAGGTATCTGATATATGTCGGATCATAAAATATTGCTTTTAGGTTTAGGAATGCAGGGCAAAGCTGCTTTATATGATTTAGTCAGAAATGACTTAGTTTCTGAAATTTTTGTTGTAGATAAAAACCCTGATATCGATTATATTCAAAAGTTAGATTCGGATAAAGTTAGAGCCTTACAATTAGACGCATCCGATCGCGAACAAATTTTTGGATTAATGGATAAGGTGGACCTGGTTATAGAACTTCTACCGCCTGGATTTTCTTTTCATATTACCGAGTTAGCGGTTGAGAAAGGAGTAAACTTGGTAAGTACGATGTATCTTCTAGATCCTGAAGAAACAGACGAAGAAAAGGTAAAATCTAAGGAGAGAGCTTTAAAAGAGTTGGACGAGAACGCTAAAGATAGAGGTATAGTTATTTTACCAGAATTTGGCCTAGACCCTGGACTTGATCTCATTCTGGCAAAACAGGCTGTAAGAGAACTTGACGAAGTTGACGAGCTTTACTGCTACGGTACTGGTATTCCTGAATATGAATATGCCGATAATCCTTTAAAATACAAGTTTACCTGGTCTGTGGAAGGTTTGCTTAAAACGTATAATAGACCAGCAAGGATCCTTGAAAACGGAGAAGTGGTAGATATACCTGGGGATGAGATATTCTCTGAAAAGAATGTTCATATGCTCGATCTTGAAGGATTTGAAGGTCTGTTAGAATGCTATCCTAATGGTAATAGTTTGAATTATGCTGAAATGTTGGGAATTGAGGATCAGTTGGAAAACATGGCCCGATATACTTGCCGGTGGGAAGGGCATACTGATTATTGGAAAACAATGGTTAGAAGCGGCTTTTTGGACGAAGAGCCATTAGAAATTGACGGGAAACAAGTGAGTCCGATCAGATTTGTAGCTAATCTTCTTGAGTCACAAGATAAATTTTGGTTAAAGGATGATGAAAGAGATATAGCTATGGTACGGGTAGAAGCATGCGGTCTCAAAGATGGAGAACAAGTATGTAATATCTATCAGGTGATAGATAAAAAAGACCTAGAAACTGGGTTTACCGCCATGCAGCGAACCGTAGGTTTTACCGCGAGTATAGGAGCAGAGAAAATACTTGAGGGCGAGATAGATAAAGAGGGGTTACTTTCACCTACAGATATCGAACTATCTACTATATCTAGAGACCTTAAAGAAAGGGGTATAGATATCGAACATCATATTGAGAGAGAATAACAATAAATCAAAAATCGGATAGATTTTCTAGTAGCTTGTAAGTGGTCTTTATCCCATTTTTAAAGTATTTCAATACTAGATTTTCATCTGGAGAATGATTGTTTTCATCAGCATTTGCGTAAGGAACAACGATGCAATCTATACCTAGCTCTTCAGCAAATACATACGAGGGTAGAGAACCTCCTGCCGCTGGCTTTAAAATCGGATCTTTAGCCCACCCATATTTAACCGCATTCATTATAGGTTCAATATAAGGAGAATCTAAATCTGTCCTGTATGGTTTCATGCTGTCATGATATATTATATTGAGATCTACAGTTCCGGATTGATGTTTTTTGACATGGTGTGAAAATTTCTTGAAGATATCATCCGGATCTTGATCTGCTACTAATCTCATACCTATCTTAACTCTTGCTTCTGAAGGTATGATCGTCTTTACTCCCTCACCATCATACCCGCTTGTAAATCCAGCGATGTTCAAAGTTGGATAATACATCAATTTTTCATGATAGGATTCACCCGGACATTCAGAAAAGTCTTTGATATTCAAATCCTTTTTGATCTTCTCTTCATCCAATGGGATTTTTTGTAGAACTCTTTTATCTTCCTCTGTAATCTCTAATACATCATCATAGAATCCATCGATAGTGATCTTGCCTTTTTTATCCTTCATGCTATCCAATATCTGCACTAATTCCCAAGATGGATTTGGAACAGGCCCGCCAAAGATACCCGAATGTAAGTCTCTATTCGCTCCCTTACCCTGAATTTCCACATATAGAAGTCCCCTTACACCCAATAATATTTGAGGTCTATCCGATTCATCTATCGGGCCGTCCGATATGTAAGCGAAGTCCGCATCGATATCTGATTTATTTTTCCTGATGACTTGTCTTAGGTTCGGACTGCCCATCTCCTCTTCCCCTTCAAGGACAAGTATAATATTCATAGGTAAACGATTGTATTTTCTTAGAGCTTTTACTGCACATAAATGTGCAAACCATTGGCCTTTGTTGTCACCGACCCCTCTTGCATAAATACGTTCTTCTCCGTTTTCATCCTCTCTGATATCTGGCTCGAAAGGATGTGTGGTCCACTTATTTGGGTCGACAGGCTGAACATCGTAATGGCCATATATCAACAGAGTCGGTTCTTCATTATCAGGATCGTGATCCACAAATGCTTTAGCTATGATAGAAGGTTGACCGGAAGTTTCTACCTTCTTTATCTCGTCGAATCCATATTTCCTGCAGAGATCTTGTACTAGTTTAGTACATTCTTTAACTCCTTCAGATGTAGTGCTGATAGAAGGTTGAGAGAGTAGTCTAATCAAATCCTCCATATAACTTTCAAAATTTTCTTCAATATGATATTCAACTTCTTCTTTGATCATAGATAATCGATTGAGGTAATAGTTAACATGATTCTTATATATTTTCGTTTTTTTACCTGTAGTTGCAAAGGGAAAAAATTGTAAATACTCTTTTAGAGATTTTGGGTCGAGATTACTCTAACTATAATCAGGAGGAACTCAGATGAAAGATATCATGACAGAATTTAGTTTTGAGATGCCAACCGAACTAGAATTTGGAGTCGGGAAAATACACTCTTTACCTGAAAAACTTGAAAATATGAAAATAGAAAAACTGTTCATAGTCACAGATAAAGGGATCGAAAAAGCGGGAATACTTGACAAGATAGAATCTTATCTGGACGAGACAAATTACAAAATTTACGAAGGTGTAGAGCCTAATCCCAAAGATTTCAATGTTGAAGAGGGCTCCAAACTAGCTCAGGAGTTCGATCCCGACGGTATGATGGCTGTCGGAGGAGGAAGTCCTATAGACTGTGCCAAGGCTATTAGAGCATTGGTTGGAGGTGAAGAAGATGATATCGAGCAGTATTATGGAAAAGGAACGGTGAAAGAGGAGGTCTTGCCTTTTATATCTGTTCCAACTACAGCGGGAACCGGAAGCGAAGTTACTTTTTCCTCAGTCATCACGGATAGTGATTCTAACAGCAAAAAGAGCATCAGGAGTTCATTCTTAGCGCCTGATTTGAGTATACTAGATCCTGAACTTACTAAGAGTTTACCAAAAAGACTTACCGCTTACTCAGGCATGGACGCTTTCACTCACGCGATCGAAGCTTATACCGCAAACACTTCTACGGCTTTAACGAATGTCTTTGCATTGAGTTCTATGGAACTCATATTGGAAAACATCGAAAATGCGTTTCGAGAACCAGATGATATGGATTCTAGATCGGCGATGTTATTAGGTAGTGCTATAGCTGGGATCGCTTTCAATCATTCAGACGTTGCTTCGGTTCACTGTATGGCTGAATCCCTAGGAGGAAAATACGACGCTCCTCACGGGCTCTGCAATTCTATTATCCTCCCATATCTGATGGAATATAATATGGAATACTGTCCAGAGAAGTATGCTAGAGTGGCTGAGATCATGGGATATGGATATGAAACTATTGAGAAAGGAGCAATGAAAGCTGTTGAAGGTATCAAAGAACTCAATGAGAAATTGGATATACCGTCGATAGACGAAATAGGATTTAATGAACACGATATAGAAGAGCTAGCTGAGATCTCTGTTAACAATCTTTCAAACGAAAGCAATCCTAGAGAGATGAAAAAAGAGGATTACGTCAAATTGTTTAGGAATATGTCTTAATCTTCTTCAAAGAGATAGAGATATTCGGAATATCCTTCTGCCTCCATCTTTTCCTTTGGAATGAATCGGAGGGCTGCTGAATTCATACAGTACCGTTTTCCTGTCGGCTGAGGACCGTCTTCGAAAAGATGACCGAGATGTGAACCTGCATGTTTGCTTTTAACCTCTGTCCTGTTATCTAGGATACCGCTCTCTTTTTGAGTGATTATATTATCAGGCTCTAAAGGTTTACTGAAACTCGGCCAACCAGTACCAGATTTGAACTTATCTTTTGAGCTGAATAAAACTTCACCTGAGACAACGTCAACATATATACCCTCTTCTTCATTATCCCAGTACTCGTTCTGAAAAGCGGGTTCTGTACCTTTATTTTGTGTGACCTCGTATTGTTTTTTAGTGAGCCTCTCTTTTAGTTCTTCATCTGACGGTTTCTCGTAAGATTCTTCACCTTCGTTTACTTTAGACTGCATATTTTCTCACCTCCTGATGATTTCCACTTTTTGTATACCATTTTTCTTCCTTCTTCGCTTAAACCTAGAGCTTTTAGATCTTCCTCAGACTCCAAAGTACCGTTACCAGAAATATACCCGTTGACACGTGCAACAGCAGTAGAATCGGTGAAATCTTTCATATGGGGATATATCTGTTTATAAGCTTTGTATATCTTTTTGTTTCTACTCAGATGATATTTCTGGTGATAATCTTCAGCAAGATAAAATTTTGATATAGGTCTTATCTCAGTCTTGACGTTTCCTGAGTATTCTTCTTGTGCCATTTCTTTACTTTTTCTAGCTGTCTTTTCCTGTTCATCATCATGGAAGAATATTATCGACATATATTGAGTGCTTTTTAGATGGGTAGGATCGTGGTTGTTCCAAAAGATGTCTATAAGTTCCTTGTAACTAATCTGATCTGGATCGTAATCTATCTGAATAGTCTCTGTATGCCCGTCTAGGTTGTGATAGGTAGGATTTTTCTTAGTTCCTCCAACGTACCCTACCCTTGTACTGATAACTCCAGGTATGGCCCCGAAACGGGAATCGGGGCCCCAAAAACATCCCATGGAAAAAGTCGCTGATTTTAATCCTTCTGATTTGTTATTATCTATCGCGGGTTTTTTTCCTTTTATCAATTCATCAACACTTTTACCTTTTCCGAATATACCGAACGATAGTAAAAGATCAATTGTAAATTTCTCCTTTATCGTCATCTTATCTCTCTAACTTACAATATTATCTAACTCACAATTAAACCTTTCCAAATAGAATTCCGTAGTATGATGAGATAGATTGAGGATATCTAAAAAGGGATGTATAAGGTCCTGATCTTCAATCGGACCAACCCGCTTCTTTCATAGCCTCTTTAGAAATTCGGTTGCTAGGCCCATCTCCTCTTGCCACAGTAACTCCTACATTTTTTCCAACTGCGTCTGATATCTCAGCAACTTCCTCATGATCGAACCCAGGACATAATATAATGGAATGTATCTCTTCGTCTGTAGCATACCTTTTTGCTAAGTCAATTGCTTCATTCTGATTTTTGGCGAGGTTGATGTAAAGAACGTACATTTCCGTCTCGATCTTGCTCTTATGTTTTTCCATATCTACATCTGGGGCGAGAGCCAAAAAAAGACTTCTAAATTTCATATATATCGATTTTCTCGATAATTTGAAGTTGGATAGAGAGATAAAATATTTTTGCTACATTTCTTTATTCCGAGTTAATCCTACCGTATATCTCTATAATTATGACTCCTATGATGATGGAAATTCCTGCAAGTAGGATCGACTTTCTAACGGTAAGTATTTCTGCAATGTTAGAGAAAATGATTATACCCGAGAATGAACCCATCGTTCCTAAAGTACCTCTTATACCCATACCTTTACCTCGATCTTCTTCCGTAGTCCCATCAGCGATCATTTCAAAGACCACGGGATGATAAAGTCCTCCTATCAACCCCCATATTGCTGCTAGAGGAATTATAAACCACAATGATTCTAAGTAGGATAGAAAAACAAGGGCGAGCCCAGAAAATCCAGCGGTAATTATCAATATAGATTTTTTGTCGATCAAACTTTCAACTCTCTTACTGAATAATCTTATAGATGATGCAGACGCCATTCTAGCGAATTGGAATCCTCCTATTATAGTAGCGGTAAATCCTAATCCAGAAAGATAAAGCGGAACGAGTGAGAACGCTATGTTGAAATTCATGAACATCAAAAAAGAATATAATGAAGCTATCAGTACTTTTTTGTTTTTGAGAGTTTTAAAGGCATCTTTGTATAGAGATATCACGGAAACAAACTCTTCCTGGCTCTTTTCATCTTGAGATTCTCCATTTTTTATTATTAGAAACACGATGATAAGAGCAGGAACTGATAAGATCAAGCCTAATAGGAAAAGAGACCTCATACCTAACACGTCTTTTATAACTCCTCCTAGGGGTACAGAAAAAGTATAAGCCCAACCAACCACAAAAGTGAATAGTGGAACACTTTTCGCTCCGAATCTCGTTACAAACGAAGGTAGTGTCACCCATTCCATACAAACAACTATACCGATCATTATCTGAGCTATGAATAAAAGAGGCAAAAACTGAGGTGAGATGATATAGAATATCATCCCAAGAAAGAGAGACAATCCTCCAAATCCGATAATCATCCCATATCCATAGATATCCGTAAGTGAGCCCATCGGTATTCTACCCAAAAACTGCGCTAGATGGTAAACAGCGACTACATAACCTATCATGGAAACTGAAAGACCTATATCCTCTCCATATAAGGGGATATATGGCAGTAGAACGGCT
>Ga0207421_10000485_pt1 | contig 51005 bp, 52 predicted proteins | sample SodLakKL_010_SED_4_FD_187542 | JGI IMG/M metagenome (GOLD analysis project Ga0207421, IMG submission 187542) | Alkaline sediment microbial communities from Lake Tanatar, Kulunda Steppe, Russia - 8KL_010_SED (SPAdes) (version 2) | ecosystem: Environmental > Aquatic > Non-marine Saline and...
AGACTTATCATCTCAACTCAAATTTTTAAAAACAACGAACCTTTCCGCTTTAGCCTTACATATAGGACAAACAGGTGGAGGCGTCTCTCTACCTGCGAGATATCCACAAACCGTACATCTCCAAACTTTTATGGATCCTTCTTTCTCAGATAGGGGTGTTTTTTCCACTTTGTTTTTATCGTTACCAGCTTCCGCCGCCGCTTCTATGATCTCAGATGGCCGCCTTTCGGGTATCGGACCAAGTTTTGAAGGATCTTTTTTGACTTCTTCCGAAACGAAAAGACCGCAGTAGCACATACCGTATTCGTCTACATCCACGTCACGATACTCACATGGACAGATTATATCTGAGTCATAAGTTTTTAGACCGCTAGCATCCCTACATGGGCAGGAGGGATAACCATATCTTTTTTTGTTTTCCACAAGTCCCTCTATCAGATCGTCCAAAAGTTCCTCGTCCGGACAGAGGAAGTAGTCATTCTCCTCGGCGTCGTTCTTAATGTATTTCCTCATCTTCTTTTTCCTCCTCCAAGACCTCCTTTATCTTATCTTCTTTAAACCCTATTATCACTTCATCCCCTCCGTCGATGATCATAGTCGGACAACTTCTCTTTGGATTGTACTCTTCTAGTTCCTCTCTAACTTTATTTTTTTCTTCACCTTCTAAGAGATCGATATCTACATACCGAAACTCTACGTCCATGGAACGGAGTAATTTTTTTACTTTTTTACACCAAGCACATGTACTTATAGTGAACACTTTGATATCGTGATCGTCTTTTTTTCCGTTAACTATATCAATCGAATTCATAGGTCGAAGAGTGATGTCTCGGATAAAAAATTTGAGGTCGTGTCTCACCCATCTGTACGAAAAGTATATATACTACCCCTAACAACTTTATTGTTTGGCAAGCTGTAATCGTGTATCTTAGGGGATGTAAGAGGGAAGTAAAGTAGAGGGGGCGTGGATAAATTTGCCAAATGGTGGTATGTATGTATGCTGAAACAAAATCTAAATCGAAGGAGAAACCTACGATAGAAAAGGTCACCGAGTGCCCGGAGTGTGGATGTAATAGAGTATCTCAGGATTATAGTAGAGGCGAGCTCGTATGCGAGTCTTGTGGATTAGTGATCGATGATCAATACATAGATCAGGGTCCAGAATGGCGCTCTTTTGACATGACACAGGAAGCAAATCGAGCGAGAACTGGTCCATCTATGTCACATATGATGCATGATAAAGGACTCTCTACACAGATAGACCCCAGCGGAAGAGATTCTAGAGGCAAGAGTCTTTCCAGCAGTAAAAGAGCCCAGATGTATCGTCTTCGAAAGTGGCAAAGAAGGAGTCGTGTTGCAGGAGCGAGGGAGAGTTCTTTAGTTTCCGCTTTCAGCGAGATCAAAAGATTGTCTTCGAGCATGGGCCTCCCTGAGCATGTTAAAGAAAGGGCCGCAACCATCTACAGAAGAGTTGTGGAAAAAAATTTGGTAAGGGGTAGAAGCATAAAGATCGTGTCTTGTGCCGTAGTATACATAGCTTGCAGGGAGTTGGATATACCAAGAACCTTAGACGAGTTTGCAAAGGAAACCGATTACGATAGGAAAGAGATCGGCAGGACTTATCGTTTCTTAAAATGGGAGTTGAAAATGAAGTTAAAGCCGACCAAACCTCAGAAATATATACAAAAGTTCTGTAATGATCTGGGTCTTGGAGGCGACGTGAAGAGATCGGCCGATGAGATAATAAACAAAGCAGAAGAACAAGAACTCCTCTCAGGCAAAGGGCCCACGGGATTAGCGGCGGCGGCCATATATATAGCTTCGATAAAAGCCGAAGACAGGAGAACCCAGATCGAGATAGCAGATGTAGCGGATGTGACCGAAGTCACGGTAAGGAATAGGTATAAAGATCTGGTTAAAAAGTTGGAGATAGATGTCGAAGTATAGGAACTTGGTAAGGGTCAAAATCTACCTTAGATCAGCCGTATCAGATATATATCCAAGCCTAGGAAAAATAACAATATCGGGAATATTATACACCCCATAAGGTGAACTCTCCTCAATCCTGATAAGGGTGGTATGAGCCCTATGCTGGTAGAGATTATCCCTATGAAAAGACCCAGAGGGCCGGAAAGCATCAGCATCAATATCACCAGTAAAATGATGATCCCTTTAGATATTTTATCATATTCTATCTTTTTATGTATGCCCGCAAAGGTTTTTCCTAAAGAGAGAGTCAAGAGATGTGCCACCGTACCAGAAATTATAACGGAGAAAAGTAAAAGCAAGAAAAGACCCGGAACTTCAAAAATAGAACTCCACTCATTTATGTTTGCTTCGTTGAGTTCAAGGACCGCCTGCATAGCTCCGCTCCTCGCTCTTAATATTATGAACAAAGCTACAAGGGTAAAGATAGCACAAGCGGTATCTACCGCAGAAACGGCGATTATGAATTCACGTGATTTTTCATCTTGACTCTGTTTATCTGGCGTGAATAAACTGGTCACGGTTGTAGCGGCGGCAGCCGTGATTCCAGGTAACCATCCAACCAGCCCTCCTGATAGTGTTCCATTGATAACTCCTCTCATCTGGCTTTTATTGTCCAATCTTATATTCACATCCTCGATTACTTGTTCCGGTATCTTTGGTTTATCCATCAGGCTAACCAATAAGTTGGATATACCAAACAACCCGGTAAACATGGGGAATAACATCATGGACGAGGTGGGAACACCTTCTTGTTCTATAGGTGTCCAATTATAGGAGTGTATAGCTGTAGGTGTTAAAACGATAAAACCCAACAATCCACTCAAAAAGAAAAGCCCTCCTGCGGCTAATTTGGGTCTATGATCCAAAAAACTTCTCCCCTCCTGAAGTATCAAAACCAGTACAACGCTTATCAAGATGAGAGGTATCAGAGGCACTATCCTGTTATAAAGATCAACTGGGTTTCCCATGATCAAGCGTGCAGGAAGTATCAGGATCAGAGCGAGAAAAAGAGCTGCGAAACTACCCAATGAACTCGCCTTGATAGCTTCGTAACCACGTCCCTCAAGTAACATTCGGTGAGCGGGAAGTACCGATAAGGCGGTTTCACCTTCAGGTGCACCAAAATAAGTAGCGGGGATGAAGTTAAGGAATGTATGGGTGATCATGCATCCAATTACTAACATAGATATGAGCAGGAGTAATTCAGAAGTAGTAGGACCGAATCCAGAGAGGAGTCTAGATCCGAACAACATGATGGTGCTCAAAGAACTAATTATCATAAAAGAGATCGTATTCACGTGTATACCTGGTATAAGACCGGTAATTATACCCAAACAGATGCCTATGAATGTAAACAAAAAAGCAAGTAGCAATAAGGATACGGGAGACATATTCAGACCTACTTTCTTCAAGAGCGATATTGACGAACTATTCCCACTCTATAGTACCAGGGGGTTTGTTGGTGATGTCGTAAACCACTCTGTTCACTTCGTTCTTCATCTTATTGGTGATCCTTGTCGATATCCTGTCAAGTACGTCCAAAGGTATCTTGCTGAAATTAGCTGTCATGGCGTCGGTGGAATAGACCGCTCGTATGGCTACCGTGTGTCCGTAAGCTCTTTTATCGCCGTGGACACCTACGGTTTTGACGGGTAAGAGTACAGCAAAGTATTGCCAAGGCCTATCGAGCTCTCCATTTTCAACCGCTTTACCGATCTCATCCTCCACGATATAGCAAGCTTCCCTAACTACTTCTGTCCTTTCAGGGGTTGCTTCTCCCATCACTCTTATGGCGAGCCCGGGTCCTGGGAAAGGTTGTTTTTCCGCGGTTTCAAGTCCCAGCTCTCTTGCGACCTCCCTCACTTCATCTTTGTAAAGATCGTAAAGAGGCTCGATCAAGTCGAGTCCCATCTCTTCGGGTAGTCCTCCTACGTTATGATGGGATTTTATAGTGTCCCTATTTTCACCCCCGCTCTCTATCCAATCAGGAGCTATCGTTCCCTGGACGAGATAATCCGCGTCAAATTTTTCGGCCTCCCTCTCAAATACATCTATGAATTTGTTTCCTATTATCTTTCGTTTTTCTTCGGGGTCATTTATACCTTTCATCGCTTCATAGAATTCTTCCCTTGCATCTATAATGCGGTGATTGATCCCCATGGTCTCAAAGACCGAGGAAATATTCTCTGTCTCATTCTTTCTCATGTACCCTGTATCTACATAGATGGCTAAAAGGTCATCATTTAGAGCCTTGCCTGCGATGACCGCTGCCACAGTACTATCTACGCCGCCGCTGCATCCTACTACGGCTCTACCTTCGATTCCTTCTATCTCCTTTATCTTTTCATCTATAAATTTTTTTGAATCCATCTTATCCCTTCACTATAGACTTTCTACTTCTTCAGCATCTTTGTAAACCTTCTCCTTCCTCTCCTGTCGGTACCTTTCAAGTTTTTTCTTTATCTCATCGTCATGGACGGCTAGTATCTCTGCGGCCAACAGAGCCGCGTTGTCACCTCTATTGAGACCTACGGTGGCAACTGGAATCCCTGGCGGCATCTGAACTATGGATAACAACGAGTCTAAATCCATCCTTCCCGCTACTGGGACACCGATCACTGGTTTGATCGTGTGTGCTGCTATGACACCCGGTAAAGCCGCCGCTAGTCCCGCTACCGCTATGAAAACATCGGCACCTTCACATAACTCTTTAGTCCTCTCGGGAGTTCTATGTGCGGAGGAAACCGTCATCTCATGATCTATATCTAGCTTCTCTAAAATATTTACAGCTTTTTTACCCACTTTTAGATCGCTTTTGCTTCCTAGTATTATCTTCACTTTCATAAATGGGTGAAAAAGAGGATGGAAATAGTTTTTTCGGCGATCCTAGGTTTTCATTATAGCTACGAGGAATATAGCTATGGCGATCACCGCGCCTACTACGAATGCCCCAACATAGAACAGACCGGCTTTTATAATCTCTCCAAAACCAGTATCCCCGAATATTTCTTCTGAGTGTGCTATGTATGTTCCGACCCAGAATAGTGCTCCAACGACGATCAATGAAAGACCGACTCTTCTGCTCTTACCTCTACCGAAGTAGGCTGTAAATACACCTGATAAGAGCATCCCCAAGCCTAACGTAAGCAAGATGACCGTTAAGAATTCATACATTCCTAGATTCATTTTTATTCCTCCTAAAATTCTATACCTGTCAAAGTTTTAGTGTCTTCTACACCTTCGATGGATCTGATGTTGTCAACGACAGCCTGTCCTAGATTGTTGAAGTTCTCTGCCTGAAGTTTTACTATCAGGTCGTATTCACCGAACAGAGAATGGACTTCTGTTACTTCGTCTATATCTTTTACTATATTGTAAACATCTCTTTCCGCAGCCGGCGCTGTTTTTATTAAGACGAAACCTATTGCCAAGATTACACCTATTGCCTGTAATCATTAGAACAATATAAATATTTTGGATTATACCCTCGATGTTTTGGTGCGCTCACAAGACAAACAATTCTTCTTTTTTTGCATCGGTCAGAAGCCTAAATCCGTCTTCCGTAACCACTATATCGTCTTCGATCCTGACACCACCATAGCCTGATATATATATGCCTGGCTCAACTGTAAATACCATCCCCGGTTCCAAAACGATGTCCAAGTTCGGCGAAAGACCAGAGCCGTCATGGGTTGAGAGACCTATACTGTGCCCCAATCCATGTATGAACATTCCTTGGAATTCAGTACTGTCGATCACGTCCTTTGCGGCGTTGTGTACCTCTTTTCCTTCGACGCCTGGTTTTATCATTTTGAGAGATTCCTCCTGAGCCTTCAAAACGGTTTCATACATCTTTTTTTGCCTATGAGAGGCCTCTCCCACGACGTAGGTCCTTGTGATATCGGAACGATATTGTTTGTAAAGAGCTCCAAAGTCAAGTAAGACGAAATCACCGTTCTCTACCTTCCTTTTCCCTGAAGTGTAGTGCGGCTCGGCCGTGTTCGGACCCGAGGATGAAATTATCTCAAACGCCTCTCCGTTAGCTCCTTTTTTCCTCATCAAATAAGAGATTTCGGCTGCTATCTCGTACTCCCTAATACCGATTTCGATCATATCAGTCATCTTCTCGGCAACATCAGACGCTATAGTTCCAGCTTTATCTAACAGTTCTATTTCTTTCTCGTCCTTTCTGTTTCTAGCTTCTACGATGGCGTTCGAAATATCTTTAATTTCAGAGTCGGTGGAGTCCTTTATAGTCATGAATCCTTTGTGAGTCAGTTCTGAGGCGTTGATACCTATATTATCGAGTCCGCCTACTTTATTTTCAAGCCATCCTTCCAGATCGTCCTTACTTTCCATGGTCTCCATGGGTATATCAGATTTTTTTGCACTATCGGCTTCCAATTTACTGATAAGCATCTCAGCGGAGTGATCAGGATATAAAACAAGGACACAGTTCTCAAAGAGTCCATTGGTTAGACCAGTGGCGTAAAAAAACGTTTTGTCTAGGTGAGGTTCGATGGAATTGTAGATGATTATCGCATCGAGTTCTTCCTCTACGTGGTCGTAGATATTTTTTATTCTTGATTTCATACTCCTCCATGAAGGGATGGTTATTTAATTTTGACTACTCTTGTCCCGGCTATGTAGTCTCCTATCCTCTTTTGCTCCGGGCTTTTCAGCATCAGTAAGATGCTCACCGCATAGAATACCAGCAACATGTCTGCGTATCTGCCGGAGTTTCTCGCAGCGCTTTGGATAAAAGACATACGATGGATATCATCGTCAAAAACTCTCAACCCGAAAACTGACTTTCCCAAAGTTGTACCAAAGTACCATTCAAATATGGTGAAATACAAAAATTGGATGGATATTGCAAGAGAGACGATAGCGAGCATTATAGGCATTGTGAACAGTTCAGACGGATCACCGGTCATGGTTTCATATGCGAACATAAAAAACAAAAGAATGAAAGGGGTCCCTAGTAATATCAGATCTATCACGTAAGCTAATATCCTCCTGAATAGGGCCGAGTAAAAGTCGTTCACACTTTTTCTTATCCTTTCTCTTAAAAGCATCCCTGTTAGAAAATTCTTCCTAGCTTCTCCATAGTGAGACGCATTTTTTCCTCTATTTTTTGCCAAGGTAAGATAATCTCTTACGGCATATCTACTGAAACCCAACCCATAAAGGATGGATGTCGTGCTGATAGGGCCGGATGTAAATTTAACTCCCTTCTTTTTCAATAGTTTAGAGGCCTTTTTCACCTCTTCAATAACGCCCTCAAATGCGAGTTCGCTGCTCCTCATGTAATTTCCATCATTTAGATGATTTCGCGCCTGTTCTAATAGATCATCTGAAGGTGTTATCGGATGCCGACGATAATAGAAAAAGACTAGAGGAACAGAGGCGATAAGGCCGGAAAGATAGACCATATCCATGGCACCGGCACCACCGAAGGAACCTAATACACCCATATCCAAAAGTTCCGGTATTCTTAGTATGTCTGCTCCTACAAGATTGCCCAATACCGCTATGGTATAGGCGTAAGGGATGGAGAAGAATTCTTTGTCGTCGCTCATCATCCCTAATATGACAGCCATGGCCAACGCACCGAAAGAGGGTACGAAGAACCATGGAAAATCCGCTACGATGCCTAAATCCGGCTCTATCCTGGTGATCATATATGCAGCCACGGATACCAGGGCCGTACCTACGGCCACTAAAATCAGGTTCAACTTTTTTTTATATATCAAACTCCCACAGACGATCACAGGTATCAAAGCTCCTCCTAGATTTATGTTTAACAACGATCTACCAGTGATTATGATGGGTATATCCGCAACGAGTCCGAAAAGAGAACCAACGATTATTATCCCTATCTCTGGTTTGCCAAAACCAGCCTTTCTCATATAATCTTTTTTATTGAGATAGGCGATAAGCAGAGAGAGTGAAAGGAGTGGCAATAAAACCAGATTAGAGGCGATACCAAACAAGGCCTGATAATCCAAGTATATCGACCTTTACCTGATTGTATCTAACGAGAAAGACCCCATGTTTATACCGCTTTTACTGTGAGAGTATTCGATCCAATCTCTTGTTTGTACGTCCCCCAATCCGTCCACTCGTAGATGATTTTTCAGCTGCTCTACTTTGAATTCTATCTCTCCGTTCATTATGTGACCTAACATGGATATGTCCTGCTCGCTGTGCATCCCTTTCTCGAGAGTATATAATGAGACCGCTTTATCCCTCTTTCTTCTTCCTGCAAAGGGCTGTAGGATCCTAAAAGTGGTTTCAGTATCAAGATAAGCGATTATAGTGGAGACCGATTCAAAGGCCATCCTATAATAACGATGTTTTTTGTTGATCCTATCCGCAAATTCATCTACGGCTTCCGTGACGGCCTTGAAGTCAGATTGATCTTCTATGTATTTGACATAATTCTTTTCTTTTTCTGACTTTTTTATCTCCCCCATGCTCACCGAATATGCATCCACATAAAATACTAAGTCCCTATATTCATACTCTTCGTAGGTGGGTAACACGAACTTCATCTCCTCCCTCACCTCATCTATGGTCTTATCGGTCATGACCCAGATGACTGGAACCCCCTTCTCTAGACCTTCTGCCACGAATGAATTTATCAACACCTCTTTTCCAACATGGGGCGGACCATAAACGGAAACGTTTGAACCTAAAGGTATGCCTCCCAGTAGTAGATCGTCCAATCGTCCCGTTCCCGTTTTACATTTTTCTTGCTCTATCTCTCTGAGGATTTCTTCTTGTCTTTCTTCTAGTTCTTCGTCCAAAAGATCCTCTTGTCGAGCCTTTATCTCTTTTTCTTTCTGGTCAATATATCGTGATTTTGCTTTCAGATCTTGTTCTTTCTTTGATATTTCTTGCTTCAACTCTTCGAGCTCCCTTTTTCTTTCCTGCTCGCTCTTCCCTCCTATATCTTTCTTCATAGCTTCTAATTTTTGTCTTTCTTTCCTTATTAGTTGTTCTCTGTGATGAAGGTCTTCCTCTCTTTTGTTCAATTCTTTTTCTTTATGGCTGACTTGTTTTTTTAGTTCTTTGATTTTTTCGTTCTTGAGGGCTAGTTCGCTTTTCAAATCTCCTATCTCACTTTCATCTTTAACCTGAGTCCCTCCTTTTAGATCTTTTTTCTGAGCTTGTATATTCTTAATCATGTTCTTCAATTTTTCGTTCTGCCGTTTCAGAGCTTTCAACTTTTTATCGTCTACCTTGATACCCTCACCTGCCGAGGGCGCTTTTTCTTTTTGTTGTGACTTTAGATATTTTACCATGGCAACGCTGCCCTGCTTAATCTCCTCTATTTCTTCCTTCAGTTCTTCTTTTTCCTCTTTTAGGCTTTCTATTTTTTCTTCTTTAAGCCGCAACTCTGAATTCAACTCACTATTTTCTTCTATTATCTCCTGGGGATCGAAGTCGTCTCTCTCGATCTTAGATATACACGTTTCAAACCTTTCTTTCAGGTTCTCTATTTCTTTAGTTTTATCATCCAATTCCTTCTCTTTTTTCTCTACTTTTTTCTTTTTTTCTTCGAGTTCTTCTTTCAATTCTTTTCTTTCCTCTTCAAAACTCTCTTCTCCCAGCCATTCGGAGAAAGAATCTTCATCACCTGTCAACCAAGACTTCAAAGTATCAAAGTCTTTATCATCTTGTTCACTTTCAGGTTGGATCGGTGTTTTTGATTCTTTTATTTCTTCCTCTAGTATGCCTCCGATATCTTTATCACTCTCACCAGTCAACCATTGAGCAAGTTCATCCTCATCTCCTTTTGTAGGGTTTCCCTGATCTTCTCCTTCCCCATTAAGTTCCTTTACTTGGTTTTTTATCTCTTCAGCTTTTTGTTCATCAATACCTCTTACCGCCATGATGTCCTCTAGCTTCGCTTGATCTATGTCTTTTAGATCCTTAAAACCTTCATTCATCAATCCCTTGATCATGGCTTTAGTTATTCCTTCGATCTCGGCTAAGTCCTCTATCGAAGACTTTTCCGATCGTGGCATGGGCTCACCTAATGGGTCGTCTGTAGCCTTAGACTTTTCTGATGGAGTACCTCGAGAATCACCTACCATTTTTGACACGTACCCAAATTTTTTTCGTGATAGAGGGATGTATAGAGGACGATTGTTGATCAATTATAAAGTTTTTATTATCGTCCCATTCTATCTACGGTCAAGGTATTCATACCTTTATCAGACGGTATCATTTGTACTCATGCTATTTAAAACCTTCCCTCAAATATGACTGGCTCCACTTGTAACCATTGCAAGAATACCATTATACGAGGCCAAAGTGTGTTGAAATCATAAAAACTCTTTTAAGTAAGAGCGTCATATGGCAAAGAGTTGAAAATAGAAGTGGAATAGGTGTAAACATGTCCGACCAAGATGAAGAGATCATCACACTAGCACATGGGGCCGGTGGAACAAAGATGGATGAGTTGATATCTGGATCTATTTTACCCTCTTTGACGAATGACTCAGGAGAGATACCTTTGTCTGATCTTGACGATTCATCCATAATTCATGACATAATTTTTACCACCGACAGTCATACTGTGAAACCCATTTTCTTCCCGGGGGGCGATCTGGGCAGTTTAGCTATTTCGGGGACCATAAACGATCTTCTAGCATTAGGAGGCGAGCCCCTTGCACTTTCTTTAGCTATAGTGATGCCTGAAGGATTACTGATAAAAGACTTAAAAAGACTGTTGACCAGTGTCTCTAACGTCTCGGAAAAAGAAAAGATACCTGTTACCACCGGTGATACTAAAGTTGTTGGAAAGGGTGATATAGATGAACCTATATTTACAACATCAGGCATCGCAAAAAGACACCCTTTTATGGACGACAATATGGAATTGGCCGGAGGTAGAAATACCAGATGGCTATCCGACAATAACTTGAACGTAGGAGACAAAATAATAGTTACGGGAAGTGTAGGTGACCATGGGATAACGATTTTGTCTGAAAGAGAAGGGTACGGCTTTAGTGGTAGTATCAAAAGCGATGTTAGCTCATTAGTAAGCTTGATGGAACAGGCTTTGAGCGTTGGAGGTGTAGCATCTGTTAAAGACCCTACTAGAGGTGGACTGGCTAATACATTGAATGAATGGGCGAACAAATCCTCTGTCGGTATAGAGATCATAGAAAAAAAAGTGCCCATAAAAGAGTGGGTGAGTTCGGCCAGCGAGATGTTGGGGATCGATCCTCTTACCATCGGAAACGAAGGTAAATTTGTGATGGCCGTACATCCCTCCAGAGCCGAAGCCGTATTGAAAGCCATAAAAGATACTGACCATGGAAAAGACGCTGCGATCATAGGCGAGGTCAAAGAGAATTTAGAAGGGGTTGTTCTGAACACGGAGGTAGGGGGTAAAAGAATTTTGGAGATGCCCGTGGGTGATCCTGTACCTAGAATCTGTTAGAGTCCAACCATGTTTTTTTGATCAAAAAAGAGACTACGACCACCAAGGGCGTAAGTAATATTATCCAATTCAAGATAGACTGGAAACTCATCGAGCTGGATTCCTCAACTACGATCTCTACAACGGTGGTGTCCTTGTTCCCACCTACATCTTCCACATAAAGCTTTATTTCGTGTACACCCGGTCTGTCGAATGTGATCTGGATCTCTTTCCCTGTTCGGTCGTAGGTTCCATCCCCGTTAATATCCCATAGGTATTTAACTATTTCATGGTCGTCCCAGCTGTTCTCTCCGCTCAGAGTCACTTCCGAGCCGAGACACACCCTTCTTTCGGACCCCGCATCTGCTATGGGTTTGATGTTATCTGTCCAATCCCATAAGAATACGTTGGAGTAGTATTCTCCTATATCTTGATTTTCGATGATCACACCCACCTCTCTATTTTGGAGAGCTGAATTTGCGTTCCAATTGATGGAGGAGATCATGACTTGTTCCTCGTCCACTACTACACCTTTATTGTGTATCTTTAAAAGATCTTTATAAGGAGAGAGTAATCTAGCTTGTAAAGAAACATCTTTTTCTTCCGCGAAGTCGTTTAACTCTTGAACCATCAAGTCGTTTTCACCCCCGTACTCTTCCATCTGGTACCAAGTAGAATCTAAAAGAACTTTCACTTCTACACCCCTCAATGCGGCATCTTTTAGAGCGGTAACGTATGGATTTTCTTTATCAGACCAATGGTGGATGTACGCTTGTTGCACGTATATGGATTCCTCTGCAGATTCTACCATGCCGATTATCGTATCACAAGACATACTGGTATCCGGTGAAAGAAGCGGTTTCACTTTGAACTCCCCGCTGAACCTATTCTCATGGAATCGAAGGTCATAGTGATCTTCATAGGTATCGATCTCCGGACGCTCTTTGTTTTCTTTTGAGTCGTATTCTTCGCTGAAGTACCAATCACTCCTGTATACATTCAAAAAATAATCAGCCACTCTTTCTTCTTCCAATACAACGCCCCATCCTCTGTTGCCTGACGTGTCTAAAGGATGTCCTGTGTTACCAAAGTTTTCAGAAGTTATCAACACCGATTCGTTGTCTCTGATCATGTATTTACAATGGAAAAAGTTGTAAGGAGTATAATTTTCATTTCCCATGGTCCTCACTTTTGCACCGCTCTGTTCTAGAAGTGATAGTGTATAATGCATATCATCGGGTATTCCGCCTACGGGTACCCCTTCCGCCAAGACCTTGACGCCTACGCCCCTATGAGAAACGTTTGCTATCTTTTCAGCTATAACTACGCTAGTTAGATGATAGATGCCTAGATACAAAGAGCATTCTGATTCGTTTATGAACCTTAGTAATGCATCTAACGAAGAGTCGGGAGCCACATAGGCTTGAGCATAGCCCTGGTATTCGATTTCCTCCGTTTCAAAATCCGAATGACCCACCATCCACCTTCTCTCAGAGACCCAATTTTCTTTGTCAAGACCTTCTTGGTTACGTTCCTGTCTCTTTGCGTATTCGCCTCTCCAATGCCTCTCGACCCATTTACCGTTCCATAGTACGCCATCTTCTCCGTCGCCGTAGTAAAAAGAATCTATAGGTTCTTCATTTTTTTCTATTATTATTTTTCCGTTGTTATCTGGAAGGTCAAAATCACCTTCTATTATCATCTCGCTCTCATTGGACCATACAATATCTGGCTTCCGGTTCCAAACCTCTTCGTATCCATGATCTTTAGCTATCACTAAGTTCTCTCCAGGGTATAAAAAAATGTCATATAGTGTTAAGTAACCATCAGTGCTTCTAACAGATATATTTCCCAAAAATACTTTTTCATCCATATTTTCGATGGTAAAAAATTCACAACCAGGACCTGTATTGTAATATACCTCCGTTATCTTCAAATCAGGATTATTCTGAACTCTGGTTTCAATCTGGTTTTCCGCCGTTTCGACACTGATACTGAACGGTATGACGATAATCAGCGATACCAACAAAGTCAGAAGGACTTTTTTCATGCAGAGGCATATTTAACCTCATATTAAAATTTATACTAAACTAAACTTTCATGTAGGTGTAATTCTTAAATAATATGCAGTGATAAATGGCGCAGAAAACCCCAAATAGGATATTAGTAGATTTATATCTACAGAAACTCCAAAAAATCATTCCATATGCCGAGGTAGCTAAGTCTGGCCCAAGGCGGTGGCCTCGAGAGCCATTGGTGCTTTGCACCACAGGAGTTCGAATCTCCTCCTCGGCGTTCGTTCCTATGTCACTCACGCCTTCAGATGAGATTCGAAAACTGTTCAGAATGTTAACACATTCTAAACGCTCATAAACTAAGTTTATTCCCTGTGATGAACAAGTTCCCCACGCTCACAAATCAAAGATTTATTCGTCTCCTCCTCGGCGCTTTCATTTACTTTTGAGCGAAGCGAAAAAGTTTGAAAGTAAGTGGAATCTTTGATTCCACGAAATCATCATTATTTTTCGAACGGAGTAAGAAAAATTGATGAAAGGATGAATCTGTGATTCATACGCACTTCTAACATTACTGAACGAAGGTGAGGTAATTTTATAGTGGAAGATCCACTCATAAATTCGCTCACTTCTCGTCTACAATATTTTCATGCAGTGCGAGTAGATTTGAAGGCGAGAGAAGCTGTGCTTCTTATGCGTTTTTAAATTGCAAGCAGGACCTGTTACTCCTACGAACTTAACATATTTCCCTGAAGGTAGCAGAAGAGCTCGTGGGAGATCAACTTGTCGAAAAGATAAAAAGATTTAACAAAAATCAAGCCTTTGAATCTATAATTCCAACAAGAGATGATGGTCATGGATGAAAAAATAATAGAAAAGCTGAAGGATGCCTGGAAAGAGCATATGAAAACAGGGAATACGGTAAACGAGGTGATAAGAGGAGTGAACGTAAATATTTCGATACAGGATTTTCCAAAACTTGAATCTCCCTTTGTCAGAAAATTTAAGACTATAAACGGTGAAAAAAAATACGTAGTGACTCCAGAAGTTCAAGATGGTTACCAGTGGGTACTTGAAGATGACGACGTTATAGCTACTGAAAAGTTGAACGGTAGTAACGTGAGCATCGTTGTCGAGGATGATGAAATCGTAGACGTTTTCAACAGACAAAATAGGATAAAACCGATACACAAGAATCGATGGAATCTTTGTGTGGTGGAGGGCATACACCACTCTCTTAAAAGGGGATATTTAGATATTGACCATCTGGAGGATGGTATGCATTACGGAGAACTCGTAGGCCCAAAGATGGGATCGAGAGACTCCTGTGATCCTTATGATATGGACGTGCATGTGTGGTTACCTTTTGAAACGTACTGCAAAGAAAAACTGAGTTACAACTCATGGGGAAAATACGATAAGACATTCGATTCTATCAAACGATGGTTCAAGGAAGGTTTGATCCCCATCTTTTACTCAAAATGGCACGGCTTGAGTTTTGAAAAGGCCCGAAAAGAAGGATATGTTGAAGGTATAGTTTTTCATCATCCTGATGGAAGAAAGGCAAAGCTCCGATATGATATGTTTGAAGAATTTTTGAGCGATCGATGGTAAATGTCTGACGATCGACTGTGCACAAAACATCAAAAAGAGTTATATTTGATGATATTATGCCTATCTATGGACGAGAATAAAAAAGTAAGGATCGTAATTGGTTTGATATGTGGAGTTATCTGTTTAGTGATAGGGATAGCTGTTACATTTAGTATGACATTGATGTTTGATACACCCTGGTCATTCAGGATGGTTCTTGGAATCGTTGCGATGGTAGCTTTCTTATCCGGATTTTATTCGATATTTTTTTCGCTTAAATATGCTCCCATCGAAAGATTAAACAAAGAATGACATATTATAGTTAAGGACATATGCTTTCTGTAATTTAGATATGTCCTTAACTAGCAGTGGAGGACATGACGAATTGGCCATGAGTTATATCTTCCACTATAAAATAAATGGACTCATAAGAACGCTTGCGCATCCTGATGGTCCTAGTGGACCCAGCGGGACGAATCAATTTCGCCAGAAATTGTTGAGTAGTGGGAACGTGTTCCCACATATTTTCAAATCACGATGGAGACACGAAACACAGTGGAGTGGACCCAGCGGGATTTGAACCCGCGGCCTCAACCTTGCAAAGGTCGCGATCTCCCGGTCTGATCTATGGGCCCAAAGTGAGCTTGATTGAGATAGGGATTATTTTCTTGTTTTTAAGCATTTTGCTGATTCTGTGGTTAGGTTGTAAGAAGAAAAGAGCCTCAGCGGGACGAACAAATCGTCAACGAGTTGTGAGCGCAAGGAACTCGTTCCTTGTGGTTTGAACCCGCGGCCTCAACCTTTACACGGAATCTAATTCCGTGAATCGAATGAAAGCTAGAGGCTTTCATGTAGATGCAAAGGTCGCGATCTCCCGGTCTGATATTTGGGCCCAAAGTGAACCCATGATCCAAATTTTGATAAAAAACTCAAAAAAAATCGTTGTTTTAGTCTCTGAGTCAGCTCTTGAGGACTATCTCGATATGAATCTCATCAGGAACTTGGATTCGCATCAACTGTCTCAAAGCACGTTCATCTGCATCGATGTCTATGAGCCTTTTATGGACACGCATTTCCCAGCGTTCCCAGGTCTCATTGCCTTCTCCGTCGGGTGATTTTCTACAGGGGACTGTCAGTTTTTTCGTAGGTAAAGGGATCGGTCCTTTCATCTCTACTCCAGTCCTTTCTGAGATTGCCTTTATCTGCCCGCAGATGTTTTCCATGCTTTCTGGATCAGTTCCGCTTAACGAGATTCGCGCTTTCTGTGCCATGTATCTTTACCTCACAAAGAAATAGTATAAAAGGGTTTTTGTGGTTAGTTCTGTAGAGATCGCCTTTACATCTTCTTTTCTTCTATGTCTATCACTTGTCCCGCGGCTACGGTTTTACCCATGTCTCTGATGGCGAATCTTCCCAACTCGGAAAAATCTTCAACCGTTTCTATGGATAGGTTTCGAGTGGGTTTCACCTTAACTATCGCGGCTTCACCGGTCTTTAGGAAATCCGGATTTTCCTCTTTTACTTCTCCAGTCTTTGAATCTAGTTTCTTCTGTAGCTCTAGGAATGTACAGGCTACCTGTGCGGTGTGCGCATGGAATACTGGTGTGTACCCTGCAGTGACTACACTTGGATGATCGATAACGATTATCCGGGCTGTAAATGTTTCCGCTACGGTAGGTGGGTCGTTTGCAGATCCACAGACGTCTCCTCTTCGTATGTCGTTTTTACCTACTCCTCTCACGTTGAATCCTACGTTGTCACCAGGTCCCGCTTTTGGTACCTCCTCGTGATGCTGTTCAATAGATTTGATCTCTCCGCTGACATTAGCGGGCATAAAGGTCACTTTGTCACCAGGCTGCATAGTACCTGTTTCAATTCTACCGACGGGCACTGTGCCTATACCTGTGATGGTATAAACATCCTGTACCGGCAGTCTAAGTGATTTCTGGACGGGTTTTTCTGGTTCTTTGAAGTTATTTATAGCTTCAAGGAAACTCTTTCCATCCCACCAACCGATCTGTTCTCCAGCTTTAGTTATATTATCGCCTTTAAGGGCGCTGGTTGGGATCACATCGAACTGTTCGTCTTTGTATCCTACGGACTTCAAAAGTTGAGTTACTTCGTCTCTGACTTCTTTGAACCTATTTTCATCGAATTCCGGTTTTGTAGCATCCATCTTGTTTATTGCAACAACTATTTGATCCACGCCCAGTGTTCTAGCCAAGAATGTATGTTCTCTGGTCTGTGCCATAACGCCTTCGGGAGCCGAGATGACTAACACCGCGGCGTCAGCCTGTGAAGTACCTGTTATCATGTTCTTAACGAAGTCCTGGTGGCCCGGTGCGTCGATTATGGTAAAGTAATACTTGTCAGTATCGAACCGCTTGTGCATAACATCGATGGTAATGCCTCGTTCCCTTTCTTCTGCAAGTTGATCCATCGCCCATGCGTAAGCGAAAGTTCCTTTTCCTTTTTCTTCAGCTTCTTTCTTATATTCCTCGATTATGTGATCTTTGATCTCTCCAGTTTCGAACAGAGTTCGTCCTACCAGCGTAGACTTACCGTGGTCCACGTGACCTATGAACACGAGGTTCAGATGTGGTTTCTCGTTTGCCATGTTTTTATACCTCCAACTATCTATCTGCTCCTCTTTAATGAGTGGGTGTATTTATAATTTTATCCTTTTTGCGGGTCGTTCTAACAAAAACATCATCTTCAAATAGGTTATCTACTGATATAGGTGTGAGAAAATGCCTGTCAAGATCAGAAAAGTTGAAAAGAAAGACCTACCGGAGATAACTGAGATGTGGTACAAATTGGCTACTATGCACGAAGATATAGTACCTGGCTACGATCTTTCTCAGAACGCCAAGGAAAATTGGATGGAATTTGTTGAGAGAGGTTTAGAGAGAGAAAATATGACTACTTTTGTTGCTGAAGACCATGAACTAGTTGGTTTTCTCAACGTGGTGATAAGAGAGAGATTGAATATATTCGAAGTTACAGATGTAGGGATGGTTTTGGACGTTTTCGTAAAAAAAGAAAGACGGGGCCAAGGCATAGGTACCGCCCTTCTAGATAGAGCGGAGGCTTGGATCAAAAACAAAGGCGTTAAAACTTCTATACTTACCGTATCTCCCAAAAACGAAAGGGCTGTAAAATTCTGGGAAGATAGAAATTATGAAACATACCTGCTGAAAAAAAGAGCGGACCTATCCTGAAATACTTTCTTTCAACTGAAGTGGTCATATCCACCTTCCAGTTTCATCTTTTTACCCTTTTCATCCATCAGATACAGTCCTTTTTGGATTATCCTACCGACTATGGTAAAATCTCCATCGATATTTTTCAGTTCTTTCTGTGGTACTGTAAAAATGAGCTCAAAATCCTCTCCTCCTGAAAGTGCCCAACTCATGGGGTCTTTGTTCAGTGATCTGCCAGTTTTTAGTGTTTTTTCCGAGATGGGTATCTTACTTTTTTCCACTTCGGCACCGACTCCGCTCTCTTCTGCAATATGGGTGACCTCAGAAGCAAGTCCGTCGCTCACATCGATCATCGCGTTCACGTGTGGTGCTACTTTTCTTGCAAACTCTAATCTACAATCGGGCTTCAGATAGTAGTCCGTGTAACCTTTTTTGCCACTACGAAACAGCTCGAGACCCGCCCAACTTTTACCAAGATCTCCCGAGACGCAGATCAAGTCTCCTACCTCTGCGTCTCCTCTCAAACAAAGATAACTCTCTTCGACCTTTCCTATCAATGCGATATTGATAACAAGGTTATCGCCGTGGGTCGTATCGCCTCCTATAAGGTTGAGTCCGTATCTTTCAGAAGCGGAGATCATCCCTTTAAAAAGCTCATCCGCAAACGGTACTGTTATATCATCGGGGAATGCTATAGAGATAAGTCCCCATCTTGGTAAACCTCCCATGGCCGCGATGTCTGAAATGTTGACAATTATCGATTTCCAACCTATCTGCCACGGGTCCTGCCAATCAAGATCGAAGTGATCCCCCTCTACCAACATATCCGTGGTCAGAAGAGTATATTCTTTGGCATCTTTTTCTTTTAGAACAGCACAATCATCACCTACCCCTTTGAATAGTTCATCGTCTTCAAAGTACTCTAACATCCCAGCTATACTTTTTATCAATCCAGACTCTCCGAGTTCTGAGAGTTTTTTTTCATTCATGATATCCACTCTTAACTTCATCTATCTTATTTTCAAAGATTTCTATGTTTTTGTTCAGATCGCCTTTCCTAGTGACCTTTGAAATTGCACAGATCATATCAAAATCCTCTACCAACGAAGGGATGTCAGCCACCTCCACACCACCTATGGCGGCGGTGGGTACATTTACGGATCTAGCGATCTCTTTTGCCCTTTGGATCCCTAATTCGTCGGCAGTATCTTGTTTAGTAGTGGTTTTATGGATGGGGCCAACAGCCACATAATCCACTGTATCCTGGACTTCTAAAGCCTCGTTCAGTTCATGGGTAGAAACTCCGATAAGTAAGTCATCAGAGAGTTCACGCACTTCTTCAACGGGAAGATCATCCTGCCCTAGATGTACTCCGTCCGCTTCTCCGATGAGGGCTATATCAACACGATCATTTATTATCAGGAGAGAATCTTTGCCACAAATTTTTTTGATAATTTTAACTTCTTTATGTTTTTCAAGATCACTTCCTGTTTTTTTTCTATACTGTATCATTTTGACGCCCTTCTCTACCGCGGTTCTTACTTGTTCAACCATCGGTGTCTCTGAAGTTTCGTCCGTGATAAAATAATAATTTACTCTTTTCAACGCCTTTTTCTTATTCATCGTTTTCCTATGAACATGCTTGAATTAAAGCATTATGTTTGGTCCATGGCATTTACTCATGATTCAAAAAACGACGAGCTTTGAACAGTTCATCTTCCAGTACTTCCTCGATATCTTCTCCCATAAAATTTACCATAGGAGCCCCCTTTTCCACTTTCCCTATGACTTTCCCCTCATCCAACTCATGGTTTTTTGGTACCGTAGCTAACAAACAGCCAGAAGAGATCAATTTAAAAGGTTCTATCCTAAGAGCCTCGCATATATCTACGGTTGTTTGCATAACCATGGGTTCGGAGTCTATAACGAATTTGTTTTCCGATGCTTGCGCCATCTCGTATAGGCCCTGGATAATCCCGCCCTCTGTCGGGTCGTGCATGGAACTAACTTTTTCCTTTATGGAAAGTGCAGAATTTACCACACTTATCTCTTCTTGAAGCGTTAGTGCTTTTTTTATCATCTCTTCATGGACGCCTCTTTCTTTCAACTCTTTTTCAAAGTCGGAAGCCAATATCCATGTACCTTCTAGGCCTGCTTCGTGTATCTGGACTATCTTATCGCCCGGGTTCGCTCCTTTTGTAAATACAGGTTTTTTCGTCACTCCCATCATGCAGGAAGTTAGCAAAGGTTGGTCTAAAGCATCAACTGTTTCAGAATGCCCTCCTATTATGTTTATGTCAAGATCCATCACGGTCTCATATATGTCTTCAAAAACTCCCTTGATCTTAGATCTTTTATATTTCGAGGGGAATTGTAAAGTAGGGAGCATCCATCTGGGTGAGGCTCCGGAAACAGCGATATCGTTTGCCGCTATATGAACAGATAAACTTCCAATGTTTTCCACCGCCCCTGATATCGGATCGGAGTGAACGACCAGATATTCATCACCGATCTTCACTACTGCAGCATCTTCACCGTATGCCGGCCCCATCACAACTCTATCGTCATGGATATTTTTCTTGAAAACAAATCCCTCCATCATATCTTTACTAAGTTTTGCCATATTATCGCCTATTCACATGGAGATCGGGATGGTGTCCATCTCTTTTTCAACTTTTTCTGCCATCCAACTTGCCCCGCTACCTGAAAATGAAAGTATGGCTTTTCGATAATTTTTTGCTATACCTTCTTTATTCCCCATCTTTTCCTGTAATTTGGCCATGGAAAAATATGCTAACCCCAGTCTATATGAAGAGCCTAGCCTTTGATAGATTGAGATAGCCTTTGTTAATTCTTTTTCCGATTTTTCTTCTTGGGAGTTCATACTGTAAGCCTTCGCCAGTAAGGAGTGAGCTAAAGCTTTTTCTTCCTCTTCTTCAAGTTCATCTAGAAGTTCTCGACTTTCTTGAGAGACTTCGATGCATTTATCGAATTTCCCCCTCTCTAGATAACATTCGGCCAGGGATAGAAGAGCCGACGCCTTCAGATGCCAATATCCAAATTTTTCCGATGTTTGCACCGCTTCTCGTAGATGTTCCTCCGCATCATCCAATTCACGCAGGATTGTACATAATGCGCCTATCTCTTTTAGACCCCCTACGCGCTGATAGGTCTCGTCTATCTCCTCCCAGTGGTCCAGACCTCTTTCGAAGTGCTCCACAGCTTTTTCCCAATCACCTTCAGATTTTTCTATCCTGGCTAACATCAAATGGGTTGAGGTGAGGAGAGAATGATTATCTTCTCCTAAAATATTGATAGCTATTTTAAGGTTATTTTTTGCTTCTTCATACTTACCCTTTTCGTTCAACAATGAACTTACCCTGATCCGGGATATACCAAACATTTCTTTCTTTTTTGCGTCTGCTTCTGTATTTTTCTCCAATTTTATAGCTTTTTGATATTCGGAGATGGCCTCGTCGTAATCTCCTTCCTCCTCTTTTATTATTGCTATCCCATGCCTAGATTGTATCTCCACTTTTACGTCATGGGTTAGTTCTAAGGCCTCTCTATATTTTTCTACGGCCTGTTTTGATCTTCCCATGGCTTTGTATGCTACTCCTTCTAAAAATATTATGAAATCAGGTATTTTTTTATCTTCGTCGATCTCTTTTTTATACTCATGGATAATGCTAGACAGCGATTTACTAAATCCGGACGAAAGAATTTTTTCACCCAGTTTTTCCACTCTTTTTTCGAAGAGGTCAGTATCACCTTCTTTTGATATATGATAAAGTTCTTCTAAACTGTCTAATTCCTTTGAGATGGGGTCCGCTCTGTAATATCTATAAGCTATTTTATGTAATTTTTTAGCATAATCATCATCTAACAACTTCGATATCCTCTCCATTATAAGTGGATGGATGATGGGTTTTTTGTCTACCGTTACTTCCAATAAAGGAGTGTTGAGAAGACTGTTCACTATGTTCTCGTTCACCGACTCAAGTCTAGATAACTCTTTTTTCCTGATCGGTTTTCTTAATATCGATAGTAAGGCGAGTACTTGAAATTCCTCTGGAGTTATATGCTTTTTCAATGCAGAATCCAGCGGGTCTTCGTTTCCAGGTATCCCGTAAAAATCTTTAACTTTTTCTTTGAGGCTATTCGAAGATTCTAAGCGGAATAACTGTTTCTCTTTAAACATAGATCTGATATATCCATCTTGGTCGTCCTCGGCGGACGTTACCACTTTCATCGAGGCGAGTCCTTTCGACTCGTCCAATTTTTTTACCAGATCTTGAATATCTTTATTTAGGTGGATATCGTCGATCAAAAACAGTGATGATATAGACTTCAAGTCTTTTCGTAGGTTTGTCAATACTTCCTTTGTCTCTGTGTGATATGGTGCATACAGATAAGAAGAGAGTCTGTATTGCCCTGTTTTCTCAAGAAAGCGTGCCAAGATCGTCCAAAAATGCATTCTACTGTGCCATTTTTTAACTTTGAAATAAAATATGTTAGTTTCTTCCTCCATCTCTTTTGCGAAACTGGTAAGGACGGAGGTCTTCCCTGATCCATCTTCTCCTACCACACAAACCATACGATGATCATCGTCTACATCTTCTTCGTACCGTTCCAACAGATTCTCGATTTCAGGGGATGATTTGCTCAGGGGTTTAGGCATCTGATAAAGATATGCGGTCAAAGACTGAGAATCCTTTACACCTTCTTGTTCGATTTTGCCTTCTACCTCCACCTTCTTTAGTATCTCGACGAATGAAAGGTTCGTGTTCAGGTATGCGTTCAATTCTCCTATCCTTACCCTCTTTTCTTCGCCGTTCAATTTGGCTTTAATTTTCGTATCTGCAATTTTGTTTTTGATTTTTTCAGCTTCATCCACACCTTCTTCCGTCAAGAAGTAAGCTTTTCTTTTCTGTTTCTTTCCCTTTATCCTCCGGGTTTCCTCTCTAACTAGGGCATCATCAGTAAGAGATCTTACCGCATAAGATACAGTATTTTGTTTTAGACCAACTCTTTCGGATATACCATCTTGTGTGATGGTGGCGGAAAGTGCGTATCCATCGTTTTTGCCATAGTGATCTAGCAAATGAACTAAAATCTTTTCTTTCGCCGTGAAGTTCGTATCCATGTGCAGTCGAGGTTAAAAGGATATAGTATAATAAGTTTATTGATAGAAGAACCCAACTTTTATTAACTACATATTGTAGAGACAACATTTATTTATTACACGGCTTTAAGTGAAACTGTGAAAGAAAAAGCTAGGCTCATCTCGGATATCATACTATCAAAAAAAAGAGTTCATATCGTTTCACACATAGATGCGGACGGTATAACCTCAGCTAGTATCGCCTACCGTGCTTTAGAAAGAGCTGGAAAAGAACAGACCGTTGAGTTCATCAAGCAGCTCGACGAAAGTAAGATTCAGGATATCAGAGAACAAAATCATGAGATGGTATGGTTCACCGATCTAGGAAGCGGTCAACTATCCTCATTGAAGGGCGTGAACTGTGTGATCACGGATCACCATGAGCCCGATGGAGATGCGCCGTCTTCCTGTGAAGACAGGGAGAACATATTGAGTTATTGTAATACTATAAATGAATTGAATCCTCACCGCTACGGATTGGATGGAGCAAAAGAGATATCTGGAGCCGGCACTACTTACCTTGTAGCCAGGGCCATGAGTGAAGAGAATAAAGATCTCAGCAAACTAGCCATAATAGGTGCCGTGGGAGATCTTCAAACATCCGAAGATGGTAGGTTGGTGGGAGAAAATAGGCAGATATTGGAAGACAGTATCGAGGAAGGGGTAGTAGAAAAGAGGATAGATACTACGCTTTATGGTTTAGCAAGTAGGCCCATACAAAAAGTCCTTGAATACGCTTCGGATCCGGTGCTTCCTGGTCTTACTGGTGACGAATCCAATTGTGTAAATTTTTTAGTGAAAAATGATATACCTTTGAAAAAAAATGACGATTGGAGGAATTGGCATGATCTCCTCAAGGAAGAAAAAAGAACCATCCTTTCTGAGTTAGTAAAACGGATCCTCAAAAAAGGTTACCCCTCAGAAAACGCTAGATCTCTTATCGGAGAAATTTATATATTTCCTGGAGAAGAGAAGGGAACCATGCTTTATCAAGCCAAAGAATTTTCAACCCTTTTAAACTCCTGTGGCCGATACGAAAAGGGTAAGATCGGGATGAAAGTCTGTTTAGGCGACAGAGATGAGTATTTAGAAAAAGCAAAAAAATTATTGTTAGGCCATCAAAGGACTTTGGTGGATTGCTTAGATTATGTGGAGTCTATAGGTGTGGAGGAAAGAGAATACTTTCAATTCTTCCACGGCGAAGATAGAATCCCGGATACGGTCATCGGTACCGTTGCAGGGATGGTGTTAGGCTCAGGTGAGATAGATAGAAAACTTCCCATATTTGCTTTCGCTAATTCTCATGAAAGGGATGGGATAAAGGTATCTTCTAGAGGTACAAAGCAGCTTGTAGATAAAGGATTAGACCTCTCTGATGTGATGTCAGACTGTGCAAAAGAACTCGGAGGCGAAGGAGGAGGCCATGATATAGCTGCAGGAGCCTTGATCCCAGAAGGTAGAGAAGAAGAATTTTTAGATCTAGTGGGTAAAAAGATCCAGTCACAGATGGATTGATGGTAGTGCTCAACAAAAATCATGTATAGATACTTTATTTGAATTGGGATCTAATACAATGACCTTGGCTGGATCGGGCTGTATGTCTCTAGTTTTTTGATATTCTGTTTGAGCCTGCCACGTAGATGCGTTGAGCATTGATATACCGTGGTAATTGTCTACTTCAGTCCTATGTATATGGCCAGTCACGAATATATCCGGTACCTCGTCTATAACAAGGTAGTCTTCTTCCTCGGGAGCGATGGGGGTTTTCTTACCGTAGACCGGAACGAGATGTCTTCGTTTCAGCATCTCCTTCATAGCGGATACGGGATTTTCGTTGCTCACTTGAGGTAACATGTCGGAGAGTTCGTTTATACTGCTTCCGTGGTACAACAATATTTTTAGCCCTTCTAGGTCTAAAAGTGCAGGGTTACCAAAGAATAGTACATTATTAGGGAACAGTTCTTGGACCTCTTCGGGGATGCATGGTTGAGGCTCTGCATTCCTCACCATATCGTGATTGCCAGGTATCGTTATCACCGTGATATCTTTTGGTAGGTCCTTGATCATGTCCGCAAGCTTTTTGTACTGTTCGTATACGTCTATTATATCGAGTTCCTTCTCTTGGCCCGGGAATATACCTATACCATCTATTAGATCTCCTGGAACGATCAAATATTTTATGGATCTTGCCTCTTCATCATCAGAATTTATCCAGGATGTGAACTCATCCCATTCATCCTTTAAGAACGTATCACTTCCGACATGTATGTCTCCAATGAATGCAATTTTACCCGGAAAATTTGGTTTCGATTTATTTTTTAATTTGGGTATTCCGGGTCGTGTGATCTTCTCGATGGCAAAGGTCCGTTCATAATCGCCGTTGTCATCCCACACCTCGCCTTTAGCGAGGACCACCTCGTCTTCGAGTAAATTTTTTTCGAAAGCCTCACTCTCACTGGAAATAAACCCTCTTATCTCTCCCGTGGTGTCTTCTATTGTCAGCATCTTATTGCCGTTAGAAGATGTGTATATGTCTCTAACCATACCTATTATGGTAGCTTCCCCAGATCTGCTCGCTATTCTATTTATGGGGCGAGCTTTTTTTCCCTCCCTTCTTTTATCTACTATAGATCTTATTCTTTCGTATCTATCTCTGAAATATTTTGCGAATTCGTCAACATCTCCCGTGCAGGTGGACTCACCGGATACGTCCTTTAAAACCATGCATCTACTCATGGGATCCTGTTCCCAAGAGTTTTCTTCTATTTCCTTTTTCTTTTCTCCGTCTGAAAGATCCTCCTCTAAACAAGATATAGTCTCTCTACAAACTGGAAAAGGAAGTTGGATGTTATTTTCCTCTAACTTATCTATTATGACGGAAACTCTATCCTTAGAATTCAAATCGTTTAGGTACTCCAACGCATCCGGTGTGAGGACGGTATTTCTTTCTGCAAGTTTTGTTACTATTCTATCGCGCATCCCTATCATCAGCGGATGGATTTCTTCCTATTAATTCTTTTTTGTCTCAGAGGTTCAAAAAAGTAAACGTTCACATCGTTGAAGATTTGATATTTTAACATATCCTCCTTATCACTGATATTGGCCATCAAAGTTTTATACTAGAAGTAAGTAATAGGAAAAGAACACTCGGAGAGTTATCAATATGGCAGAGTTTGAAGTAGTAATCTCAGACCCAAAGGATGGAAACACCTATCAAAAAAAGGTCGATGGGCAGCATGCTAACAGGCTCATCGGTAAGAAAATCGGTGGAGAAGTAGATGGTATATTCGTAGGACTACCTGGCTATAAGCTAAAGGTGACAGGGGGAAGCGATATAGACGGCTTTCCCATGAAAAATAATATACCAGGAACCGGTCGAAAGAAGGTACTAGCTAAAGGCGGAATCGGGTTGCGCACCCATAATAAAGGAGAGAAAAAGAAGAAAACATTCCGAGGAAATACCATTTCAGATATGATAAATCAGATAAACTTAAAGGTCATCGAGCACGGTCCTAAAAAAATACAGGATCATCTCGAAGAGGTAGAGGAAGAGGGAGAAAGTAAATGAAGGTCCCTGAGCAACCCGAGATAAACATAGGTTTAGTCGGACATGTCGACCACGGAAAAACCACCTTGACTGAAGCCTTGAGTGGTGAGTGGACCGATCGACATTCGGAAGAGACAAAAAGAGGTATCAGCATAAGATTAGGATATGCCGATACTGCCTTCTATAAATGTCCAGAGTGCGAAGGAGCCGAGGCTTATACCACTGAAACCGAATGTCCTATATGTGAGAGTAAAACTGAATTTCAAAGAGCGATCTCATTTGTTGATTCACCAGGACACGAAACTCTTATGGCAACTATGCTTACCGGTGCATCCGTTATGGATGGCGCTGTTCTTGTCATCGCTGCAAACGAAAAATGTCCTCAACCTCAAACACAGGAACATTTGATGGGATTGGATATATCAGGAGTCGAGAACATAGTGATAGTCCAAAACAAGGTCGACCTCGTAACCGAGGAGGAAGCTAAGGAAAATTATCGTCAGATCAAGGAATTCACGAAAGATACAGTTGCAGAAGATTCACCTATAATCCCCGTATCAGCACACCACGACGTTAACATAAATATATTGATCAAGGCTATCGAGGAGGAGATAAAAACTCCTGATCATGAAAATATTGAAGATGATCCGCCGATCTTGCCCATAGCACGATCATTTGACATCAATAAGCCAGGCACGCCGATCTCCGAATTAAAAGGTGCTGTTATAGGTGGTTCACTGATAAAAGGAAAACTAAATGTGGGCGATGAAATAGAGATAAGGCCCGGGATCGAAGTAGAGGAAGGTGGTGAAAAAAAATGGGAGCGATTGATCACAACCATAGAAACTCTGACATCGGGCTCTCTACAGATGGAAGAAGTAAGACCTGGTGGTCTGATAGGAGTAGGGACTAGACTGGACCCCAGCTTATCTAAATCTGATTCTCTGTCGGGTAAATTGGCAGGTCATCCTGGAGACCTACCACCTATAAAGGACGAATTTTTGATGGAAGTTAACCTGTTTGATAAAGTTGTAGGGATGGAAACAGAGATCGACGTAGACAAGATAAAAACTAGAGAACCGTTGATGCTCACAGTCGGTTCTTCTACAACCGTAGGCGTGGTTACTTCGGCCCGAGGAGATGAAGCCGAAGTGATGTTGAAAAGATCCGTCTGTGCCGATGAAGGACATAGGATCGCTATCAGTAGAAGGATAAAAGGAAAATGGCACTTGATAGGTCACGGGGTTGTGAAATAGTTGATACTTTCCCAGATTTCCAAATTTTTTGGGACGAGTTTCAAAGATCAGATATAGATGAACTTCTCGAAGGTTATGAAGAGGCTTATCTGAAAAGATGGCCGGAACTCTTCAAGTTACAGAGAGAAGGTTATGAAGAGTATTCTTTGAATTGGAAAGAGGTGGCTGAAGAGAGGGTCTTGCCCTACCTAAAAGAAAGGTATCCTTTGATGGTGATGGCAAGAAAAAATCTTTTGAGATATATCCCCACTGTTTATGAGAGATCCATAGAAAAATTAGATATCGATTTTCCCATCTCGTTCGTTCTCCATGTCGGGATCGGCTCTGCTGGTTGGGCCCATTTTTATGAAGGTAAAAGAGCGGTAATACATGGTTTAGAGATGATAGCTGAGGAGGATTGGATCGATGAGAGATCGATCAAAGGGTTGGTGGCTCACGAGATAGGCCATCATTATCATCTTGATCTCCGAGAAAAGAACGATGTGAAGGTGGGTGATGACCCATTCTGGAATCTTTACGAGGAAGGTATAGCTCAGAGATGTGAGCATATCATCTTAGAAGAAGATAACTGGCACATGAAGAAAATCGCGGATGGTTGGCAGGAATACTGTGAAGCCAATCTTGGTGACTTAGCTGGAAAATATTTAGAATGGATCGAAGAAGGAAAAAACACCAACAAATTCTTTGGCAACTGGTATGATATAGATGGATATAGTATGGTAGGATACTTTTTAGGGCATGAAGTGATCAAGCAAATCCAAAAACGCTATGAACTAAAAAAGATCTCATCACTTTCGCTGGCTGATATGAGAGCTAATGTAAAAGAAGTCTTGATCGAGTTAAGTGATCATTAAGAATAAGGTGAGCAACTGACAGCGGGCCGGGGAACGGTGACCTTCAAACAGCCAGGTTTATCTTTCTCCCCGAAGGGAGCAAGACTCCTGACCTAAGCCGTCGCTCCAAGGGTCCGCATTGTGGGACCTAAGCTTCCCATGGGCTCGCGCACCATAGTACCACAGAGCACGCTGGTGGACTTCACTTCTGGGTTCGGAATGGGACCAGGTGTTTCCCCACCGCTCTGGCCGTCAGTTACTCGTTGAGCTTATTACTGCTAAGTTGTATTTATAAGTTTTCCAATTTTTGAAATTTACTAAGGCCTATGAATATGATCAAGTACTCTCGATCCTCGGCGCGAGTAGGTACCTAACGCTGCCGTTTTCCTCGGCGAAGGAAAATTGTATCTTTATGGGATAGTCTGCTCCCAGTTCTATCTCCAATACCGTGTCTTTAGAAACGCATTTGATCATATTGGAAAAGTAATCAAGTGCGAACAGAGATCTAACTTCTTCGTTAGCGTTCAATTCTTCAAGCTCCTCTTCATTTAGTGATAACCTGACCATATCTTCATCTTCTTCGGATAATATCTCAAATCCGTCGGGATTTGCGGTGATAGATATGTGGTCAGATATGTTTTCTGAGGCCTTGACGCCATTTAATACATACTTTCCTTTTACTTTAAGACTCAAAGGCAGGTCCAAACTAGGAACATTTGGGTCAGTCATACCAGCAGTATCTAAAAGAGCCATTTTCTGTGTTATATTGGTTACTTCTAACACCAATCTGTTCTCATCTTCATCGAGTGTCATCCTGACCATCTCTCCTGCCTCGGCCAACCTTAAAAATTGTTCCATCTTTTTAAGATTAAGACCCAATTCCGTTTCGTCAGCCTCGTAAGCTTCAAAAGCATCTTTACTCAAACTCAAATCCACCATGGCTACATGAGCAGGATCTACAGCTTTCAGGTTTAGCCCCTCCTCGTTCAAGTTTATCTTTACTTCGTCAACTATGGTGCCGACTATATCTACCAAGTCTTTCAACACGTTAGAGTTTATTTCAGCGTTTAACATGATAATCCCCTTTAATTTATCTTCTTAGATTCGCACACAAATAAGAGGGTTTAGATATAAGGATTATGGTTTACATATAGTTTTTCATCCCAAATATGATGTTTCTCTCATTGAGCAGTATTTTTTTATATTTTCCCTTCTCTGGTGGAACCATGGAAAAACTGAAGAACGTAGAATTAAAGGACAAACTGGTACTGGATGCAGGGACCGGGGCCTGCGGTATGACGAAGTTTCTAGAGAAGAGAGGGGCGGAGGTCGTTTCCATAGACATCGATGAAGACATTTTGAAGGGCTGCCGATATCAGACCGAAGAGGTGCAGTTCTTCCGGGCAGACCTATCCGACTTAAAATTCCTAAGATCGAACACGTTTGATCACGTGATATGTAATTTTCTAATGAGTGCACTGTCCCAGAACAAAGACCTTATCATTTCAACGGTGATCAGAGAGTTTTACAGAGTGCTAAAAGATTCAGGGACTTTAGCGATAATAGATTACTATCCCTTCAAAGATACCAAAAATCCCGCTGAACTCGACGAAGTACAGGTGGAACTTTGGAGACTCGAAAACGCATCATTTGAACTTATAGGTGAGGGACATCTCGAAGAGATAAGTCCTGAAAAATTGAACAAAGAATTGAAAGAACTCGGTTTTCACGACATCGAAACTTTGGACTTGACCAAAGAAGTACACTGGCCTACCGATCTACTGAGGTCGCATGAACAGACGGTCAAAGAGAACATAAATAGATTAGAAGACCAGCGGATGAAAGAAGCATTCGAAAATAGATTAGAATATATAATGAAATCTGCTGAAGAAAGTAAAGTGTTTTCAGGTGGGATATACGAGATCAGAGCCTATAAATGATCATTCCCTGAGCTCCCCAAAAGTCGTAACTCTTTCAGCGAAGGCATCGTGTTTATGGATCGATTCTTCACTTTTGCTCTTCACCTCTATGTGAGCAGAATCGGGGTGATCGTCATAATCTTTCAAACACTTGGATAGTATGTCTCTAACTATATCCTCCACAAATTTTGGATTTTCATGAGCTTGCATGACCACCTTCGCCTCGTCTTCCCTTTTCAGTATCTCGTGAGTAGGTGACGAAACCGAGGATTCTAGAATAGATATCAGATCGTTAACTTCCACTTCTTTATCATTCGGTACTTCCATCATCAAAGTAGTTTTATTCCGCTGGTTGTGTGTGATCGTAGGTATTTTTTCAAGTGCTTCCGAAAATTCGGGATAGATCCTTTTATATTCATTTTTGACTGTTTCCATGGCGCACGGACAGGTGTTTATACCTATCACGGTGGCTCCTATGAATTTTTTTATCGCCTTTTTAGCTACGTCCTCGTTTTTTCTATAACCTTCTCCCTTTGCTCTTATCTTATAACTTTCTAGACTTTTTTTTCCCTTAGGCGACTCTTTTTCCAGAAAGTAATCTGCCCTTATATCGACCTCGGAGTATGACGCATATTCATGCCTCTCCAAGAGCATATCGCACATATGGGCCGCTAAGTTTTCCAACCCCTTAACGGGTTCTCTTACACTTTCGTCTACAACTTCCCCAGTAACTTCTACGTTTCTTGACATGTGGGAACCCTTTTGATTAGATGGTAAGTCCACGAAAACATCTATCGTAGCGTTCAAAGTTCTATCCCCTGAAGGGCGATGGACTACTATGGGTTTTTTCACTCCAGTAACGCCCACTCTCGTGATCTTGAAACGATGCTTTACCATCTGACTTTGGACATCTGTTGAGTCGTCCATATCCTCTAAAAAACTGCTCTTTTTAATAAACACTTCGGTTCTTTTTAGGCGGATTTACGTAAAATAATCCCTTCCTTTTATATACTTCCTTTTTTTCTCATCATATCGTTGAGAATACCAACAAGAGGTAAAAATCATGCCAGAAAAAAAAGAAGTGGTAAACAGATTGAAAAAAGTGATCGATCCTCATACCGGGACCGATGTTCATTCCATGGGGCTTATCAGCGCCCTAGAAACGGATGAAGATTCAGTGAGTCTTTCTTTCACACCTACCAGCCCTTTTTGTCCCATGGGGGTACAATTGGCGGTTCAAATCAAAAAAGCGATCATGGATATCGAAGAGGTGGAAGAAGAAAATATTGAAATCAACGTACAGGGGCATATAAATGCTGAAGCGATCAACGAACATCTTAAAAAGCAGGGTGAATAAGATTGGAGATCGAAGCCGAGTGTGTCCCATGCCTTTTAAAGCGGGTACTTTTTGAAGCTAGATTGGTCAACTCCGAGAAGGGACGTGAAGTGATACAGGAGTGCATGTCCATATTGAATTCACGTTTTAGGAAAGGAGCCGTGTCTGCAGAAGTGGCAACAGAAGTTCATAAACGAGCCTATGAGATATTGGGTACGGATGATCCCTATGCGGATGTGAAAAAAAGAAGTAACGAGATGGCAAAAAAATTACTACCTAAAGCTGAAGAGATAGTGGAAAAAAAGGGATTTAGAGGTGCGGCTTTAGTTGCTGTGGTAGGTAACGTTCTTGACTTTGGTTTCCGTGATGATTACGCTTCACCAGAAGATCTAGAAGACAAGTTCGAAGACTTGGTAAAAGAGGATTTCGGATACGATGATCTGGATCGTATCGAAGAACTTTTAGAGGATGGAGAAAGAGTGGTGTTTTTTACCGATAATTGTGGAGAGGTGGTTTTTGATACGCTTTTGTTAAAAAAGATAAAGGATCACGATGTTCATCTCACAGTTGTGGTCAAGGGCGAACCCATATTGACAGATGCGACCATGGATGACGCTTTGAAGTATGGTATAGATGAGATCGCAGATAAGCTCGAAACCACGGGAGCATATGCAGTAGGGGTGAATTTCGAAAAGCTACCTAAAGAAGTAAAAGATGGGTTAGAAGAATCGGATCTCATAATAGCAAAGGGTATGGCAAATTGGGAGTCTTTCTCCGAAATGGATCATTCACCCATTGTGTTTTTAACCCGTAGTAAATGCAAGCCCGTTGCAGACTCCATGGGAGTACCTTTCAACAAGAACGTAGCTAAGTTATTTGAGTGAACAATATTTGTACCCTACTAGTGTCTCCGCAGTAACTGACCATGGTTTCATCAGCCGGTCTGAAATGGAAATTTTTTTATCCGCCCATTGGTAGACAGGGGATTTAAAGTCGCCTTTACTGAATCCCCCTATCACTATGATGTAGTCTTCCGTTCTTGATAGGATCTCGGTAGGGTCCTCTTTTTTTCCCTTCGGTGTCATCACGATCTTGTTACCTATCTGTCTTTCTAGATAATCCATAAGTCCATCTTTCAGTACATGTACTCCATGAGGTGTATCTCCGCGAGCGGCTCTAAGCATCATTTTTTTGAATTTTTTAGGATCCTCTGGGACTTCTCCGTCAGATTCGAATTGAAACAAGTAACCGTCTCTCGTGTGAACTACAGTCCTTAATTCTCTTTCTTCAGCCAGTCCAGAGTCTTGGGTCAAAAGGAGTGAAAAGTGTATCATTTCCGGTTTGAACTTTGTGGATTCCAGTGCCATCGGGCTTATCTCCATCTCACAATCCGCTAAAACTAACGTAAGCATGGTTATCACGTTACTATCTTATCTAACTTATTTTTCTTGCGGCCCAAATCGATCTCTTGTGCGATCCTTCGTCCCGTTGAAAGATTTTTTTCCATCAACTCTGAATAAGGTGAACCAGATATATAAGGATTTGTTCCCGCGACTATCCTTGAAGAGATCTCGAATACTTTGAATTCCAATTCTTCGGTAACTATACTTTCCAAACAAAAAGATCCATAAAGACCACCGAATAATTCGTAAGCTCTATCTACAACTTTTTCTCCCATCTTGAATACCTTTGGAAGAAGCGATTCTCTTATAACAACAGGGTAGTTACCCGTGACAACGAAAGAAGGAAATATCATCATCTTTTTTAAATCCTCCTGGGAGCCCAGTTTGTAGGTTTCGTCGATGTTGCTTTCATCTCTTCTATCTATGGACAACATCTCCATCACGCCTCTATCTGTTTTGTATCCTTCTTCTTTTATCGGTGAGAAAAAGTAGTGAAGATAATAGCGAGTACCCAATATATACTCCTGTATGTGATATTCTTGTTCATGATCTATACCTATCTTGAACTCACTGTAATCTTTAGCTACAAAAAAACCTCTTCCTCCTTTAGCACCATGGTATTTGACCAGAGCGGGGCGATCTATTTTTTTTGGATCCTCGATGATCTTCGGCATATCTATACCTGCACTGGTCAACCATTCCCTTTCTTTGTCCCTGTTAGATTCCCATTCTAGCACGTCCCGATTTCCAAAAGTTGGAACTTCCAGGTTTTTAAAATTCTCCGCACCTAGATATTCCACGAAAGAACCGTGGGGAACAACGATCGCATTTTTCTCTTGTAGTTCACCGGTATCCTCCATGATATCCTCATATTCATCCACCACAAGAAATTCATCCGGTTTTCCTTTGGGATATGCGTCATAAAATTTTGGTCTTTCACCTACTGAAATGCCCAGTGTATTGAACCCTTCCTTTCTAGCTCCGTCGAATATTTGTAGACTTGAGTGAGAACAGACTGTTGCGATGGTTATCTCTTCCTTGTTGTAATCCTCAAGTATTTGTGAAATGTTCTCCTCAGTGACCATGTAGAGGATTAAACAAAGGGGTTTTTAACTTTATCCCCCTCAATACATCTTCAAATTACAGCACTCACAGTTCTGATAACGTCTAAATTCTCTTGCACGTCGTGAACTCTTAAAATAGATGCGCCCCTTTCGACGGCCATTGCGGCCACGGCAAGTGAGCCGTAGAGTCTTTCATCGGCTTCTTTTTCTAATATATTCCCAAGAAAACTCTTCCTAGATGCACCCAGTAATACGGGATAACTAAAGGAAGTGAATTCGTCAAGCCTTTCAATGATCTCTAGATTGTGCTCTAATTTTTTTCCAAAGCCGATACCGGGATCGATGATGATGTTTTCATCTTTTACTCCTGCATCTTTTGCTACTTCGATCCTCTCGAGAAAAAAGGAAGAAATATCACTGATAACATCATCATACGTGGGATCTTCTTGCATATCCTTCGGTCTTCCCTGCATGTGCATTATCACGACAGGTACATTTAGTTCAGCGATCTTTTCTGGCATCCCTTCTTGTCTCAGTCCAAAGACATCGTTGACCATTTCAGCCCCGGCGTCCACGGCCTTTTCAGCAATCTTTGGCTTGTAAGTATCTATAGATATAGGAACATCTGTTTTATTCGAAAGATCTTCTATAACGGGGATGACCCTTTCCAACTCTTCTTCTTCTGAGATACGTTCACTTCCAGGTCTGGTACTTTCTCCACCTATATCTATTATGTCAGCGCCTTCTTTTTCCATCTTTATGCCTTTCTCCACCGCCCTTTCTACTCGATCGTACCTGCCACCATCGAAAAAGGAATCAGGTGTCACATTCAATATGCCCATGATCTTGCATCTTTCAGCCCCGTATTTTGAGCCATGATACGAGTCTATAGACATGTTTATCTCTCCCGCAAGGTCTTTCAGATCAAAAGGCTGCTCTTTCAATTTTTCAGTGACCCTTTCGTATTGGGACTTCGTCCCCATCATCAATATCTCACTTTTTTCTATGGAAAGGTCTAAGGTTTTCCACGCAACGGCGGCTTCACCTCCTGCAGAAAGAAACTCCTGTTTGACTATGTTCGCAGCTCTAGGATCAAGACCTTTCGCATAGATCAAAAGATGCTTCGCTTTAGGATTCATTATCTCTATGCCTTTCTCGTCGCATCCTATTTTTCTTAGTATTTTACCGATCTTTTCTTGGCTGAGATCACTAAGAACCCTTGCTTCAAACATGTATGATCACTCTTCGAATATGGCTCCACATCCTGGACATTCGTCCATATCTTCATCCACTAGAGTACCGCAGATAGGGCATTCGTACTCTAAGGTATCTTCCTCTTCTTTTTTTTCTTCTTTTTTCTTTTCCTCATCCCATTTCTTTTTGATTTTATCTGTATCTTTTGAGCCGAACTCTTTGATCTTGTTAACTAAAAAAGAAGAGTTCCCACCTTTGACTTGGTAGGTTTCGTCATCTATCATCTCTAACGTTTTCATCACCATTTCGATTTTCTCTTCGTCTAGATCATCATTTTTTGCAGTTTCACTTTCTTTTTCACGGGTTTGATTTTTGTCGGAATTTTTATGGTTTCCAGGTTTTTTGTCTTCATGTGGATCTTCGCCACATTTAGGACATATGTCAAAATAGCTCGGTACCTCTTCGCCACAATTGCCACAAATGACCTTTTCCGATGTATCATCCTTTTCCATCGATTGTGTTAACGATTGCTCCTATTAAAAATTGACCGTTTATAGCCTATAAACCAAAAACTATTAAATCATTATCTATCTTTAAAGCAGTCAGGAGAGATATCATCATGAAAAACTCAACGTTACGTACCTTGTTAAGTCACCGCTCCATAAGAGAATACAAGGACAAAAAGGTGGAAGAAGAGAAGATAGAAGACATAGTTGAAGCGGGGATGCAGGCACCTTTCGTTTCTCAAATGTACAGCGTGATCATGGAAAAGGAAAAAGAAAACATACCTTTCGATGCCCCGATCTTGTTCACTATCTGTGTTGATGTATACAAGATAAAAAAAGTGATGGAAAAGAGAGACTGGGAACTCGTCACCAACGATTTGACGCTGTTGATTTTTGGTATCCAGGATGCCGCATATATGGCTCAAAACATGGTGGTGGCCGCGGAGAGCATGGGTCTGGGAACCTGCTATCTTGGTTCACCCGTGATGACGGCTAGACATCTTAAAGAAAAGTACAACTTACCTGAAAAAGTGTTCCCAGTGGTACAACTTGTGGTCGGTTATCCTAGAGAAAGGCCTCCTGTGAGACCACGATATCCTCTGGAATTCGTACTCTTTGAAGACGAATATCCAAAGTTTAGCGACGAAGATATAGAAAGGGCCATGGAAACCATGGACCAAGGTTTTCTACAAGAAGATTATTATCGAAAACTAAATGCTATGATATCAGTAAAAAGTAAGGACGAAGACGATCTTACCTACGACGATTATAGTTGGACAGAACACATCTCCAGAAAATGGGGTCAGTGGTATGATGAACTAGAAGGCCAAATGGAGAAACTGGAGGCTTGCGGCTTTGAGCTAAGCGGTGAAGATTAATCCCATTGATCATCTGTTGAATATAGGCCTTTTTATCCCTTCTTTTGAAACGTAGATCATCTCTTCATCTTCGGGACTCAAATCCTCTTTTGCCTGGATAAAACCGCTCAATCTGACCGCGAGTAGATCTATATGGTGCAGAGCTACCGCTTCTTCGATCCTGGGACTCCTTGCACTGCCCCATTCATAATCACCGTGATGTGATAGAACTATATGGGACAGTTTTAATCTCAACTCCTCTGGAAAATCTGAAATCTCGTCTATCTTCTCTTTGATCATCCTTTCACAGATGACGGTGTGCCCTATCAATTGAGCTTCGTTAGTCAATTCGATAGACGTAGTTGTATTGTATTCTTTAACTTTACCAAAATCGTGTATGATCGCAGATGCTAGGAGTAAATCTCTATCTAATTCAGGATAGATGTCAGATATGTCACTAGCTAATTTACTCTCTATCAATGTATGCTCTAAAAGCCCGCCCAAGTAGTTGTGAGCATATCTCTTACTGTATGGAGACGTTTTAAATTTTTCAACAAAATCCTCATCTTTTAAGAAAGACGAAACCAAGTTATACAACCTTTCGTCCTCGATGGTACGGGCTAGTTGTAATAGTTTGGTGAACATCTCATCTATATCTTTTTGTGTGGATGGTATGTATTTTTTAACATCGTATTCACCACATTTGACTCTTTCTAACCCGTGTAATTCTTTTTCGTTTATGGATATCTGTTCTTCTCCTTTATATGAACTAACTATACCCCTTACTTCGATGACATCTCCAACTTGCAGACCCTCGTATCTACTTCGTACAGTTCTTTCTTCTGCCCCTCCCCAATAAACTAAGGGTATCTTTCCGGTTTTATCACCGATCATCAGTTTAAAGAACCATCCTTTTGTATATTCTTTAGGTGGCATCTTTTCTTTTATGGCAAACCTATCATTCACTTCGTCTCCAACTACCAAATCTTCTACGTAGATTTCTTTTTTCAATATTTCACACTCCTTTACTTATCTGTTAATTTTGTTGATGTTATTCCCTCATTTTCTTTAAATATTCCCCCTCTCCTTTTTTACCAACGAATCGTTTGTCCTCAACTAAGGTTTTGCCGTTAGATATCACTGTCCTGGGAAAGATACCCTGAAAACCTTCAAAAGGAGTCCATCCACACTTGTGATGAAGTTTTTCACCCTGGATCGTTTCGCGTTCTCTAAAATCTATCACTATGATGTCGGTTCTATAGCCTTCCTCGATCTTGCCTTTATCCAGCCCCAATCTTTTAGCGGGATTCAAAGATATAGATTCGATAACAGTCGAAATGGATATTTCACCCCTAGCCACCATGTCGAGTAGTAGAGGATACATAGTTTCAACGCCGGGAACGCCGCAAGGTGCCTTTCCAAAGTCATCCTTCTCTTCTTCAAGATGAGGTGCATGATCGCTGGAGATGATATCGATTTGGTCTCTTTCAAAGGCCTCCCATAGGCGGTACCTTCTAAGATCATCTCTCAAAGGAGGATTCACCTTTCCAAATGCACCGAGAAGAGCTTCTTCGCTAAGCAGAAGATGGTGAGGGGTGACTTCACCTATATAACCGTATTCTTTTACCATCTTCAGTGATTCTTTTGCGGTCAAGTGACAAATATATTTATTTTTTAACGGTAGATCATTCAGTTCCCGGATCGCTTTCAGCTCACTTTTTAATGGACGATGAGCGTTATGATCAGAAAGGTCTTCCTCTTCCAATTCGTTAAAGTATTTTTGTTTTTCACAATGGAATGCCACATCTAAATCATCAGCATGAGCTTTTTGTAATAGGTCCGTTAATTCATCATATCCTATAGTTTCAGCGCCGGTGGAGGAAGCTAAAAATACCTTAAAAAAATTGGTCAACTCTTTCATCTTTTCTACGTCTTCATCCAACAATCCATACAGTCCGAAGTCGATAACGGATTTTTTTTCACCTATCTTTATCTTTTCTTTCAATCGAGAGTATGTGTTTGTCGGTGGTATAGTATTCGGCATATCCATGACCGTGGTTATACCGCCGCAGACGGCACTCTTTGAACCGCTGTAAAAATCCTCTTTATCAGTCATCCCCGGGTCTCTGAAGTGAACATGGAGGTCTGTACCCGCAGGGAGTATCACACCTTCAAATCTTTTGATCTCTTCGTTGGTTTTCAGACTCTTTTTTACGAAGTCTATTTTACCCCTTTTTATACCGATGTAACACTTTTCGAATTCACCATTGATATATGCGGTTCCTTTAATTATCATCTTTATCTATTTCTCTTTTAACTATCTCACCATACGGTTCTTTTTCTGCAAATACCATCCCTTCAAAGACTTCTAACTCGCAGTTTCCCTCTCTCCAGTCCGAGGGTCTTAGGCCTGCCTTAATGCAAGTGTGGTCTAAAAACTCTTTTTCGTTCCAACCCTGGTCTACAGGAACTTGAGGTAACAACAACCCTCTTCTACCTCCCATGGATGCGATGAGTCCGTGTTTACCACAGATGATCTTTTCAGGTAATTCTTTTGGGTCGTCGTACTTTAGTTTTTTAGGAGGTGTGAGCAAACTGACTTCTACCACGATAGAATCAAGCTCGTTTTTTCTTAGTGCCGGGAATCGAGGATCCTGTGTGGCGTTTTCAGCTCCTTTGACGATAGCATCTTTCAAAGGAAATATCGGTTCAGGATATCCGATGCATCCTCGTAGGTCTTCAGAAGGATATCTGTTTATGGTGACGAACGCTCCCATCTTTTTTTGGAACTTTTGGGGCAGCTCGATATCTGAGATGTATTCGTTTTTCACCGCGCTTTCTATGGCCTTCCGAGCAGTCTTTACCGCCTTTTCACCGTCTTCTAATGTGAACATGTTTACCGTATTAGTTGTCGAGCAATATTTAATTTATGGATACCTGCCCTTTGAGAGTCGAGAGGGTTTAGTTTAAATACAAGCACCTTTGATTGATGTAGTATCTCGTAACTTTTTAGTTACGCCCATCCTTGAAACCTTCCAAGAGATCGATAATAATGCTCATAAGTATCGTGATAACGGTGAAAAACGAAGAGAAGGACATGCCCGATTTACTTGATAGTTTAGTCGTACAGGAACCTCCTATAGAGATCATAGTCGTCGACGCACACAGCGAAGATAGAACCCAGGAGATAGTAAAAGAGTACTCCCGGACTTATGAGTTCATCCATCTGTATGTTTTGGGAGGTACCAGGGGCAAGGCTAGAAACTTTGGAGTTAAAAAAGCTAAAGGTGAACTGGTCGCATTCATAGATGGTGACGAAATAGTGAATCCTTTTTGGGCCGTAGAGATGAGAAAAAGTGCGGAAAGATATGACGTGGTAGCGGGAAAGACCATACAGATAGGGTATCACAGCTTTGAAGAGCTGGAAAGGGTGGAGCTATTCTACAAAGGTTATGATATAACTTATCCCAGCTGCAACCTTCTTTACGATAAAGAGCTGTTCAAAAAGATCAGTGGCTTCGATCCGTGGTTCCAGACCGCCGAGGATATCGATCTGAACCTCAGAGCGGTAGAAGCAGGTGCATCTATAGGCTATAACGAGGAGGCTATAGTATACCACAGAACCAGGGGTAGCTTCTATGGCTTCTTCAAGCAGGCATTTTGGAACGGGTTCGGTAGAAAACAATTAACCATGAAGCACGGAAAACTTTGGAGTAAGTATTCGCCGGCCAAGATGCTAGACCATCAGATGACTTACTGGTATTTCATAAGGATGATACCCGCTTTTTTAGGATATCTTGGATGTAAACTCTTCGGGAATCGACCTGGAGAATCTGATAAACCATTGTGAAAACATTGGAAGTGAAAGGCAAATGATTAATAATAGGAATTTTATTGTTCAAAATGAGAACATGAAGACCTACATAATGCTTATGTTCAATAGTGAAGGAGCGAAACCATCTGAAGTGCTTGATGTACTGCATGGACTGGGCTTTGAGCCCCAAAGAGGCGAATATGACATGGTGTACGAGTGGAACGACGGTGCTGAGTTAAAAGAAGCTATCTGGTTCGCAGACAAAATCCATACCACTCTTCAAGGGTTTGATGTTGCTTACTCTATCGAAACTGTAGAAGATTAGGCCACTTATTTTAAATAAAAAATAAAAGAAAAGTGGTTTTAAAAACCGTACTCTTCGCACTTTTCGTCCACTTCTTTCTGAATCTTTTCTATGTGTTCCTCGGTGAGATGTGCGAATCTTCTCTGTTTTTTGAGGTATTCTTCAACCGGTTTTCTTTCCTTAGGCTTGTACGTTACGTTCAGATCGCATATGTTTCCGTCTTCGGCCTCCCAAAGAACGAAAACGCCGGTTTCGACTGCCAATTTTGCAAGTTCTATGGTATCACTACTGCCGTGCCTCCAGCCCGTCGGACATGGAGCGAAAACATGTAAGAAGGCAGGTCCGTCGGCTTCCAACGCCTTGTTCACTTTTTTCTTAAGATCATTGATATATCCTATGCAAGCCGTAGCGGCATATGGGATATCATGGGCGCTGGCGATCCTAGCTATAGGTTTCTTCGGCCGATCTTCGCCTATACTGTATTTACCCTTTGGTGAAGTGGTGGTGCTGGCACCGTAGGGCGTCGAGCTGCAGCGCTGTATGCCCGTGTTCATGTAAGCTTCGTTATCCAAACAGATGTGAGTTACGTTATGTTTCCTTTCGAACATACCCGAGAGAGCTTGGAATCCTATATCGAAGGTTCCGCCGTCTCCTGCGAAGGATAAGATGTTGGTCTCTCCCTTCTTGTCCATCTGTTTCAAAGCTGACTCTATACCGGCGGCTACACTAGCGGCGTTTTCAAAGGCCGCATGTATCAAAGGTATCTCCCACGCGGTCTGTGGAAAAGCGGTGGTTGTCACCTCTAAACAACCTGTAGCCACTGTAGCTATACTGTTAGGTCCCGCTTCGTTCAATATAGTGCGCATGGCCGTACCTTCTCCGCAACCCGCACACATCCTGTGTCCAGATGCTAATAACTCCTTTTTTTCATCTTCCGACATCATAATCACCTCATCACGTCCTCGTCCATATTTATCCATTCTACTGGCTTTTCTACTTTACCCGTTTCAACGGCTTTCTTCGTCTTTTCATACATCTCTCTGAAGTTCTTCTTGAATATCTCTCTACCGCCTAGCCCTACTATGAAATTTTTCATGAGTGGGCTTTTCTTTTCATTGATGAATGCTCCTGCGCACTCGGCGAAAACGGCTCCACCGAAGCCTGGAGATATGTTTCTATCGACAACTGCAAGCCCATGGACGTCGCCTGCGATCTCTTTTAACAGGTCGCTTGGAAATGGTCTGAAAACCGTCAACTTGGCTAGGCCCACCTTTTCTCCTTCTTCACGCATCTCGTCCACCGCGGCCCTCGCCGTCCCGGTCATGGAACCCATGGTGAGTAGGATTATGTCGGCATCTTCACATCTGTAGGGAGTTATCCTGTTGTAATTTCTCCCAAACTTCTCCTCGAACTCGTCAAATATCTCGTCTATAATCTCTGGTGTGTTATCCATGGCTTTAGTCTGATCGTATTTTAATTCCTGGTAATATTCAGGAGTTCCCAATGAACCAAAAGTCATGGGCTCTTCGGGGTCTAATTTTCCATGGGGTGGATCATAAGGCGGTAAGAACTCGTCGACGTCTTCCTGTGCCGGGGCCTGAACGCCTTCAACTGTGTGGGTTAACACGAACCCGTCGATACCTACCATGGCAGGTAAAAGGACTCTTTCATCTTCAGCTATTCTGAAGGCTAGTATCATCAGATCTAATCCCTCTTGATTCTTCTCGGCATAGAACTGCATCCATCCTGAATCTCTCGAGGCCATGGTGTCCTGATGATCCGCCCAAATGTTTATCGGCGCGGACATCGCTCTATTACCTACCGCCATAACGATGGGAAGCCGCATACCGGCTGCGATGAACAGCATCTCATGCATCAAAGCTATTCCCTGTGAAGCGGAAGCGGTACAGGTTCTAGCCCCTACTGCGGAAGCGCCTATACATGCGCTCATAGCTGAATGTTCGCTCTCCACTCTTATCATCGAAGCATCGAGTTCACCATCGGCTATATACTCCGAGATCTTTTCTGGAAACAGAGTGGACGGCGTGATAGGATATGCTGGTATGACGTCCGGCCTAGATAGTTTGGCTCCAAGAGCCGTAGCCATATTTCCTTGAATTGTCAAACCTTTTTGTTCGCCCATATTATCATTTCTCCTCAACTTTCATCACAATCGCCTCTACTGGACATTCTCTCTCACAGATGCCGCAACCTTTACAGTAATCTAGATCGAATTCTATGGCATCCTCGGTCTTTTTGATGGCTCCGTCAGGACAATAATCAAAACACTGAAGACATCGTATACATTTTTCTACATCGACCTCAGGTTTCATCGTCCTCCAACCACCGGTTTTGTATTCCTTTGAACTACCTGGTTTTTTATTTATTCCTGCTATAGTGATCTTTACCTTTGACATATTTACACCCCTATTACATTTTCATAAGCTTGTTCTGCAGCCTTCTTGTTCTCTTCGTGTTTCACGGGTACGTTGTTCTCTATCGCCTTCTTTATGTTCTCTATTTTAACGTTACCCGCCACCCTAGAGTAAGCACCTAAGACGGCTGTGTTCACGATCGGATTTGTTTCGGTCCCTAGTCCATTGTCGACGGCTATCTTAGTGGCGTTGACCGTATATACCGTGGCGTCTCCAAAGTCGAACTCGGAAGGATCTTTTGCCGTGTTCAAAATAATTTTTCCGCCTTCTTTTAGACCGTCGGTCACGTCTACTACGTCTATAAGACTCATATCTAGTACAATCACTATATCGGGCTCGTATATCTGCGTCTTTATATCTATCTCTTTTTCATCGATCCTAGCAAAAGCGGCAACTGGGGCACCTCTTCTCTCGACACCGAACATAGGGAATGATTGAACATCTTTATCTTCCCTAAATGCTGCCTCTGATAGAGTGTGTGCCGCGGTGACGGCACCCTGTCCGCCTCGGCCGTGGAATCGTACTTCATACATTCTTGTCTCACCTTTTGTGAGGATGAGATGGCCATGAATAATAAACTTTCCGATTATATGTGGCGGGGTTTTGACGTGAACTCGTTCACATGTATCGATATGATATGATCCTATAAAACAAGTCAACTTTCCAAAATGATTATATGTTAAACGACTTTCTTTATTCTTCATGGACTTCGAAATAAAGGTCGCGGATCACAAACCCATGGTTTCAAACGATCTAGAAGAGATACTTGAGAATTTTCTGCTGGATATAGGGTATCTATCGGGCAGGAAGAGCGGAAAAGAGCTGTACGAGAGCGTACCTTTCAAGCTCTGGACGGATTGCTTTCTGGACAAGCCTGAAAAATTTAAGACCATAGACGATCTTGCAATGGAACTCGATACTACCAAGCCCACGATATATAGGCATCTGAACAAATTGAAAAAATTGCAGATATTAGAGGAGAAAGAATTGGTTCTTGAAGACGACGGCGAAGTCGTAAAAAAGGGATACAGATTTAGGCAGGGTAATCTTTTGAAGGCTTGGCATACGGTAGAACTCAATACCAAGTCAAGTATGAAGAAATATGAAGAAACCGTTGAACGTATAGAGATGCTGTCTTCTGGAGAAAAGATAATAACAGGGCACACTTGTCCTAATTGTGGGGAAAAGATAAAAAGGATAAATGAAATCAAAGAAGGTGATTGATATATGAGCAGGGATAAGAATACTCAACTGACAGAAGGTTCACATTACTTGGTAAAATCTCTATCATCAAGGGATGAAATACTTAAAACCAAGGGTTATTTTGAAGGATATACACAGTTGGGAAATAATCAGGCGATAATCCTGAAATTGGACGATTCCCATGAGTATGCAGGCGAGAAAAGGATAATCCCCTGTCATGTGATAGCTAGCATCGACGTGATCGATCAAGTGGAACCGGAAGAGGAAGAGCAAAAAGAAACCAGTTCTTACTTCGGATGAAGTAAGTGATAAGATGCCTATCGAGATGGATACTGATTCGTTGGAAGGTAAGATAGTCAAGCTTCTTATGGAAGGGCGTCCTATGACCATCAAGGAAGTCTCCCAAGAGCTCAGGATGTCGTTTTCTAGAGTGAAAAGAGCCGTTAAAGGATTAGCTTCAAGAGGTATAATCGAAATCGAAGAACTACCTGATAAGAAGTACTTAAGGCTTTTAAGATCGGACATAAAGTTTCACGGTCTCAACCCCTCTCAAGAGGAGGCCATAAAAAGGAAGAAAGCAAAAAAAGATGACGACCAAGAGAAGGGTTCAGAAAAAAGCCGTAGGATGATGTACGGGTGAAGATAAAAGTCCACGTAATAGTTTTATATCCCTCTTGATTTACGGCATTTACAGGTTCAAGAGGTATAAAATATGAAACTCCAAGAATATCAGGCTGCGGACATATTTGAAGATCAAGGTATACCAGTAGCGAAAAGATATCTGATCGAGAAGCCGGAAGAGATCAAAAAAGTGGAAAGACCCGTGGTGTTAAAATCACAGGTCAGAGTGGGAAAAAGAGGCAAAGCCGGCGGCATACTTTTCGCTGAGGATAGGAAAGAAGCGGTGGAGAAAGCCGAAGAACTCTTCGGAAAAAATATACGCGGTCTTGAAGTGGAAAAGATACTCGTAGCAGAAAAAGCTGAGATCAGGAATGAATACTATGTCGGATTGGTCATGGACAGGGAGAATAAAAGACCTACCTTGATAATGACAACAGAAGGAGGCGTCAATATAGAGGAAGTAGCCGAAAAGCATCCGGATAAGATGGCCAAAAGAAAGATAGACCCCGTCAAAGGTTTAAAAGGATACGAAGCGTTACACCTTGCGGATTCCATCGGGTTGGAAGGAAAAGAATTATCCGAAATGGCCAAAGTAGCGCAAAAATTGTACAAAGCTTTTGAAAAGTATGATGCTGAATTAGCTGAGATAAATCCGTTGGTTTCTACACCTGATGGATTGTTGGCCATAGATGCGGTATTCAATATAGATGATAACGCACTATTTAGACAGAACTTTGAAAAGAGTGAAAGCAAATTGGTCACCGATAGAGAAAAGAGAGCGGATGAATACGGTCTAGCCTACGTTGACCTTGAAGGTGACATAGCCATCATAGGACCCGGCGCAGGCCTAGTCATGGCCTCACTTGACTCTGTGGCTGAATTCGGCGGAGAACCCGCCTGTTTCTTAGATCTCGGGGGTGGAGCCGACGCCGATGATACAAAGCACGCATTAGAGATAGTAAGTATGAAAGAAGGTATCAAGTCCATCTATCTCAACATATTCGGCGGTATCACACAATGTGATAAAATAGCTCAAGGCATAATCGATTTTGAACCGGAAAAACCCACGGTGATAAGGATGCTGGGAACCAACGAAGAAAAGGGAAAAGAGATGCTAGAAGAGGCAGGTTATGACGTGGTTGACGGTATGGACGAAGGAGCTAAAAGAGCGGTTGAGATAAGAGTGTAATCTTTGAAGATTTCCGAAATTGACTTAACCCCCTCTTCTTTTTCTTAAGTATGAACTCTTCGGACAAAGGTAGGACCTATGAGGTCAAAGAGATAGGCACGGTCAGAAACGATTATTTGAAGGAGGTCCCAAGTGATTACAAAAAGAGGAAGTCTGTGATCGAAGTCTTTGAGAAGTATGCTCCTTCTCTTAAAGGTATAGAAGAAAACTCCCATATAGTTATCTTTTTCTGGCTCCATAGAAGCGAGAGAGATATCCAGCAGGTACATCCCATGGCGGACAAAAAAAATCCATTGACAGGAGTATTTGCTACACGGGCACCCGTAAGACCGAATCCCATAGGAGAAACTATCTGTGAGCTTAAAAAAAGGGATGGTAACAAACTTTACGTGGTAGGTTTAGACGCGTTGGATAATTCTCCCGTGATCGATATCAAGTCGTTCACGGATAAGTATAAAGTGAACGAGGTCAGGTATCCGGATTGGGCCCCTAGGGGGGATCAAAGATGACAGGCGATGTGATCGACGGTGGAAAAATAGCCGATAAAGGAGAAGAGAAGCTCAAAGAAAAGATCGAAGACTTAGGTCGAACACCAAGATTGGATACCCTATTCATAGGTGAAGATGAAGGATCTAAAATTTACATCGGTGTGAAGAACCGAGGTTGTGAAAGAGTCGGTATAAAAACAGAAACGCATCGCTTCGAAAGCGACGTCACCATGGATGTGTTGAAGAACAAGGTCGATGCATTGAACCGGAGCGAAGAAGTGGATGGTATATTGGTGCAGATGCCACTGCCCGGTGATTTGGATGCATGGGAACTTATAGAAGAGGTAGATCCTGCAAAGGACGTAGAAGGTCTGCATCCTGTAAATTTCGGGAGATTGATGACAGGAGAAGAAAGGACCATCCCATGCACACCTAAAGGCATCCTCACCATGTTGGAGTACGAAGAGATAGGTTTAAAAGGCAGAGATGTCTGCGTCATAAGCCACAACGTTACAGTGGGTAAGCCCATGGCGATAACACTCTTGAACAGGAACGCTACCGTAGAGGTGGTGCACGAATTCACCGACGATCTGATTTCACATACCAGGAATGCAGAGATGATAATAACGGCCGTAGGCAAAGCTCGATTCCTGACTTCGGAAATGATTTCGCAGGGATCTATAGTTATAGACGTGGGGATGAACCGTACCGACCAGGGAGATCTAGTGGGTGACGCAGAGTACGAAGAGTGTAAGCTTAAAGCAAAAAAGATAACACCGGTGCCGGGTGGAGTTGGACCAACGACGGTTTTATCTTTGCTTGAAAATACGTATGACGCGGCGGCAAAGGAAAGAAGGATCAAAAGATGAGAAACCATAAAAGTTATAGCCGCCCTTATCTTTCGTTTACACATGATCAGATGCTGGGGTGACAGAGCGGCTAATGTGACCGCCTGCAGAGCGGTTTTCCGTGGGTTCAAATCCCACCCCCAGCTCTTCTCAATATCATGCATATCCTTTAAAAAGATTGAAAAACCTGTCGTAAATATCGGTTAAGCTTTGATGTAACACCGATATTTTCCACAGATTTAATATAGTAAAAACGTGTAGAATAAGATAACATGAACCGTATAAGAAAGTCTTTTGCATTAGGGATTGTATTCTTGTTACTAGCAACCTCGGTAACTCTGACGGTTGATTCCAGTCCAAGTCAAGAAGTGATTGATGAGCCAGAAGATTTTAAGAAAATAGGGCGTTCTGCATCTCATAGGCAAACTCCCATCCGTATCGATAACAATACGGACCTTGCTGAACAGGCGGAAGCCAATGATTGGCCGGGAGATGGTAATAGTTGGGATCCTTACGTCATCGAAGGCTATCATATAGATGCCCACGGACATGGTTACGGAATCTATATAGGCAATGTTACGGATCATTTCACGATAAGGGAGTGTACTATCGAGGGTTCGAGCGGTAACGAAGGCGAATACTATAGGAACAGCGGTATTTATATATACAACACAGCCAACGGCCGTATTCAAAGTAATATCATATATGATAACGATGTGGGTATCGTTTTGAACGGATCTAATGAAAATACTATAGTACAAAACGATATAGTAGAAAACTCAGAAGGATTGAACCTTATGGGATCCTACCACAATCTTTTAGGATCTAACCATGTTCTAGAAAATGAAGGAGTAGGTATATCTATAAAAGACAGTTATGAAAATCAAATATCATATAATAACGCTTCTTACAACGAGGCTCATGGATTACTTATCGTTGATTCCAATTCCAACTACGTTTCTCAACAGGAGTCTAGAGGAAATGATGGAACAGGTATTGCCATGATCCGAGCCCAAGGTAATTTGATAAGCAACTCTGATTTTTCTGAAAACGTAGTAGGTATCGAGATGGAGTCATCAGAAGAAAACGAACTAGTTGGTAATACATTGAATAAAAACCAACACGAGGGCATACGGGCGAAATATTCTGATCACAATGTTTTTGATGATATCGCCCTCTTATCGAATGAGAAAGGAATACATCTCATCTCTTCAAACTCGAATGTGGTAAATTACACTAACTTTTTAGACAATACGGCATATGGGCTATTCCTAAATAATTCTGAAGATAATCAAGTATATCATAACAATTTTATAGATAATGATGTGCAGGCCTTTGACAACACTTCCACCAACCAATGGATAAAAGGTTATCCTGATGGAGGTAATTATTGGAGTGACCATGAAGGAGATGATGAAAACCAGGGAGAAAATCAAGATGAACCTGGTTCTGACGGGATAATCGATGAACCTTATGAATATATAGAAGGAGATGCGGGGGCCCAAGATAACTATCCTTTGATCGCTGAAGTCCCAACACCCCATGTCAGGATAGAATCTCCAGAGGAAGATACAGAGTTTTCATATAGCGAGGTAACCGTTACCTGGACATCTATTGAACGATTCACGACCTCTCTCCAGTACGAAGTACGATTGAACGAAAAAGAATGGATTGATGTCGGTAAAGGAACTGAATACACTTTCACAAAATTGGAAGTTGGTACTCATACTGTAGAAGTTAGAGTGGAAGGGCTAGAAGGAAAAACAGATATAGACAGTGTTGATTTCACTGTGGACTACACGGTAACCGATATTTCTATGTCACCCAAGGAATCGACCGTTACGGCGGGAGAAAGCCAAGAATACGATGCAGTAGGTTACTATAACGGTGAAGAGATCGGATCGATCCCTGTAGATTGGTCCATCGATGGAGATGCTGGAGGTTACTGGGATAGGGATGTTTACATCTCAGAATTTGCGGGTAATTGGACAGTAACCGGTACCTACGAAGAGATAGAGGACGAAGGGACACTGAACGTAAAATCAGGACCGCCCCGGCAGTTCAAATTTGATACTATCGACGATCAAACCGCAGGCGAGTCGTTTAATATCACTATCACGGCCTTCGACGAGTACGGAAATTTACCGGAGGATTACACGGGTGAAGCAACTTTGGAAGACGATACCGGTACCATCGAGCCGAATAGAACCGGCACATTTATTGATAATAGTTGGTCGGGCGAAGTCACCATCACCAGATCTCGAGAAGATATGACCATAAGAGCGAGGGATGGACGGATATATGGGGAGAGCAGTTCTTTCAATGTTACAGGGGCAAAATTAGATCATATCGAGATATACCCTAGTGAATCGCAAACAGTCGTTGCTGGAGATGAGCTACAGTTTTCGGCTGAGGCCTTTGATGTATTCGGTAATATGATCACCGATGATGCAATGGACTTCGAATGGGAAAACACTTCGGTCGAAGGAATTTTTGAAGAAACGATAGCTGGTGAATACAGCGTAAGAGCGGAGTATGAAAATTTAACCTCTGCTAATGTTTCAGTCACCGTGGAACCATCTAAGGCAGAAAGTGTTGAGTTAGACCCACGAGAAGACTTGACCGTCACTGCCGGTGTGGATGTACAATTCTCTGCCGAAGCTTACGACGAGTACGGCAACTTGGTAACCGATGACGAAGAAGATTTTCTTTGGAGCGCGGAAGGTGCATTCATCGACGCAGGACTTTTTTATCATAGGAAAGTAGGCGATTACAGTGTGACCGC
>Ga0207421_10000486_pt1 | contig 50993 bp, 36 predicted proteins | sample SodLakKL_010_SED_4_FD_187542 | JGI IMG/M metagenome (GOLD analysis project Ga0207421, IMG submission 187542) | Alkaline sediment microbial communities from Lake Tanatar, Kulunda Steppe, Russia - 8KL_010_SED (SPAdes) (version 2) | ecosystem: Environmental > Aquatic > Non-marine Saline and...
GCGCGTACTACAGCCGACCGCGACCGCTCGATCGTTCAGTACAAGAACGTCGCCGCCCTCTATGGTGTGTCCTGTGCTCGGGCGGAACCGGTGCAGGCTCGCGTTCTCGGCGAGCAGCGGATGGTGCTCGCCGAGAAACTCAACCAATGCGCTCTCGCGACTTCGCGCCTGCGTCTTCATAACGTTGATTGAAAGCGTATTGCCGATCACCACCGCCGGATCGCGGGTGAAGTAGAGATTCGCGAGCGGCGGGATATAAAACGGGTTGTTTTCGCGAATGTAATGGCTCAGCGGCCGTCGACCGGGTTCGAACTCGATCTCCTGCTTCTCTATCCCGGTTATTACGGCCTCACAGAGGTGTTTGGGGTTCAAGCTCGATAGGTGTGCCTCGATCGCCTGCGCCTCCATGGTGCCTTGCAGACCGCATAGCGTGAGCGTTTGCTCGATGAGGCGTTCTACCGAGGCGGGCCGTTGCGAGAGCGTCTCGAGCAGCAACTCTTCGATGTAGTACACCGCGCAGCCCGTCTCGGTGAGGATCTGCGCAAACTCCTGGTGCTCACGGCTCATCTTTTCCACCCACGGGATATCCTCGAACAGCATGTTCTCAAGATGATCCGGGGCCAGCCGCTCGAGTTCACGACCGGGGCGGTGCAACAAGACCGCCCTCAGGCGCCCGACCTCAGAATAGACTCCGATCTGCATATACGATACTCACACCTGTTTCCGGCTGTACTGCGGACGGCGATCATTGTAACAGCACGAGTGTATCGTCGCAAACGCGAAGCCTACGGTGCTGAAGTGACGCAGCCTTCGGTGGGGCCGGAGTTGTTCTTTGTGTTTCTATGGCTGCTCGAAGAAACCGGTTGGTTCAATGCATCGCTTTGCAAGCCGTTCACCACCGCCCATACCGGGTTCGGCGTGCCGATCGCTGTGATGCCGAACCGCTCCGATCTGCCGTGCTCAGCGGCGCGGCTACTTCGTTATCTCAACTGTTACGTTACGGTGCAGCAGGGTGAGGTGTTCGCGATAACCGAGGCGCTTGCGCATCCGGCACGGCCCGGCGTTGCAGCCGCCGGCCGGCCGACAGCGAGATTCTCATCGACAGAGAGTATATCATGGTTGCGCTCGGTGCTATCGTGCAAGACTACCCGGAAAACGCTCGGAGCTTGCTCGTGCAAACCGCGGCGCCGGGATTACTGCCGGAATCTCCGCCGGTTAAGCGTGGTAGGTGACGGAGCGCTGCCGGTGAAGGTGGAGGCGTGCCATCGCGGGGCCCGGCGTCACGATAGACCGCGATAAGATCCGCGACAACGGGCGCGACGGGCTCACCAATCGTGAGGTACACTTGGCGCTCGGAAAGCGTATCTTTGCACGATAACAACGCAGCACGGCACAGGAGGTGTGTACAGTTATGTTTCTCGTGATCAAAAACGCAGACCTATTCTCTCCCGCACCCAACGGAATAACCGATATTCTAATTGCCGGAACACGCATCGTCGCGATCGAGCGCGGGCTTCCGGTTCCGGAGGGATTCGGCGGCGAGGTCCTCGACGCCGGCGGCGGGCCGGTGATCCCGGGCCTGATCGACGCTCACGTGCATATAGCCGGTGGCGGAGGTGAAGGCGGTCCCGCAACTCGTACACCCGAGTTAAGACTCACCGATATGATCGCAGGAGGGGTCACTACGGTAGTAGGTTGTCTCGGAACCGACGGGTTCACCCGGTCGGTTGAGTCGGTACTGATGAAAGCCAAGGCGTTGCGAGCCGAAGGGGTGAGCGCGTGGCTCTACACCGGTGCGTATCAGGTTCCGCCTCCGACGATTACCGGCGAAATCGGGCGCGACATCGCCTTGATCGAGGAGGTGGTTGGGGTGGGCGAGATCGCGGTTTCGGATCATCGCAGCTCGGTTCCTTCGCCGCAGGAGCTCATACGGATCGCCGAGCACGCCCGTGTGGGAGGAATGCTCGGGGGCAAGGCCGGAGTTGTTAACGTTCACCTCGGCGACGCAGCCGATCCGTTTCGCCCGATACACGCGGCGGTTGCGGCGAGCGAGCTGAACTACAAGCAGTTCTTGCCGACTCACTGCAACCGTAACCGCTGGATCTTTGAAGACGCCAAGGAGTACGGCGTGCTCGGGTGGGTTGATCTCACCGCGGCGTCGTACCCGTATTTCCCGGATGAAGAAATCAAGCCCTCGCGCGCGATCGCCGACCTGCTCCGGGCGGGGGTGCCGCTGTCAAACATCACCATGACCTCCGATGCCTGCGGATCTCTCCCGGGCTACGACAGTGAGGGTAATCTCGAGCGCCTTGAGATGGGGCTGCCGTCCTCGGTCATTCGCGAGATTCGTGACGCCGTTTTCCAAGACAAGCTTGACCTCGAGACCGCCTTAGCAGTTGCCACCGTTAACCCGGCAGCCGTCCTGAAGCTTCCACGGAAAGGCGCCGTTGCGGTCGGTAACGACGCCGATCTCGTTGTGCTCACCAAAGAGCTTGAGGTCTCGAGCGTCATCGCGAACGGACAGATCATGATGCAGGACGGCGAGATGCTTCGAAAGGGGGCCTACGACTAGGCGTGTCGAGGAGCGCCGACCGGCTATAGCGCTTCCGGGGTGCTCCGGAGTAGGCGCGCTGAGCAGTACGCGGCAACGACCGTGATCGGCGGTATGATCACGATCGGCGGCATAATCTCGCCGCCGGCGAGCCCGATCGCCACGATCTTCGCGATCAGCGCGAGCATCAGAATCGAGAGAAACACCAAGTAGACCGGGCCCAAGAGTAGTCCTATCGGAGTGCGTTTCCACAGCAGTACGCCGATTACGACCGAGAGCGGAAGCAGCAACCCGAGGTCGAGCCCTTGCACAATCAAGGTGGTGTAATGTTGGAGCTCAACAGGGTAGATGCTGCCGTCGAGTAACGGCGGAACAACCACGCCGAGCCACATAAGCGCTATCGCTAGGCCGTTTAGCACGAGGAAGCCGCCGGCGAGACGCAGCGGCTTGCGCTCGATGTAGAGGTGCTGAAGCTCGGATGCGGTAATGCCGTACAGCAAGAGAAACAGCGTGAAGAACGACAAACCGAGCAACGCCGCGTACACGAGAAACAACGCGTTGTATGCACCCATTGTGAGGTAGAACAAGTACGTAACAAAAACGTACGCGGTAATGCCGGCAAGAAACAACCGCGCCGATACCGAGCCGTTGCGCGCGAGCGCAAGGCCGACGACGAGCAGCGGCAGCGCGACAAACAGCGTCACGTAGTCTTGCGCAACTCCCTGCACCGCAACCTCGGCCGACATATGGCGGTACGGGCCACGCCCGTGCAACATCACTTCCTGTCCGTGGACCGAGCGATGCTCGGCCGGACCGGGCCCGTGGTCCAGAAACACCCCGGCCCCAGAGGCCGCCGCGGCGAGTACCACGATAACGAGTATGAGCGCCGTAATCCAGCGTTGATAACTCATTTGGCGTCACCTGCTGCACCGGTTACGGCCTGCGCGGTGATCGGTAACGTGTCGAACTCCACCCCGAGCGCCTCGGCGAGTGCGTTCGCTACCGCCGGTGCAACCGGGTTGAGCGGGATTTCGCCGAGCCCCTTGGCGCCGTACGGACCGTCGGCGTGCGGCACCTCTACTACCTCGCTCCGAATGGCGGGGCAGCGGTCTATGCGGGGAACACCGAGTTTCGCAAGCGAGTCGGTCACAACGCGATCGCCTTCGTGGCGGTAGGCTTCGCTGAGTGCGTAGCCGAGTCCCATCGCGACCCCGCCCTGGATCTGGCCCTGCACGTTCTGGAGGTGGATCGCGTGCCCGGCGTCGGCGGCGGCGATGACGCGTTCCACGCGGACGCGCCCGCTTTCGGGATGCACTGCGAGCACCACCGCGTGCGTCGTGTAGCAGAACGCGAAATGAACGTCGCGCTCCGCGTCGGGCCCGTTGTGCTCGGCAAGCGGAGCGGTGGCGGGCGGCGTGTAGACGACGCGTTCGCGGCGCGGCGCCGAACTGGGGGTGTTGCGTAGCCGTTCGGCAAGGCGCTCGGCGGCGAGGCGTACCGCGTTACCGGTGATGAAGGTTTGGCGGCTTGCGGTCGTCATCCCGCCGTCGGGACACTCGGCGGTGTCGCTTGAAACCACCGTCACGCGCTCGTACTCGATTCCGAACGCCCGCGCCGCGATCTGCGCCATTACGGTGTCCGAGCCTTGTCCCATATCGGTCGCGCCTACGCGCACCACGAGCCGATCACCGCTGCCTCGCTCAGCATGCACCTCGGAGACGAGCTCGACCTCGGCCGCGGCGCTGTCGCTGAGCCCCTTACCGAGCCCCACGTTCTTGTACGACGAGGCGTAGCCGATCGCGCGGCGCCATCCCGGCTCGAGCGGCGCGGCGGTCAAGTTGTCGTGTTCTTCCTGTAGCGCGCGCTCCACCGCGTTGACGGTCTCGAGGTAGCCGGTGCCGTCGGAGCGAATCTGTTGCCCGGTGATTGTGCGGCGGCCGGCCACGAGCCCGTTGCGGCGGCGCAACTCGAGCGGATGAATCCCGAGACGGCGCGCGATTTTGTCCATCTGGCGCTCGGAGGCGAACGCCACCTGCGTGCTGCCGAAGCCGCGAAACGCGCCGGCCGGGTTGGTGGTGGTGTACACCCCGTAGCCCTCAGCCTCCACGCTGGGTATTGCGTACGGCCCCGCGGCGCAGACCACGGTGCGAAACACAACCGGCTTGGTGAGCGAGAGATACGCGCCTGCGTCGCAGACGGTGCTGGAGCGGAAACCAATGATTGTTCCATCGGAGCGTACCGCGTGACTCATCGAGATAACCGCGCCGTGGCGCTTGGTGCTGATTCGGATCGACTCAGCGCGCGTTAAGGTGATCTTCACCGGACGGCCGGTTTGAACCGCTGCGAGCGCGGCTTGGATATGCACCGTCGGCTCCTCCTTGCCGCCGAACCCGCCGCCCGGCATGGTTTGTACCACACGGACCGCCTCGGGCGCGAGACCGAGCGAGGCGGCGATCATATCGCGGTACGCGAACGGGCCTTGGGTGGCGGCGTAGACCGTGACCGCGTACCCGTTTTCGTTTGGAACCGCAAGGCACGCCTCCGGCTCGAGATAGGCGTGTTCCACCGGCGGAACGCGGTATTCGCCGGTAACCACGAGGTCGGCCTCGGCGAAGGCGCGCTCGGGATCGCCGCGGGCGAACGCGACGTGCTCGGCAATATTGCCTTTCGGGTGAAGCGCCGGCGCGGCCGGCCCCATCGCGGCCTGCGGGTCGCGCTGCGGCTCGAGCGGGCGATAGCGAACCGTCACTTTGTCGCGCGCCGCGCGCGCGGCGTGCTCGCTCTCGGCGAGGACGCATGCGATCACCTCGCCGAGGTAACGCACACGGTCGTGGGCGAACACCGGCTGATGCGGCAGCTGCAGCCCGAAGCCGTTCCGCCCCGGCAGGTCGGCGGCTTTTAGTACGGCCACTACCTCCGGCAGCTCGGCGCAGCGCGATGTCTCGACCTCGAGAAGCTCGGCGTGCGAGTACTCCGAGAACACGAACGCGCCGTACAGCATCTCGGGTCGTGTAAGGTCGCCCGCGTACTGCAGCGCGCCGGTCACCTTGGCGCTTCCCTCGAGCCGCGCAACCGGCGCCGATGGCGGCCGTTCTAACGCGCCCGCGTCGCCGGCGAGAGCGCGGGCGGCGCGCCTCACCCCATCGACGATGGCCTCGTAGCCGGTGCAGCGGCAGAGGTTGGGGCGGAGCGCTTTTCTGATCGCCTGCTCGGTGGGATCGGGATCGCGGTCGAGCAGCGCCTTGGTCGCGAGCAGCATGCCCGGACTGCAGAATCCGCATTGCACCGCGCCGGAAGCAAGCAGCGCCTGTTGGATGGGATGCAGAACCTCGCCCGCGGCAAGCCCTTCAACGGTCTCTACCGCGGCGCCGTCGAGATCGGCGAGCGAGACGCGACAGGCGCGCCTCGCGCCGCCGTTTATGAGGACGGTGCAACTGCCGCACTCACCCACGCCGCAGCCGTTCTTGGTGCCGGTAAGGCCCATCTCGTCGCGCAGAAACGAGAGTAGTGTACCCTCGCTGCTCTCGGACTGGTGTTCAATCCTCCGCCCGTTGAGGCTGAAACCGAAACTACCCGCGTTCGCCATCGCGCCGTTATCCTTTAGCGCCGAGACTGTACGGGAGCGCCGCGTAGAACGCCGCCGCCGGTGCGAGGTCCGAGATCCGAATGCACTCGTTCGGCGCGTGCGCCTGGTCCTCGTCGCCCGGTCCGAGCCCGATACACGGCACCTCGTGATAGCCCGCGATCGCTACGCCGTTGGTGGAGAAGGTCCATTTGTCGACGCGCGGCGGCTTCTTGAAGAGCGCCTCGAAGGCCTGCACACCGGCCTGCACCAGCGCGTGATTCTCCGGTGTCTTCCAGGTCGGGAAGTACAGCTCCTGGGTGAAGACGGTACCCTTCCAACTCGGTTTGTTATACTGCGGCACCGTAACCCTTTTTAGGTCCGAACCGCACAGCTCGCGCAGCTCGGCGATCGCGCTGTCCATCGTTTCTCCCCAGGTGAGACGCCGGTCGAGGTACAGCCGCGCTTGGTCCGGGACCGCGCACTGCGAAGGGCCACGCGCGTGGATCTGCGACACAACGAGCGTGCCCTTCCCGAGAAACCCGTCGGCGTCCGGCGGTAAGCGCTCGTTGAGCTCACCGATCGCGAGCGCCGCGCGCGCAGCTTTGTAGCCCGCGTTCTCACCGCGCTCGGGTGCGCTGCCGTGAGCCGAGATGCCGGCGAACGCGAGTTCGATCTCCATGCGCCCGCGTTGTCCGCGATAGAGGCCGAGACTGGTGGGTTCGGTGGAGACTGCGAACTCCGGGACAAGTTGTTCCTCCTCGATGAGGTAGCGCCAGCACATCCCGTCACAGTCTTCCTCCATAATCGTGAAGGTGAAATAGACCGAGAACTCTTGGTCGTATCCGAGTTCGGTGAGGATCCGAGCGGCGGTAATCATCGAGGCGACGCCGCCCTTTTGGTCCGACGCCCCGCGGCCGTGCAGGTATTCGCCCTCAACCGTGCCGCAGAACGGGTCGCGTTGCCATTGAGCGGGGTCTCCGACCTCCACGGTGTCGATATGCCCGTCGATCGCAAGTACGCGCGGTCCGTTCCCGACGCGCGCGATTACGTTGCCGAGTCCGTCGATCCACGCGTTCTCGAGTCCGGCTTTGTTACACAGCTCGAGCACGAGCTCGGCGGCGGCCTGTTCCTCGCCGCTGTAGGACTTTGTCTGCACAAGCCGCGCGAGGTTCCGCACGGTGTCATCGTGATACTGCTCGGACTTCGCCCGGATCTCTGTGTTCGGAATCATTACTCTCACTCTCCTTCTATCGGGTCGGCTACGGTTGCAACCGATCTATTCGCTTCCAGAGTTCCGCCGCCGCTTCGCGCGCGCGCCGGTAAATCGCCTCGAGGTCGGCATCGACGCTTTTTCCCCGCATCACGACTCGCCCGTTTACGATCACGGTGCGTACATCGCCGGCGTGCATGCCGTAGATCAAGTGCCCGGCGGCGTTCTCGGCGTCGAGGGGCGTCGGAGCGCGGTAATCGCTGATCACGAGATCGGCGGTATAGCCCGGCTCGATGCGACCGAACGGGCGGTTGAAGTAGCGCTCGAGCACGGTGTTTCCGGCGGCGAGGAACCGCGCGAAATCGCCGGGACCGAGCGGACCACCTGCGTCGCGGTGCTTGAAGAACGCGAACTTCAGCTCCTCGAACATATTGCTGCCGATACCGTCGGTGCCGATCATGACGCGCCGGTAGCGGGGGAGGTTATGGTTGTAGCCGACCGCGTTGTTCATGTTGCTGCGACAGTTATGCGCGAGGGTAGCGTCGGCATCGTTTATGCGGTCGATATCGTCTCGAGAGAGATGCACGCCGTGTACCAGGATCGCCTTCTCGGTAAGCAGTCCGAAATCCGAGAGGCGCTCGATGAGCTCGCTTCCGTACTCCAGCCGACCGTGCGACGGGTCGAAGCGGTCTTCGGCAACGTGGATATGCAGCCCGCCCGCGGTCTGCGCAACCGCCTCTGCGAGCGCTGCGAGGCTCTCGTCGCTCAGCGTGAACGGAGCATGGGCGCCCACCGCGGCCGCGAGGAGCGGCTCGGCGTTCCGGCCGCGCTCGCCGCTCGCCTCGGCGGAGAGTTCATTCGCGAAGCGCAGGTTTTCGGCGACGCCGGCGTGCATATCGGCTACTCCATGGCGATCGGTGGTTTCGTAGCACAACACGCCGCGCAGCCCGACTGCACGAAACGCCTCGGCGAGCCTCGAAAGCGATCCCTCGATGTAGCTCGGGGAGGCGTGGTGATCGATCACCGCGGTGGTGCCGCTTTGGATGGCCTCGAGCGCGGTGACCGCCGCGGTGGCCTCGAGGATCTCTCTCGTAAGCGCGCGATCGAGGCGCCACCACAGCTGTTTCAGCACCGAGACGAAGTCGGGCATCGGACCGAGCGTGGCCGTCAAGGCGCGCGCGAGCCCGGAATACACGTGATGGTGGCCGCAGACCGGGCCGGGCATCACGATCGCGCCGCCTGCGTCGAGCTCGGTTGCCTCGAGCTCGGTTGCCCCAGGGGCGGCGCGCGCGCGCTCGGAACCGGGGCCGCCGGCGGACTCGCCGACGCGGACCGCCGAGATTCGCGATCCTTCGATCTCGATTGTGCACGGCTCGGTGTAGCGGGGCGGGTCAAGCTCCAGAATCCGAGCGTTCTTGATGCGGATCATCTTTCGGGTCCTCCGAGCATTACGATCGACCGGTGTTATGTGGCGCGAGAAAGCGGCCGGTGCCCGGCTCGGCGACGATCTCGCCGTCGCGGTACACAACGGTGCCTCGCACCAGCGTGGTACGCACACGGCCGGTAAGAGTCATCCCCTCAAACGGCGTGATCTTCCCGCGCGAGAACGAGTCCTCCCCGCGTACGGTGTACCGCTCGTTGGGGTCCACGAGCGTGAGATCGGCGTCGAGCCCTACCTGTATGCGTCCCTTGCGGTCGTCGAGCCGGTAGCGGCGCGCGGCCGCGTCGGCCGTGGCCTCGAGAAAGCGCGGCAGGCTGAGACGCCCGCCGCGGAGCCCGGCCGAGTAGAGGTAGGGGAACAGCGTTGGACCGCCGGGGATGCCTGCGTAGTCGGTCCAGATTGAGCCGGTGTTCTTTTCTTTGTAGCTGCCCGGCGCGTGATCGGACGCGACGAAATCTATCTCTCCTGCGGCCAGTCGCGTCCAGAGCTGATCTTTTTGGTCGGGCTGCTTCACCGGCGGGGTAATCTTGAGCGGCGCGCCGATGCGCTCGAAATCGGTGAGGTCGAACGCGAGGTACTGCGGGCAGGTCTCGCCGCTTGTGGTGGTACGACCGGCCACGATCTCGGCCGCACGCGCGCTTCCGATATGCACGATGTGTAAGGGTGCCTGCAGCGTCTCGGCTATCTCCGAGACCGCGAACACCGCAAGCGTCTCGGCGAGCTCCGGTCGCGTCTCGTAGAACACGCGCGGGGAGTCGCCGGTCTCGCGCAACGCTTCGCCCGCGGGCAACACGAAGCCGGCGTCCTCGGCGTGTAGCAGAATCGGCCGGTTCACCTCGCGCGCGACCTCGAGCACGCGCGAGAACTGATAGTGATTCAAACGCTCGAACAGCGCGCTTCCGGAGGTTGCATACGTTTTGAACGCCGGCACGTACGCGGCGAGCTCATGCATGCAATCCGGGAAGCCGTCGGCGTATACTTGCGACGAGACTCCGCCGAAAAACGCAAAATCGACGACCGCTTTGCGCTCCACGATCGAGCGCTTGTGCTTGAGGTTATCGAGGCTTATGACCTGGGGATCGGAGGTGCACGGCATATCGATCACGGTGGTGACCCCACCGGACGCCGCGGCCGCTGAGCCGTGGTAGAAGTCTTCTTTGTCGGGGAAGCCGGGGTCAAAGAAATGTACGTGTGGGTCTATAGCGCCCGGGAAGACCTCGAGCCCTTCGGCGTCGATCTCGGGCTCGCCGTCGGGCGGGAGGTCGCGGCCGAGCGCCGCGATCACGCCGTTGTGGACCCGGATATCGAGTTTGACGAACGCGGGGGTGTCCGGCAGCGCGACCGCCCCGTTTCGGATCAGCATGACAGCCTCCCCGGAAGTAACCGGTGTACTCAAAAGTATCATCCGATTAACGGCTCTATGCAACCGTTGATTTCGCGTTCTGCGGCTGTTCTCAGCAAATCAAGCGCCGATCACTCCACCTCGAGCTCCTCGAACGAGAGCGTTTGGCTGCGCGAGCGAACCGAACCGGTCCTGACCGCGCCGGCGGCCCGGTCGCCGAAGGCGTGGCGGATGATCGCGGGCGTGTGGTGCCGGCAGGTTCCGACGAACGTGGTGTATCCGGCTTGCTGGTCACCGGCGGCGCCGGTTCCGGCGACATAGACTCCCGGAATGTTGGTCTCCATGGTTTCCGGGTTGTGCACCGGCACCGAGCGCTCGCCCTGGAACTGTACGCCGAGCTCCGCGAGCAAGCGGTTTTCGCCGTGGAACCCGGTTGCGAGCAACACGAAGTCGCAGGCCACCTGTGAGGGCTGCTCGAGGGTGTGAATATTCGGCGCTTCGGCTTCGGCCGAAGCCTCCGCGTTGCTCGCGGCCGTCGGCGCATCCTCAGCCGAGGCGCCCGGCTCGGCCGGCGCGAGTACGGCGTGGCCCGCGCCGATCTCGGTCGGAACGCTCTGCGGATAAAACACCACCGCCTGCTTCTCGAGCAAAAGCGAGATCTCGAGGTGGAGGCGGGAGTACAGCTTCTTGCGCTCGAACGCGGCACCGCGGTAACTAAGCAGCACCTCTGCTCCGGCTCGCCAACTACGGACCGCAGCCTCGATAGCGGAGTTCCTGCCGCCGACGATCAACACGCGCTTACCGAAGTAGAGATGTGGGTCCGCGAAGTAATGCGAAACGTGCGGGAGTGCTTCGCCGGGAATGCCGAGCAAGTTGGGCTGCGACATATCGCCGGTGGCCATTACCAGGATTGGCGCCGAGTCTACCCGGTGCCCGCCGCCGTGCACGCTGTTGCGGCTCTCCACCGTTAAGCCCGCCCCCGTCTTCCGGACCGAGACGACCTCTCGGTAGAGATCCACCGGAAGTTCGAGCGTCTCAGCGACGGTACGCAGATACGCGAGGTACTCCTCACGCGAGGCAACCTCTTGATGCGTAGTCTGCATCGGAACCCCGGCAACCGCCATCCAGTCCGGGGCGCTGAAGTACCGCGTGCCGCTCGGCCAATCGTACACCGTCTGCGCGAGCGCTCCGCGCTCCAGCTGCAGGAACGGGATCCCGGCGCGCTTAAACCCTGCTCCTACCTCGATCCCGACCGGGCCGGCCCCGATCACAATAGCTTCGTACTGCATCGCTACAAGATAGCGACCGGCCTCGTGTCCGGCAACCGGCAACCGGCAACCGGCAACCGGCGCCGCATTCATCGCCGCGCCGCGATCATCGGCTCGCGATTAGTGACGCCGCGGGCCGCCCGGACTCGGCTCGGCGAATCAGCTGCTCGTTCCGAGGCTGAGGTCGCCGTGAATCTTCAGCAGGCGGCCGTCGCGTACAAGCTCGAGGTCGCGGTCGGGAAAGTAGCGCGGGAGGAGTTCACGGACCCGCTCGGCGGCGGCTTCGTCGATCTCGTCTTCTACTTCGTCGGGTACATCCCTCAAGGTGACGATCGCAACATCGACGACGTATCCGCGCCCGTACTCCGAGCCGTAACCGGCGCTGAAACTCGCCCCAACGCTGAAAAGCCCCGAGTGTTCTTTGTTGGCGGTCTCGCCGTGCTCGCTGCGTGCCGGATGCAACGGATAACGGTCGCCGTAGCGTTGCTCGAGGTAGTCGTCGACCTCGTCGAACAGCCGCTTGAGACGGTCGTCGAATCTTTTATGTGCCGGGGTCTTCATCTCGGTTCGCTCCTTTTCCGTCGCCCTTGTCGGCGGTAGGGGCGTCGGCGGATTCTCAGAACCACCACGACAGCGTGAGACCGGCTCGGTAGACGGCAATGCTGTCGGCTCTGCTTCTGCTTCTGTCGTCGTCATCGATCTCGCGATCGGTGAACTCCAGGAACGCTCGTAACTCGAGATGCTCGGACGGGGAGAATACGAGTACCGGCCGAACGGTCGTGTACCACACCTCCTTGCCGTTATCATCGTGCTCGTCGAACGGCCGGTCGGTGGTGCGTTCGGCCTCTACTCCCAGCCGCGACAGCATGAGCGGTGGCTCATAGCCAAGAAACGCGCTCAGCGTGCCGCACCAACCGGGTTCGCGTCGCCCGGTCATACGATACTCATAGTACTCCGCGTCGCTCCCGAGCAGCGTGGTGCGCGTGGTCTGTGCGCCGAGACGGGCCACGAGAGCGAACCACTCACCCGCCCCGAAGCGTCGTGCGTCGAGCCGCAACTCGGCGCTTGCGTATGGCTTGAGCAGTATCGCTCCGTGCGGGTCGTCGTCGAGCTTCCCGTCGGCGCCGGCGGTGCGTAGCCCTTCGGTGTCGCCATCAAGCGACCAGCCGGTAGCGGCGCGGGCTCCTAACGCGAGCTCGAGCGCCGAGATCGGCCGTGCGAAGCCGGAGAGACTCAGCTCACCGTGCGAAGCGCCGGCCGCAACACCGAGGCGCACCCCGGTGTAGTTTTCAAGCATCAGTGGCTCGGAGGTGGTATGGAGTCGACGAGCGCGCTCATGGGTCAGGCGTGCTTCGTACTCGGCTAACGAGCTCGCGAACAACGCCAAACGCGTCTTCCTGTACGAGCGGTGCGGGTTGGGGTCGAGTGTGTCGCGCGCGGCGAGCCCGTTACTCTCCGGCGTCACGGCGATTGTCGGCGATGTCTCCCACTGCTCAACAGCTTCGGCGACAACCTCGACGGCAGCCGAGACCACGGTCTCGTGATCGGCGCCGGCTAATTCTTCGGCGCGTGAGTGGGGGCGCACCGAGGCGGGCAGGAGATTGCGGTAGGCGAGTACGCGTCCATAATTGATGAGCTCATCCTCGGCGCCGACGATAATCGCGGTAGGGCGAGCGATGCGGTTGAACTGCGCTTGGGGCGCCCGCGGGCGAAACGCAAGCGCGACGTTACGGCTGACGCCCGAGAGCAGCTGCGGATCATCCTCGATCTCGTGCGCGGAGCGGTAGAACTCAAGCGCGGTCTGTCGTCCTCCTATCACGCCCGCAGTGGCCGCCGCTAAGACGTACGGGCGTCTCAGATGGTTCTCGACGTTCTCTACCGCGGCTGTCTCGGTGGTGGACCGGGCGCCGAGCTTCGGCGCGAGGAAGATATAGCCGGAAGGCTCGCGTCGGCCCGGGTAAACCGCGTAGTTCGTGAGCAAGCCCGCTGCGTCGGAGTGGCCGAGGAGGTACACCGCGAGGTCGGTCTCGCTTCGGATCGAGTCTTGGAGCTCTCTGATGTCGGTCAAGAGACGGTTTATCGAGGGTGAGCGTCCGTCGCCACCGTCCGAGGCGCCGTGGCCCCGGATGTCGACGAGGTACACCGCGAGGTTGTGCTCGGCGCTGAGACGCTCCGCGAGGTTGCGGTACTGCGGCCGTTGGGCGTGCGCTCCCGCGCGGTGATACAGGATAATCGCCGCATCGGGGGCTTGCGGTTCGTACGCAACGTACGCGAGGGTGCTGCCGTCCGAGGCGGTGATCGTCCGGCTCTCACCGTGGAGCGGTTCCTCGGCCGGGAGCGACGGTGTCCCGGAGAGCAGCATCACGCCCGCGACGACCGCGATCATCACCCGCGCTGCACGGGACCGCGCACGCGACCGCGTATAGAAGGACTGCGCACGGGAGCAGCGCTGCGTGCTACCGGAACGCGGCGTACAACAGGGAGGTTGGGCGTTGGGACCCGGTTCTTGTCGTGCTATCTTGATGGGTAACGAGCTCACGTGCCGGTGTCCTGGTCGGGGTTGTATCCGAACAGCATGCCTATCACGACATCCGGCAACCGGCGCAGATGTGGTTTTGAAAGTCGGGAGAGGTTGTCGGAGAGGCTGTAGTTGCTGATCTCGATGTACTCATCGACGGCCTCGAGTACGGTCCGGAGGCGACTTCGTTGGAGTTCGTCGAGCCAGTTGGGGGTCTGTCGCAAGCGAGCGCAGAGCTTGCGATAATGCGGAAGGCAAAAGCCGGCCGAGTCTTCGAGCGCCTGCCGTAGTTCAGCGTCGTGAAGATACGCCTCGGTTGTTTTGAGATACTGCTGCTCGGTTTCCTCGAGCAGCCGGCAGAGCGAGCATTGCGACCCGGCGTCCGGCGGGGTTCCGCCTTCAAGAGCGCGCGCGATCAGCTCACGGTGGGTGATTACGATCGCGAGGCGGTCTTGTTTTGCGAGGAACGCGTGCTCATGATATGCGCAGAAGCCGTAGTTGCGGTCGAACTCGGCCCGAAACCCGCGATCGTTCACACCTTGGTACACCAGCGACTCGAGGTAGGCCTCGAGCGCGTTGGCGCGCAGCCGGCAGAGCGGGCATTGCTGGGAGCCGCACGCCTCGGTGAGCTTGAAAAACGGCAGGTGTTTCGCCGGTGGTTCGGAAGCGTGCGACGGCGAGCCGCTGCGGGTTCGCAGCAACCGGCTCGGAAGCAAACGGTGAAAAGCGGCCTTTAGCGTACCGGTCATACCGATCAGTGTAACGCGTTCGGGGCGGTGAGGTATACTACGGATGAGAAATTGAGCTGCTCGCGTGGAGGATTTGGGTGCCGAGACGTAATCAAAAAAATGGATCGCCGCCGATTGCGACGCTTGTGGTGGCGCTTGTGACGGCTCTCGTGTTGTTGGGACTGCCGAGCTCGGCCGACCTCCCGGCCGATACCGGCTCGGACCGGTTTCGCGATCAGATTTTCGAGGCCGAACGGCTTCACAACCTCGACCGCCACCGCGATCTGCTGACTCTGCTCGAGAAGCTGGAGGACGACGCCCGCAGCGTGCTCGGGCGCGCCTTAAATCAACGAGAGCAGTCCGGCGTTCTGTGGCGCCGAGCCCGCGCTGAGTTTATTACACTCGAGTTGCGCTATCGAGCCGGCGAGCTTGGCTCGGATGCGTTCGCGCAACGGGTCGATGCCGTGATCGAGCTAGCCGAGGAGGCTCGTAAGCTGCATCCCGAGGCGGCCGAACCGCGCTTCTGGCACGCGGCCGCGGTTGCGTTGCGTGCCAAAGAGGAAGGCCGCTTGCGCGCGTTGCGCAGCATGCGCGATGTGCGGCCTCTCATCGGCGAGGCGCTCGAGCGCGACCCTGAACTGGCCGACGCCCACTTCCTTATGAGCCGCCTCTACCGAGAGCTACCGGGTCGCCCGCTCTCGTGGGGAAGCGACCGGGCCGCGGTCTCGAGCGCCAGGCGGGCGGTGGAGCTGCATGAACGCGCGCGTGACCGTGAGCGCTCGGCAGGGGATGAGTCGCCGGTGTATCACGCGTTTTATCTTTCTTTGGCCGAGAGCCTTGTGAGCCGCGACTGGGATGCGCGCGAGCGCCGCGATCACCGCGAGGAGCTGCTTCGCGACTACCGAAGAGCCGAGAGTGAGCTAGAGCGCGCCGCGGCGTACGAAGCGACGCTCGATCTGCAGAGTATTTCCGATCGTGAGGAGGCGACGCGGTTGGTAGAACGTGTACTCGAGCAACTATCGGAGGTGGTCTCTAATCGCGGCGGCAACGGCCACCGTAGCTCCTCAAAGCGCTCCTTGCGCAACGAGCTCGATTACCGGCACGCGAAAGAGTTGCACGAGCGCCTGAGGTGATACGCACGCCTGAGGAGAAGCGAGGAGAAGCGAGGTGAAGCGAGGTGGAGCGCGCCCGCGCGGAGGGAGTGTTTTATCTTGCCGCGCGGGGTATTCTTACTCCAAAGGATGGTCATGACAGTAAAGCTAAGACAGTTGGGCAAGATACGGGTCGGCGCCGCCCGCGTGCTACTCGCGCTCGTCTTCGTCGCGACTGGGCTGCTGATTGCACCGGCGCCCGCAGACGCAACGCAACCCCCGGTGGAGGTACGGGTTCGCGAGGCCAAACGCGAGACGGTAGTGAGCACAATTGAGTACGCGGGGCGCCTCCGCCCGCGGCGTACCGTTACCCATCGTGCCGATATTGCCGGCGTGGTGGAAGGCCTCGAGGTCGGTGCGGGAGATGTGGTGGCGGCTGAGCGTACGCTCGTAGTGCTGCGGAGGCGCAGCGGTAGCTCCGAGTTCCGCCCGGTCACGGTGCGCGCCCGCATCGGCGGCGTGGTCACCGAGGTGCTCGCCTCGGAAGGCGACGAAGTGCGTGAGGGCGACGATCTATTGCGCATCGCCGATACCTCGAGCCTGGTGGCCGAGGTCTTCCTCAGCGACAAAGACGTTGATGCGGTATCTCGTGGGGATCATGTGACCGCTCGAGACACACAACGTGGCCATGAGTTCAGCGCCGTTGTAACCCGGGCGGGATTGATGCCCGATTATCGTACCGGGCTGTTCCCGGTGGAGATAACGGTGAATCCCGACCGGCACAGCTTCATCGGCCAGTTTCTGCGCTTCGAGTTCGAGACCGGCGCTCGGAGCGGTGTATGGGTCGATCGTGAGGATCTAGTGCTGCGCCGCGGCGCGTATCACCTCTTTGTGCTTGAAGACGACCGCGTCGCGCTGCGTAGGGTGGAGCTCGGCGAGGAACATGGCGATAGGGTCATGATAGAAGACGGACTCGCTGAGGGTGAGCGGTTTGTCGTTTGGTCGCGCGGAAGGCTTCAAGACGGCAGGCGCGTTACCGTTGACGAGTGATGCCGGAGATGCTTGAGTTTGTGTTCGCGCGCCGCCGAGGCGTGTTGTTGCCGGCGGTTGTCCTTGCGCTGGTGGGCGTGTTCGCGGTGAGCGAGCTCCCGACAAAGCTCTACCCAAGTATGCGTAAGCCGGCAATCAGCGTGCGCCTCTCGCATCCCACCCATACCGCGGTAGATTTCCATGACGCCTATGGCGACGAGATCGAAAATACCCTGAGCGGCATCCGCGGGGTAGATATCGTGGAGGCTACCTACCGCGACGGAAACACCCGCATCCGGGTTGAGTTTGAGTGGCGCGAAGACCCGGATGAGGCGATGAGCCGAGTTGAAGGCGCGCTCTCGGGGCTGCGGACGCGGCTGCCCGAGGAAAGTCGCAACTACTCGGTCGGCACCTGGCGAGGTGAGAACCCTGGGTACCTCGCGGTGGCGGTATACTCGCCCGACCTCGATCCTATCCCGCTCTATGAGATGATAGAACCGGTGCTGCGCGGACCGTTGAGCCGCGTTGAGGACGCGGAGTCAGTCGATATCGTCAGCGTCGAGGAGCTCCGCGCCGACCTCCGCTTCGATCATGATGCGCTCCTTCGCTATGGGCTCGCTCCCCACGAAGTTGCCCAGACTGTACAGGGCGGGTACCGACCTCAATCGCTCGGTTCGTTCAACTCCGCCGGCGATCAGACGAATGTACGCGTGAAGCACGGCATCGACTCGATCTTCGAGATTCACCGCATCCAGGTTGCCTCGGTTGAGGGAACCCCGGTGCTGCTCGAGGATGTGGCGGAGGTTTCGGTGCGCTACGACCTGCCGCGACGCCTATTTCGAGCCAACGGCGAGCGCGCGGTCATGATCTACGCCGATCCGATCGAGGGCGGGAACATTAAACGCATGGCGGACGAAATTTCGGCGATCCTCGAAGAGAAGACCTCCGAGTTCGAGGTTCCGGTGCGCTACGAACACCTCGTTGACCCGGCTGCGTTTATCGACAACGCCGTCGGTAACGTGCTGCAGGCCGCGGCGCTCGGCGCCACCTTCGCGATGCTCGTGATCGTGGTGCTGCTCGGCGAGCCGCGTAACATCTTCATCATCGGCCTCTCGATTCCGCTCACGATGACGTACTCGTTTATCTTGATGTACGCGGCGGGGATCTCGATCAACCTCATCTCGCTCGGCGGCATGACGCTTTCGGTCGGGATGATCATCGACTCCACCATCGTGGTGATGGAGAACATTCATCGCCGGCGAAAGCTTGATCCGCGGCGCGGCGAGGAGACGATTACGCTCATTCTAACGGCGGTGCGCGAGGTGCGCTCGGCGGTAGTTGTAGCGACCATGACGAGCGTAGCGGTATTTCTCCCGCTCACCGTGACCTCGCCGCTGACCGCGGCAATTCTCGGCGACCTCGCGCTCGCGGTTGTGTTTGCGCTCGCGTGTTCGCTGTTCGTTGCGCTGTTCGTCGTGCCGCTGATCGCGTATTATTTGTTCCACCGCGAAAAACCCGAGGACCTCGATCGCGGTCTGCTCGGGCGTCTGTCTACCGGAGTGCTTGGTGTGCTGACCCGAGCTTATCGCTTCAGCTTGGAGAGGTTGCTTGCGTCGCGTTTTGCCTCGCTTGCGTTTATCGGCAGCTCGGCGACGCTCCTGGTGGTGCTGGTGCTGACGGTGCTCCCCAAGATCCCGGCCGAGATCATCGCCGATCCGGAAAGCGATAAAGTCGTGTTGTGGTTTCGGCACAACACGGTCGACGATCAAGAGGAACTCTTGGATGAGGTGATCCCGCTCGAGAAGGAGTTAATGGAGCGGTATCGCGATGAGCTCGCGAATATTTTTGTGCAGATTCGCTCATCGAACGCGGGAAGCATCACGCTGTCGCTGCGATCGTCTCGTGAGATGCGGCGTGTCGAGGATGAGTTGCGCGATACCTACGCAAGCGACGACGACTGGCGTTTCGGCGTGTTCCCGTGGGATCCGGCGGCGATGCCGTTGCCGCGCATGGTTGATCTGCACCTCGGAATCGACGGCGATGATCCGTTGACCGCGGTTTCGGTGCTCGGCGAGGCCGCCGATCTGGTCCGCGAGACCGATCTCTACGGCAACGTTTTCACCAATCCGCCTTCCGGGTTCACCGAGGAGTTGATTCTCAAGCCGCGGCGCTACGTGATCGATCAGTTCGACGGGTACTCGCTCGCCGGCTTGGTGTCGTTTGGGCAGACCCTGCTCGCCGGCCGGCAGGTGATCGAGATGACCGAAGCGAATCAGCCGGTGCAGGTTCGCATACAGTACCCCGAAGGAACGATTACCTCGCGCGCCGAGTTCGAGGGGTTTCTGTTGCCGTACAACGGCGGCGCGATCCCTATGCGGCACTTCTTTGATCTCGAGCGCGAGCAGTCGGTGGGACGCATCGTGTCGTACGACGGCGAGCGCGATTATCGTCTGCAGGCGCGCATGCGCTCCGATGCGCCCGATGCCGAGCGCTACGGTAAGGAAGCGGCGGTGGTGGAGATGCTTGAGCGCGAGCTCGAGCTTCCGCCGGGGTACACGCTGCGTGTGGAAAACCCGCGCGAGATGGTCGACGAAGCGATCGATTCCTTGATCCTGGCGCTGATCGCAAGCCTCGTGATCATTTATCTGTTGCTCGCGGTGCAGTTCAACTCCTTGCGTGTCCCGATCGTCATCCTGCTCACGGTTCCGCTCGGTTTCATCGGTGTGATCGCAACTCTGCATATCGGCTCGTCCACGGTCTCGTTGAACTCTATGCTCGGCACAATTCTGCTTGGAGGTATTGTGGTAAACAACGCAATACTTCTGATCGATTTCTACTTTCGGCAAGCGCGCAGCACCACCGATCGCGTCGAGGCTATCCTTAACGCCGCGGTGTTGCGGTTCCCGCCGATCGTGATCACGATGGCGACGACCATTCTCGGGATGCTGCCGATTGCGCTTGCGCTCGGTGACGGTACCAACATAATTCAACCGCTCGGAATCGCGGTGTCCGGTGGGCTCGCGGTGTCCACGGTGTTCACGCTCTATATGGTTCCGTGTGTGCTCAACTTCATGAAACCGCCGCGAGTTCGGGACGGGTACGTGCAGTCATGATTCGATTGAATCCGCGATCGCTCATACTGCTCGGCTGCGCGCTGCTGCTTTCATGTGTTGCGGCTGCGCACGCTTCCGGGGAGGACCTCTCGCAGGAGCCCGTGCGCCTCACGGTCGATGACGCGATTGAGCGCGCGCTACGGGCGAACCGCGAGCTCGAGATCAACCGCTTGCAGCTTGAGAGCGAGCGTCGAATCGCCGAGAGCGCCTGGAATCGATTCCTGCCGAGTCTCTCGGCATCGAGCTCCTTGTCGCGTCAGCTTCCGGACCGCGACAGCGACCCCCACAGCGTTTCGCTCGGGACGCAGACTTCACTCAGTCTCTCGCTTGCGAAGATTCGCGAAGGACGCAACGCGATGCTCGAGTACGAGCGTGGGCAGATCTCGTACCAACAAGCGGAGGGCCTTCTCAGACGCGATGTGCGCCGTGCGTACTACGCGCTTCTGGTGCAACAAGAAAAGCTGCGCATTAAGCGCGACGCGGTTGAAACCGCCGAGATGCGCTATCGACGCTCGGAAGCCGAGTACGAAGACGGCCTGGTGTCGCGCTATACGGTGTTGTCCGATCGCGTCAGCCGGCAGCGCCTGCTACCGGAGCTCGGTGCGTTGCAGGACGATCTGCGTTCGGCCGAAGCGGAGTTTGCGCTGTTGCTTGGGTATCCGCGTGAGACCCGGATTGAGCTGCGGGATGAGCTCGAGGTTGAGATAATCGAGCTCGACCGAGAACGAATGATCGCGATCTACCGCGATACTCGCCCTGCGGTAAGAAGCGAGGAGCTTCGGCTCGAGGAGGACGAGCTCGCCGAACGCCTCGCGCGTGAGCGAAACGTGCCGAGCCTTTCGCTGAGTTATTCGTTCTCGCGGACGCACGCCACGCCGTTCAGCGACTCTTGGGTCGACCGCGATAGCTGGAGTTCGAGCGGTCAGGCTCAGGTATCGCTCTCGCTGTCGCTCGACCGGCTGTTCCCGGGCTCCGAGGCGCGCGTCGCGGCCGAGAATCGTGAGCGGCGCATGGCCGAACGCGAGTTGCGCTTGATCGACCTTCGCGAGGAGGCCGCCGAGGAGATAGAGCGGCTCGTTCGGCGCGTCGAGCGAGCCGGGGAGGCGCTTGAGGTGCGGCGCTTGACCAAGGAGACTGCGGAGCTTGCCTACGAACTCGCGGAGCAAGAGTACGAGGACGGGTTCCTCGACGCGCTCGAGCTTCGCAACGCGGCGCTCGAACTCGAAGAAACGCGCCTCTCGGTTCTCGAAGAACAACTGCGGGTTCTGAATGCGTATGCTGAGCTCGAGTATTTGCTCGGCGACCACGGTCGCGGGTTGTGATACTATTGTTAGAGAGAAACCATGAGCGGGATCGAGTTACACGGCATCGAGAAGCGTTTCGGTACGGTTACGGTGCTCGAGCAGTTGGAGCTTGAAGTCGAGCAGGGCGAGTTCCTCGTGCTTCTCGGGCCTTCGGGCTGCGGCAAGAGTACGCTTTTGCGTTGCGTCGCCGGTCTCGAGCCACCCGATCGTGGCTTCGTCTCCCTCGGAGGGCGCTGCGTGTTCTCGAGCCGTGAGCAGATCGATTACCCCGCGCGCGAGCGCGAGATCGGTATGGTGTTTCAAAACTTTGCCCTGTACCCGCACATGAACGTGTTCGAGAACGTAGCGTTCGGCTTGAAGGTTCGAAAGCTCGCCAAGGACCAGGTTGCGCATCGCGTGCGCGAGGCGCTACGCATGGTGGACCTCGCGGGTTTCGAGCGGCGTAAACCGAAGCATCTCTCCGGAGGGCAGCAGCAGCGGGTCGCGCTCGCACGCACCGTCGCGGCGCGCCCGCGATACCTGCTGTTCGACGAGCCGCTGTCTTCGCTTGACCCCAAACTGCGCGGCTCGCTCCGGAACGAGTTGCGCGCGCTGCATCAGCAGCTCGGCACTACCTCGCTGTATGTTACGCACGACCAGCACGAGGCGATGGTGCTCGGAGATCGCATCGCGGTACTGCAAGACGGCGCGATCGCGCAGTGCGATCCTCCACAGCGCGTATACCACCACCCCGCCACAGCACAGGTGGCGCGGTTCACCGCCGCTCCCGAGACCAACCTCATCACCGGCGAGGTCCACGATGCCGGTGATCGATTGTTGCTGATTCCCGACCGCGACAAGTTCTGCTTTCTGCGGCTCGACGAGCGTTGCCGGGCGCTTGCCGGAACGCGGGTGACGCTGCATGCACGCCCCGAGGCGGTCGTGATCGATCCCGAGCCGGGAGAAGACGACGGGCGCCTCGAGGTGCTCGCCGTTATGCCGGAAGGGGCGGAAGCGTATCTGCATCTCCGTTTTCCCGAGGCCGCGGCAGCCGCCGCGGAGGACGCCGCCGACGATGACACCGACGCCGCCGACGACTCGCAGATCGTTGTGCGCCTCGACCAGGACGAAGCCGGCCGGATTGTGCGCGGCGATCGTGTGGCGCTGCGGTTCCGTCGCGCCAATTTCTACGAACTTGGGTCGGGGGCTTTGCTCGGGTCGCTCGGTTACGATCGCAAGGAACTCGGCGCCCTAGACCCGGAAGCCGCGCGGGCCGTATCGCGCTGACCGGGCTCCGGCGCTACGCTTTTGCTATGCGAGCCCCTTGGTATGTATTATCTTTTAACTCATGAAAACAAAGAATTATGTTCAGAGCCAATCCGGCGGATCAGGTAACGGGCGTGTGGCAGCTACGGGCTTCTATGCGCGGGTGTTCGGCGTAGTGGTGTTGATTATGGGGCTCGTTGTGCTCGGAGGCGCGGGCGTCACCTCGGCCCACGCGGCCGGTTCGCACGAGGGCGCAGCGGAAGCCGCCGGGGGCGGGGCCGCCACAAAGGTCGCCGATCGCGGTGGGTCTAATCCGTCGCCCGACCGCGAGTACGTATTGGAAGCGTTTCTCGACGGATACGTGGGGCTCGAGGGTGAGATCGAGGGGCAAACCAACCCGGTGCTCACCGCCGCCGCCGGCGAGACGGTTCGCATCAGAATCGTGAACGGTGAGTCGATGCCGCACGATATCGTGATGGAGCGCCACGGTGCGTCGAGCGAGATCATCAATCGTCGAGGAGCCGAGACCGAGGTGACCTTCACCGCCGAGACCGACGACTACTACTTCTGCTCGGTCGGGAGTCATCGGCAGGCCGGTATGGAAGGGCGTTTCGAGATCGAGTAAGGGCAGTCGGCGCGTCCCGATCGTTGTACGCGCGCTTAACTCAGCTTGAGATTGGCGATGCTTTGCTCGGCGGTGAAGCCCCGGCCTTTTCGCGGGTCTATGATCAGCAGCCCGCGGCGAAACGCAGGCTCGCTGTAGTACACCGGAGGCACCGCCGCGTCACGTGCCTCCGGGGCTTCGGTCCACCGCTCGTAGCGAACGATCAGCTCGGCGAGCTCGTCGCAACCTGAGACGATGCCGGGGCTCCCGAGTCCGGCGAGGAAAACCGGAAGGCCGGTGCGAGCGGCGATCTGCTCGAGCAGCAGCCGATACTGAAAGTAGGTGAAAAGCCATTGCTTCCGGCTCCAGCGCTGCAACTGCTCGCGTAGAATCGTGAAACCGTAGGTCGCAAAATACCGTTCAACCTTCAGGCTCGGAACTCCGGCCTTTGAGTACGCGAGTACTGCCGATCCGAAAACGCGACCGCTCGTGCGGTCGCCCAGTCTTACAATCTGCAACCCTGCGCGCGTGATTGCGTCAGGTTCGCTCGATGTCGCGCCGGCACTCATATCGCCGAAATAGGCATCTACCGCGCTCTTTCCGCAGCTCAACACCAGCGTGCGCGGAACGGAGCTTGCGCCGCTGAGCTGATCCTGCAGATCGCGCCACGAGCCGCGCTCGATCTCGGCCTGCGTGATTCCGAGGAGCCGTCGTGCCGAGGTCTCAAATGTTTCGCTCGTAAGCTCGCCTCTGCGCACAGTGGCGAACGGCCCGGCGGCGGCCTCGAGGTTCTCTCCGGCCGGAAAGACCGTCTCGGGCTTGTCCCAGTCGTGGCGCGCCTCGGCGAGCATCGTCTCGAGCGTGTTGATGAGGTATCCCAACTGGCGGAGCGTCATCCGTTCGGGGGCGATATCCTGCTTGAGATACTCAAGCCTTGGCGCGACGGCGCCACGATTCTTATAGCGATTGAGAAACTGCGCGATCGCGAAGCGTTCGAGCTCGTCACCGCGTTCCGCTACGCGGGCGGAGGCGATTATAGCGGTCACGAAGCGCTCGACCTCGCTGAGCTCGTCCCAGTGATCAAACACCGCCTGTATGCGAGCGCGCTGAGCCTTGAGAGCTGCAACCGCGCGGCTGTTGCCCGATTCACCTTTGTTGATTTCCTGCTCACGTCGATCGCGGAGTGCGTCGTCGAGCTCCTGTCCGCTTCGATTGAGCAGTCGAATAAACTCCTGCAGCGGTGGTGCGTCGTCGTGTTTTAGTACCGTCGAGGCCAAGCTGCGGAGCATCGCGAACTGAACGCGCTCGCGGAGCTTAGCGTTCTGCGGCGGACCGGTATCGCGAAACGGGCGCTCCGGGACCGTAGCGATCCGGGTAACGCTGACCGCGGAGTGGCGGTTTGCGGCGCCGTAACGCTCGAACAACTCCGCGAAGCTGCCTGCTTTTAGGTTCCGCCGGGCGAAGCCGCGGCCGATACCGGAGATCACCGAGCGGATCACGAGCTCGTGCAGGCGCGGGCCGAGTGAGTCGAACAGCTTAATGCGCTGATCGGTCCAGGAGCGGTCTTTGCCGTGCAGCAACTCCGAGACACAGCTGTCGATTACCGGTTTTCGGTCGGCGTTCTGCTCGCTTACCAGATCGCGTAGAGTCTGCAACCGCGGCGGGCGATTCGGCGGTAGCCCGAGCTTCAGCTCTGAGGCCAGGCGTTCGCAGTCTTGTTGTTCGGCTTCGAGCTCAGGCGGAGTAAAGAGTTGATCTGGATCGCGATTAGGGTAGGCCGGATGCAACCCTCGGTGTTCGCGAATCTGCTCCACGAACGCGCGACGTTCTTCGGGCTCGAGGTGTATCAAGCGTTGCGCGTGCCAGCGGTAGGCCCGCATTCCTCCCGTGTCGTAGACATCCGGAAGTGCCTGCGCCAAGGCTTCGGCTGCATCCGGGTCGAGTACCGAGCGCAGCAGAGCTGCGAAATGGCCCGAGAGATAGATGCCGGCGTTTGAGTCGATCAAGGTGCGGATGATTCGAAGGTAGGCCTTGATCTCGCGTACGAGCGAGAACGTGGTGAGCCCCTTCTTCTGCCGGGCGGTCATGTTCGCCTCAAAATCGTTGTAAAGGCTCACCGAGAAGACTTCCTGCACCGAAGAGGTATCGTGACTCGGGAAGGCGCGGTCAAATCGTGGCTCGAGCTCGGCTGCGTATGTTACGATCGGAACGAGCTGAATCAAGTCGACCTTGCCGGACAAACGGTAGAGAAACGGAAAGACGTTGGTTCGCAGAAAAAGCAGAAACACAGGGTTCGCGAGCCGTAAGCGGCGCCACGCGGCCTGATACTTCTTCATGAGCTCCTCGTCTTCCAGCACATGGGTCGGGAACCGCGCGAGCGGTTTGCCGACATACTTCACGAGCACGATATCGGTCAAGGTACGCCCCTCGCCGAGGTAGCGCTCGGCGAACGGGGCCTTTCCGCGCATCGCGATCAGCACCTCGGCGATGCGGTTCAACGCCCAGTAGTGGCGCTCGCGCCAGCGACGCCAGTCGTGGTCGAACGCCATGCGCGGCAGCAGGACGTATCGTACGAACTCCGCAGGCGAGATCCCACCGCGAGCGAGTTGCAGCAGTACGAAGATAAACGGTTTCAACGCCCGCGCATGGCCGGAGAAGTTGCCGAGGTTTTCGGTGATCGGCTTGAGCTCAACGATTGGGTTCAGCCAGTTCTCGTTACCGTTGAGGCACCAGGCCTCGAACAGCTTCGCGAGCCCCATCTGTTCGTGGGGCTTGCGCATCTCGTCGAGCTCGGCTGCAGACAAAAAGATGGTGCGTTGCTTGATACCGATAGAGGACTCGCGCGCCAGCTTCCGGAGCGCCTTTATGCGAGGGGTTACCCCGGATCGGTTCTTCAGTGTGGCGCGAGCTCGCGCGAGCTCGGCATCGTTAAACTGCTCGTCCGCCGAGTGCCCCGCCGACGGTTGTTCCTCGTCTGTGAAGGCTTCGGCGTTCTCATCGCGTTCCTGTGGATCGTACCAATCGATCGGGGCCGGTTCCTCGGTTGCTTGCGAGCGTTTGGTAGCGTTGCTCATGCCGTGTCAGAGTCTATCACAGTTTGATCGCTTCGGTATCGCTCGTCTCGTTGTCCATGAACGCTTCGGCCGGGCTTGGAATGTAGCGCTCGGGAAGTTCGAGCCCGATGCGTTCGGCGAGGTGGTACCAGTGCGGTGGCATCGGGGCTGCAAACCTCTGCGGCTCCTTGCGGTGTTCCAACTCAAACTCAATGTACATCGACCTAAGCAGCATCTCATCACACTCGAGATGTTCCTGGAAGAACACATTGTGGGCTTTGTCGCCGTAGCGTTTGTCGCCGACTACCGGGTGCGCGAGATGATGGAGATGCTTCCGCGCTTGGTGCGGTCTACCGGTTATCAGGTTAAGCTCCACGAGCGAGTAACGTGCGGTGTCGTACGGCCCAACCGGGTGTGGAACCTCGGTACGGGACCGCGCAATCAACCCGGTGCGCGCCGGCGCGCGTTCCTCACCGTCGAGTTTTCGGCGGATCGGGCGGTCGAGGAGTTGCGCCCCCCAGATGTAGCCTCGAACAATCGCGAGGTAACGCTTCTGCACCAGCCCATCCTGGAAGCGCCCGGCGAGCTCGCGAGCGATATCGGGATTTGTTGCGAACACCATGACCCCGGAGGTGGCACGATCGAGCCGGTGCACCGGGTGCACCGGATGTCCGGCCCAGGTGCCGAGCATACCGATGCAGGTGGGTTCGTTTGGCGCCCGCGGATGGGGATGAACCAGGAGCCCCGGTGGTTTGTCGATGATGATGATCTCGTCATCCGAGTGTAGGACGTCAAATCGCGGCGCTTGCACCCGGTCAGGTTCGCCCGCTTTCGAGCCCGTCGTCAAGCGGTTGTGTGGGCTAGTTTGGGGCGCATGGGCGCGTGGGCGCGTTTGGGGTTGTGGCTATCGTCACGTACTGCTCGTCCGAGCGCCGGCGGGTCACCGACCGCCGGGTCGAGCGCTGGGCCGAGCGCTGGGTCGAGCGCCGGGTCGGCTTGCGTTGATCGGCGGAGCGTGGTACGAACATGCCGGTATGCGTGAGTATTTGGTGCTGGCGGTCGGCGTGTTGATCGCCTCGAGCGCAGCGATCATGATTCGGTTCGCTCAGGCGGACGGCATGCCGTCGCTCACGATAGCGGCCGGGCGCTTGGCTATCGCGGCTCTGGTTCTGCAGATAGTATCGCTACGCGCGCCGGGGTCGGAGACCGAGCGGGCCGAGCGGACCGAGCGGACCGAGCGGACGCGTACAGCTCAGGGCTACCGGGCTGTAGGATTGCGCCGCGGAGTCGCGGCCCTCCGTGGCCGGGCATGCGCGGCTCCGATCGCCGCAGGGGCATTCCTCGCGCTGCATTTCGCCTCCTGGATAACATCTCTCGAGCACACCTCGGTCGCGAGCAGTGTTGCGTTGGTTGCAACCAACCCTGTCTGGGTTGCGATTGTCTCACATTTTGTAATGCGCGAACGCGTCGGCAAGGCGGGCGGCCTGGCGGTTGTGCTCACGGTACTCGGTTCGGTGTTGTTGGGGATAAGCGGTACGCTCGGGCACGGCGTTAGCGCCGTTTTGGCGCAAACAAGCCTGCGGGGTGATGTGTTGGCGTTGCTCGGCGCGGTCGCGGCGAGCGCGTATCTGCTGATTGGTCGGCGGGCACGAAACTCCGTCCCGCTGCTGCGCTACCTCACGATCGCGTATAGCACCTCCGCGGTACTGCTACTCGGCGCAGCGTCACTCAGCGGCGCGGCGCTTCTCGGCCACGCCCCGCGGGCGTACTTCATGGTGGTGGGGCTTGCGCTAGGCCCGCAGCTCCTCGGTCACGGAGCGTTTAACTACGCTGTTCGGCGACTTTCAGCGACCGTGGTTGCGGTAGCGATCGTCGGAGAGCCGGTCGGATCGGCGGTTCTCGCTTACCTGCTGCTCGGCGAGCGCTTAGCGAGCATTGGGCTCGAGGTCGCAGGCCGTGTTATGGAGTTCCCGATACAGTTGCTGGGATTGAGCGTGCTGGTGGTCGGGATTCTCTCAGCCGCGTATGACGAGCAGCGGCGACGAGGTATGCGCTGAAACTCAGCAAAGCCGGAGTAGCGTGCCGGCGACAACCGGCGCGGTCGATGCCGTTCTTCCGCTCGTTTGATCACGGTTTCCGGCGGTAGAAAAAACGTCCTTTCTCTCCGAGCTCTTTGAGGAACTCCGGCGGATTGTATCGCGTGCCGTAGCGGCGGGAGTACTCTTTGAGGGTCTTGTTGACCTCGCTCGGTTCGAGCTCGTCGGCCCAGCGGAAGATGCCGCCCCGAAACGGCGGAAAGCCGCCGGTCATTACAATGGCAGCGTCGATCACGTAGGGTTCCGCGACAATCGCTTCCTCGAGGCATCTGCTTGCCTCGTTCAGCATCATGTAGAGCGGTCGGCGAAGGACGTCTTCGTCGATGAGGTTCGACCGGTGCGGGAACCTCTCGGCGATCAGCGCTCTCACGTCGTTGTTAGGGTTGCCGTTTTCGGATGCACCGTGTCTATAGAATCCTTCGCCGGATTTCTTTCCGAAGACCCGAAGCCGTTCGGCGATCTCGGGAAGCAACGAGCTTGGCGCAAGCCGCTCGCCGTAACTCTTCGCCAAAATCTTGAGCACGCTACTTGCGGTATCGATTCCCATTCCGTCGATGAGGCGAAACGGGCCGGAAGCAAACCCGAACTCTTCAAACACGCGGTCCACCCGTTCAAACTCAACCCCTTCCTCCACCAGCACCGCGGCTTCGTTAAGAAATGCGTACATCAGACGGTTCACCAAGAACCCGGGGCGATCGCCTACCACAATCGAAACCTTACCGAGGCGGCGCGCGAGCACCCTCAGGGTATCGACGGTATCCGGTTCGGTGTTTGAACCGGCCGCGATCTCGACCAGCGGTGTCCGGTCGGCCGGGTGGAAGAACTGCATCGCAGCGAGGCGGCCCGGCCGCTCGAGCCCTGCCGCAATCTCCTCGACAGTGCATGACGAGGTGTTGGTGGCGATAGTTGTGCGCTCGCTCAGTACGCTCTCGAGCTGCGCGAGCACCGAGCGTTTCAGCGACAGATCCTCAGGCAAGGCCTCGAGCACGATATCGGCGCGCCGAAGGATATAATCCTCGGTTCCAGCGTGGATGCGATGCATACTCATTCCGACGCTACGCCGGTCGATGGCACGTCGCTCCCGCATATCGTCATAGATGCGCGCTACGGTTGCGTATCCCGCTGCAATACGCTCCCAAGTGCGATCCTTCAGTGCAACCGGCACACCGGCATGCGAACACAGCCACGCAACGCGTGCGCCCGTGACGCCGGCTCCGAGTACGGCTACGTTGCCGCCGTCGAGCTGCGCAGCTCCATGACCTACCGCGCCGCTTTCGGGGCGGTAGGGCCCATGCTCGAGCGTGCCCGCCTCGCGCTCGCCCGCAGCGCGAGCGAGCTCGTTACGCGACCAGGCGAGGTGCAGAAGATTCTTGGTAGCTCTTGATGCTACAACTCGGCCGAACGTTTCGCGCTCGAGCGCGAGCCCACGATGCATGCTGCTGCTCATACCCTTGCGAACGACCTCGAGAGCCTCGAGGGGCGCCGGATAGTTTTCGCCGTAATCGGCCATGATCTGCCGCCGCACTCGGTTGTAGACGAGTTTGCGGCCGGGCCCCGTGCGCTCAAGAAGCCGAGTTCCGCGACGCCGGGACTCACGCCGTCGCGCGATCGCCCTACGTCCGCGCCGGTGCACCACTCGGTCGATGAACTCGCCGATCGTTTCTTCAAAAAAGCTCTCGGCGGCCGGCGTATCGACGAGGCCGATCTCTAAGGCCTGATCGGTTGTGAGCCGCTTCCCGAGGACGATCAACGGCAGCGCCTTGGCGGCTCCCACCAGCCGGGGCAGTCGCTGTGTGCCTCCGAATCCCGGGAGAACGCCGAGTTCCGTCTGAGAAAAACCGAACACGGTGTGGTGTTCCTCGGTAGCAATGCGATAGTTGCAGGCCAACGCCAGCTCAAGCCCTGCGTCGGCGCAGGAGCCGTTGATCGCCGCCAGGCTCGGGAACGGCAGTGCCTCGATGCGGTCCATGATCTGTTGACCGGTTGCGGAGAACTCCTCTCCCGCAGAGGCGTCCTCGATGCCGCGCAGCTCCGCCGGTTCCGTGCTTTCGCTGAATATCCCGGGCGTCCCGCTGCGGAGCACGAGTAAGCGCATCTCGCGATCCTTACTGAGCTCGCGCAGTAGGTCGTTCAGCTCCTCGAGGTCGGATAGGCGCAAGGCGTTTCCGGAGGACTCGCTGGGGTAGAAGGCAAGCTCGACGATACCCTCGGCGCGGACGCTCTGTTTCCATTTCATTACGCCACCTCCACCATCACCGCTGCACCTTCTCCGCCGCCGACGCACAACGTTGCGAGACCGGCGTTCTTTTCGCGACGACGAAGCTCGTAGAGCAGGTGCAGGATGAGCCGAACACCGCTCATCGCGAGCGGGTGTCCAAGAGCGATCGCGCCACCGTTTACGTTTAGGCGGTCGCGGTCTATCGCGCCGAGCGCGCGGCTACGCCCAAGCTCAGTTCCGGCGAACTGCTCCGAAGCGAAGGCTCGCTCGTTGGCGAGTACGACCGCGGCGAAAGCCTCGTTTAGTTCGATCAGCTCGAAATCGTTCAGCTCGGTACCGGTCTGATCGAGGAGCCGTGCAGTAGCGTAAGCGGGCCCCAGGCCCATGCGTGCCGGGTCGAGCGCGGCCACAGCGTGGGCGCGGAGGAATCCGAGCGGCTCGATCCCGCGTTCCTTGGCGTCTCGCTCGCGCATCAACACAAGCGCAGCCGCGCCGTCGCTGAGCGCACTCGAGTTAGCAGCGGTCACCGTGCCGGTGTATGTATTGAAGGACGGCTTCAGCGCGGCAAACTGCGCCGGGGTTGTGCTCGAACGCGGTCCCTGGTCCAGTCCGAGCATCTCGGCGTAACGAGGCGGTATCGGAACGACCGCCGTTTCCAGTCGAAATGCTCCCGCCGAGGTCGCCGCGGTCGCGCGGCGATGGCTTTCGCGGGCATACTCATCCTGCTCGGCTCGTGAAATACGGAACTCGCGTGCGAGACGCTCGGCGGTGTGACCCATCAGCATGCCGGTCGTTGAGTCTGTTAACAGTTTGCGCGTGCCGAGCTCAGGTCTCAAGAAACGCGGTCTGAAACGTATGATACTGCGTAAGCGCGCACGTCGGCTCTTCGCTGCTTTGTGTTCGGCCCAGAAGCGCGCGTACTCCCCGCCGAACAGGAGCGGAATGTTACTCATCGACTCGGTTCCCCCGGCTATCGCGGCCGTGATCTCGCCGCTCCGCAGCCGCGCCGACGCGGCGCGTACCGCCTCAACACCGGAGGCACAGTTGCGTTGCACGCTATAGGCCGGCGTCTCGGCCGCGAGCCCGGCCTTCAGCGCGATCGCGCGCGCGATGTTCGGAGTGTCGAACGGTTGCGCGACGCTGCCGAACACAACCTCACCGTACTCAGCCGGGTCGATCTCGGCGCGCGCGACGGCCTCCTTGAGCGCGAACGCCCCAAGGTCGTCGGCCGCGTGCTCTCGGAGCGCTCCCTGTGCCTTCGCGATAGGTGTGCGCGCGCCGCTTATGACCGCGATTCGATCCGCCATGCTCTGAAGCTCCTTCGGTACGCTCGTATCGTGCGTCTCACCCAAGCATAGCACGATTGGACGGCGCAAGGCTCGTAGCAATACCTTTTAACCTTAGTCGAGTTTAAACGTGTTCATTACAGCGCGGGTGTGGGAAACGGTGTCTAAGGGAGGCCGGGTATGCAGAAGACGAAAATACGCAATTGGTCGAAAGGCTCCGGACCGTCGGGGCTCATAGGGTTTCTCGCGTTTCTCGTGGTGCTCGCGGTCGTTGCAGGGTGCGGAGGTCCCGCCGCAGACCTTACCGACGGGGAGTACCTCGCGGTGAGCGATTCTTACGATCACGACGGTTGGGCGGCGTACGCGCTGCTGAGGGTTGAGAGCGGCGAGATCGATCGCCTCGAGATCGACCGAATCAACAGGCACGGCGACCGAGAATCGGAGCAGGCCGCGATAGCGGAGTCTTATCGCAGCGAAGGTGAGCCGACACCGGCGGAGGTGCTCGAGTCGGTTCACGGCGCGGTTCAGCCGGACGGCGCCGTCGAGACCGAGCGCTTAGCAGAACTCGAGCGGCATTCCGGTTCGTTTGAGCGCGTGCTCCTCGCCGTGCTGGACGCCGCGGTGACAGCCGTTGATGAACCCGTGGTGGTGGAAGCCGCGGGGGACGAACCGGTTGAGCTGAACGAGATAGAACGTCTGACGCGCGTCTCCGAGGAGGAGCGCAACCGCGTAGCTCGACGCGGAGGCATTAGCGAGGGAGGCGACGGCCCGTATCGCTACGCCGCGGTCTCGAGTCACTATCTCGCGACCGAGGCGGCGATCGAGGTCTTGGAAGACGGCGGAACCGCTGCCGACGCGGCCTTCACGATCGCGGCGGTGCTGACGGTCGTTGAACCGTGGTTCTCGAGCATTCTCGGCGGAGGGACCTGGGCGCTCTACTATGATGCCGAGGCCGACGAGGTTCGCGCGCTCGACGGTGTCGCCGGTGCGGCCTCGGGCGCAACGCCCGAGTTCTTTGCCGAGACCGAGCGGTACGCTGAGTACGGCATGCATATGGCGATCGTTCCGGGAGCCTGGGCGGGCTGGATCGAGTGGCTACAGGAGTACGGCGAGACCGAGCTCAACCGGCTGATGGAACCGGCGATCGACGCTGCCGAGCAGGGCGTGCCGGTGAGCGAAGGGATGGCGTTTTGGCTTTCGACCGGCGTGGATGACTTCGCCGAGTGGCCCGATACCGCGCAGGTCTATCTGCGGGACGGCGAGTTGCCCGAGGTTGGTGACACGGTGTATCAGCCGAACGCCGCCGAGACGTTTCGGGAGTTGGTTGAGGTTTACGAGGCCGAACGCGCTTCCGGCGAGCGTGCCGCGCTCGAGGCGGCCAAAGACTACTTCTACCGCGGTCCGTTAGCCGAGCGTATCGTTGAGTTTTCGGAGCAACACGGCGGATTGTATGAGCTTTCGGATTTCACTGAGTTTGACGATGCCGGGTTCCGGGAGCCGATTGCTACCGATTACCGCGATCTTGAGGTGTATCAGAATCCCCCGAATAGCCAAGGGATCACGCAGCTTATTGCGCTCAACATCTTAGAAGGGCTCGAACTCAACCGCTACGAACCGGGGAGCGCGGAAGCGATTCACCTACAGACCGAGGCCATTAAGCTCGCGATGGCCGACCGTAACCGGCACGTTGCGGACCCTGACGCCGTCGATGTGCCGGTTGAGGCATTGCTCTCGGACGAGCATGCGTCGAACCAGCGCGAAAGAATCTCGGCCGATGAAGCGCTTGCGTGGCCGTTCGGGGACGTCTTGGCCGATGCCGGCGATCATTACACCACTACCTTTCACGTTGTGGATGAGCGCGGCAACGCCGCGGCGGTCACCACCTCGCTTGGGGCTCAGTTCTTGGTTGTCGGCGATACCGGAATCCATATCAACAATCGCATGCGCTTCATGCATTACGATCGCGACGACCCGAACGTCACCGAGCCCGGCAAGAAGGTCCGCCATACCAGTAACCCGTACCTCGCGATGCGTGACGGACGCCCGTATATCCTTGGCGGCAATACCGGAGCCGATTTCCAGGCGCAGGGTCAGGTTCAGCAGTTCATCGGCGTTGTCGAGCATGGACTCACGGCGCAAGAAGCGGTGTCGCAGCCGCGCTTCGAGTCGCTCGGATTTCCCGCTACCACCTACCCCTTCACCGCAGAGGGCACTCTGGCGCTCGAGGAGGGTGTATCGGAGCAGGCGAGGCAGGGCCTTGCCGCGCGTGGGCACCGGTTGGAAGACGACGGGATCTTCGGCAGTGCCAACATGATTCGCATTCTTGATTGGAGCGCAGGTGAGCTCGAGCTTGGTGTTGAGCCGCGCGAGGAGGTAAGCAGAGGAAAAAAGCGTCCGGCTGACAAATAGTCGTCGCCGGCGCTATATTTGCGATATATGGTAAAGACGCGAATACTCAGTGAACCGTGCGCCACGCCTCAACGCGTGGCGCTTTTCCGCCGAGCCGCTTTGGCGGTCGGCTTTGTGATCGTGTACGGAATTGTCGGCGTTGCAGCGCCGGTCGTTTCTGTGGAAGCGGGCCCGAACGCGGTAGTTGCCGAGGGCGATTACGCGATCGCGACCCGTGACGTACTAGCAACCGAGGTCGGCGAACAGTTCCTGGCCGAAGGGGCGAACGCCGCCGATGCCGCTTTCGCGGTGGCCGCAGCGATCAGCGTGAGCGAGCCGCAGTTCTCGCATTTTCTCGGAGGCGAAACCTGGGCCTTGTACTACGACAGCGCGGCCGATGAGGTGTTTGCGCTCGACGGTGTCGGCCCGGCGGGGTCGGAGGTTGATCTCGAGTTCTTTCGTGATCCGGAACTCAACACCGATTACGGTGCGCACCGGGTAATCGTTCCCGGCACCTGGGACGGGTGGATGCTGTGGCTCAAAGAGTTCGGCGAACGCGACCTCGATGAGCTGATGCAGCCCGCTATCGATCTCGCCGAGCGCGGGGTGCCGGTGACACGAAGCATGCGCGGGTTTTTGATACAGGAGCGCGAGAATATCCGCACCGCGCCGGACACCGAGGCGGTGTTCTTCACCGAGGACGGAGAGGTGCCGAGTGAAGGCGATACGCTCTTGCAGTCTGACCTTGCCGCCACGATGCGGGAACTGCGAGACGCCTATCTATCCGAGGCCGAGCACTCGGACCGGCTTGCCGGCTTACAGGCCGCGCGCGATTACTACTACCGCGGCCCGATCGCGGAGCGCCTCGTGGAGTTCCTCGGCTCCAACGGCGGCTTCGTGACGCTCGATGACTTCGCGGAGTTTGAAGCCGAGATGCGCAGTCCGATTCAAACCGAGTACCGCAACCTGACGGTGTATCAGTCGCCGCCTAACAGCCAGGGCATCTCGATGCTGATTGCGCTAAACATCCTCGAAGGCTTCGATTTCTCGGGGCTCGGTCCGCAGGACGCTGAAAGCATCCACCGAATCGTTGAGGCAACTAAGCTCGGAAAGATCGATGTGTATCATTACGTCGGCGATCCCGATCGCGTGTTTATCCCGGTCTCTACGCTGCTTTCCGATGACTACGCCGAGGCGCAGCGGGCGCGCATTCGAGACGATGAGGTGATCGAGTGGCCGGCCGACGGCGGTATCGGGGTGATGCGCGAGCGCAACACCACGACCTACGCGTTGCGCGATCGCTACGGAAACGCTGCTGCGGTTACAACCTCCACCGGAGCCCAGTTCTTTGTCGGGGGAGAGACCGGTATCCTGCTCAATCAACGCATGGCCAACATGGAGATCGCTCCCGGAAACCCCAATCTTATTGAACCGGGAAAGAAAGTTCGCCACACCGTTAACCCGTACATGGTGATGAAGAACGGCCGGCCGTACTTCTGGGGCGGAAACACCGGGTACGATACGCAGCCGCAAGGCCAGATCCAGCAGTTCATGCAGATCGTTGAGTTCGGGATGACGCCCCAAGAGGCGGTCGCCCACCCGCGCTTCATCACCCACGCGTTTCCGGCCTCCACCTATCCATACGATGCATCCAACGAGTTGTTTCTCGAACGTGGATTCCCAGGTTCCACCGCTCGTGAGCTCGAGGAGCGCGGGCATCGGATTGGGCGTGCCGCGATCATCGGTAACGCGAATATCATCATGGCCGATCCGGAAACGAACGAGCTGCGCTACGGGGCCGACCCGCGCGGCGAGAACAGGGGGGTGATCGGCCGGTGAGACACCTTCGGGTAGTTTTGGTTGCCCCTGCGGGCGCTGTAGGAGGACTGCTTCTGATGGGAATGCTTGGGCTAATCGTAAGCGGTGACCCGATTGAGCCGCATCCGGCGTTTTCGCGGTATCCGAATCCGGCCATCATCGGGCATAGGGGTGCGCCGGGACATGCACCGGAGAACACCATCGCAGGCTTTGAGCGTGCGCTCGAGCTCGGTGCGGATGTGCTCGAGATGGACCTCTGGATGACGAGCGACGGCGAGATTGTGGTGCTGCACGACGCCACCGTGGACCGCACCACCGACGGCAGTGGTCCGATCTACGAGCTCACCTGGGAAGAGGTTCAGGAACTCGATGCGGGCGCGTACTTCATGACCGGGCCGTTTGAGTTTCCGTATGCCGAGCAAGGTATCGGGGTGCCGAGTCTGCGCGAGGTCTTTGAGCGCTTTCCCGAAGTGCCGATGGTGCTCGAGATCAAACCGAACAGCGAGGATCTCGCCCGAGAGGTGGTGCAGCTGATCCGCGAGTTCGACCGCGTTGAAAACACCGTAATAGGATCGTTTCATACGCGTGCGACCGAAGCGGTTCGCGAGGCCGGCCCGGAGATCGCGACCGGCGCTTCCCGGCGCGAGTCTACCCGGTTTCTCTGGATGAGCCTCGCTCGGCTTACGGGACTGCATACCCCGCAGTATGAAGCGCTGATTCTGCCGGAGCGCACGCGCCGGCTGCATGTAACGAGTCCGCCGCTGCGCCGGGCGGCGGATGAGCGCGGGCTGAAGCTGTTTGTCTGGACCGTGAACCAACCGACGCAGATTCGGCGCTTGCTTCAACAGGGCGTTGACGGTATCGTAACCGACTATCCCGACCGCGTTCTCGAAGCGGCCGAGGCGTTGGAGTTACGATGACACGAATACGACCCGAGCGCGACCTCGCGCCGATCCTGCACGCGGTTGAGCGGCCTGAGCGCTATATCGGAGGCGAGGCCGGCGAGGTACGCACCGCTGATACGGACGCCGATCTCACCGTTGCGATCTGCTTTCCGGACCTTTATGAGATCGGGATGTCGAACACCGCGATCAAGATTCTCTATACGCTGCTAAACGAGCTGCCGGGGGTGCGCTGCGAGCGCGTGTTTGCGCCGGCGGCGGACTTTGAGGCGGCGCTCGCCGAGCGCGCACTGCCGTTGTACACCCTCGAGAGCGGTATCCCGCTAAGCGAGTGCGACGTGATCGGGTTTTCGGTTGGGTACGAGCTCTCGGCGACCAATCTTCTCGCGGTGCTCGCCGCCGGTCAAGTGCCGCTACAGGTGCGGCAGCGCAGCGAGCGCCACCCGGTTGTGGTGGGCGGCGGTCCGGGACTCTCTAACCCACGACCGTTTGAACGCTTTCTCGACGGCGTGTTCCTCGGAGAGGCGGAAGGCGAGCTGCCGAGTATGGCCGAGCGCATGGCCGAGCTCAAGCGCTCGGGCGCCTCACGCGTTGAGCTCCTCGATGTACTGCACCGTAATCGGCACGTGTGGTACGCGGGACGCACCGAGCCCGCGTATCGCGCGATCTGGAGTGAGTTCGGCCGCGAGCCGCGGCTGATCCGTTTCCCGCTCCCGAACTTCAAGGTGGTGCAGGACCACGGGGTAATCGAGATTATGCGCGGGTGCCCTCACGGCTGTCGCTTCTGTCAGGCCGGCGTGTACTACCGACCGTACCGTATGAAATCAATAGAGGCCGTGATCGCCGAGGCGGATCACCTCGTGTGCGAGTACGGCTACCGGCGGATCACGCTCTCGTCGCTGAGTTCCGGAGACTACACCGCGGTCGCCGAGCTTGTGGCGGCTTTGAACCGGCGCTACGAAGGGATGGGCGTGTCGTTTCAGCTTCCGTCGCTGCGGGTGAGCTCGTTTACGTTACCGGTGCTGGAGCAGGTCTCGGCGGTGCGCAAGTCGGGTTTGACCTTCGCGGTGGAAACCCCTACCGAACTCGGTCAAGCCGCGATCGACAAAGATGTTTCGCTTGCACGCACGATCGACATTCTCAAGCAGGCCAAGGAAGCCGGATGGCGAAGCGCCAAGTTCTACTTCATGTTCGGCCTTCCGATCCCCGGAGGCGAAACCGAGGTAGAGGATATCGCGGCGTTTATCGACGAGGTGCGGCGCGAGGTGAAGATCGACCTGCACCTGGCGGTGAGCACCTTCGTTCCCAAGCCGCACTCCTCGTTGCAGTGGGCGCGGCAGCTTGGTGAGTACGAAGCGCTCGAGCGGATCCACGCGTTGCGGCGCGCGCTTCCGCGACACGGGGTGAAGCTCACCTACAACTCGCCGTTTCAGTCGTTGCTCGAAGGCGTGATCACGCGCGGCGATGAGCGGGTGGGCGCGTTGATCGAGGACGCCTATCGCAGCGGCGCGCGGATGGACGCCTGGGACGACTGTATCGATCGCGAGCTGTGGCGGGGGGTGTTCGAGCGCGACGGATCACAGCCCGAGACGCGGTACCTCGCCGCCCGAGACCCGGCTGAAGAGCTTCCGTGGGACGCGGTGCGCGCCGGGGTTTCACGGCGCTACCTCGAACGCGAGTGGGAACGCTGTCGTGCGGGCAGGCGCAGCGAGCGCTGCGCTCCCGGATGCCCGGATCACTGCGGGATCTGTAATCAAGAGGTTTCGGTGCGTGAGAGCGAACCGCTCGATCCGGCGCAGGTAAAACCGCTTGAAGCGATCGAGGGGGTGCGCGGAACGCCCGGGTACGACACGGTGCTGCTTTTCACCTTTACGAAGCTCGAGGGGGCGGCGTTTACCTCGCACCTCGGGTTGGTACAGAGCTTGGCGCGCGCGTTCTCGGCGGCCGGGCTTGATCTGCATTACAGCGGGGGCTATAACCCCCATCCAAAGATCGAGTTTGCGCAGCCGCTCTCGGTCGGAGTGGGCTCACGCGGCGAGGTCTGCAGGGTGCGGCTCGCCTCTTGGTACGAGGCGAGTGAACTCGCCGTTGCGATGGGGCGGATACAGGCGACGCTTCCGCGCGGCGTTGAGGTGCTCGAGTATGAGCTTCTGCCCGCGTTCGACGAGTTTGGGCGAAAGCAGCCGTCGTTGATGCAGGTGCTACGCGCGACGCGTTACCGAGTGCAACCGCGCGGGGCCGACGGGGCGTCGCTCGCCGAGATTGAGGAGGCGCTTGCGACGCATGCTTCCGCGCTCGAGCGCAGAAACGGGACCGGCGAAAGCATTGAGTTTGTGCTCGACGGTGGGAGCGATACGCCTCAGGGCGCGGCGAAGCTGCTCAGACGCGTGCTCGGCGAGGAGCGCTACGCCGAGCTTGTGCTCGAACGAATGGCGTGCTACGCCGGGCCGGAGCGCCGGGCGTATCTTGAGTACTACCGGAGCTTCTGCAAGGCGAGCGTTCGTTACCAGTAGACGCCTTCGTTGTAGAACACGCGCCGGTGGCGGTGGAACTTCTGTAGGTACCGCCGGCGTCCGGCTGCGGCAAAGATGAAACCGAATACAAAGCCCCCGATATGCGCGAAGTATCCGATGTTGCTGCCGACGCCGCCCGCGATCGTGAGCACGCCCGAGAACAACTGCATAACGGCCCACACGCCGACGAAAAGGTACGCCGGGAGCTTTGCGCTCATCAGCAGAAACCCGATCGGGATGATCGTGAGCACGCGAGCCATGGGGTACAAGATGATGTACGCGCCGAGCACCGCCGAGATCGCTCCGGAGGCGCCGATCAACGGCACCGAAAGATCCGGCATAAACAGCGTCTGAGCGAAGGCCGCGACCGCTCCGGCAAGGAAGTAGAAAAAGAAGTAGCGGATATGCCCCAGAGCGTCCTCGACGTTATCGCCGAACACGAACAAAAACAGCATGTTGCCGATGAAATGCACGAAGCCGCCGTGCAGAAACATGCTGCTGAAAACAGTGGACCAGTGTTCGAGCGGGGCGTCGAAGAAGCGCCCGGCCACAAAAGCGTGCTGCATAATGAAGGCTTCGCTTTGCGACAGCGGCAGCCGCACCTGATGGACAAACACCACAACATTGGCCACGATAAATACCGTGTTCACCAGCGGAAAGGTCTTACTCTGTAGATAGTCTTTGATCGGCAGCACGCAGATCTCCCTCGGCTTCCCGGTTAGAAGCGATTCCCATGATAGCGCGATCCGGCCGCTTCGTCACCTCGGAAGCTGCCGTGAGACGGCGTTTCCGTCGTTTCCCGCGGCTTTTTTCACGAGCGCGCAGTGTGATATAGTGGGCGACTACAAGGAGAACAACATGGGTACACATACATACACAGCTCAGGTAGAACTCGAGCAAGGGTTGCGCTGTCGAGCGACCGCGCGGGAGTTTGAGGTAGTAATGGACGAGCCGAAGGCTCTTGGAGGCTCCGACGCCGGTATGACGCCGCTCGAGCTGCTACTGAGCTCGCTTGGAGGCTGTGTCGCGATAACCGCACGCGCGCACGCCAAGCGCGTCGGCGTAAGTTTGCAAGGATGCAGCGTCACGATAGAGGGTGATCTTGATCCCGCCGGCTTCACGCTCAAGCGTGACGACGTGCGCAGCGGGTTTCAGCAGATACGCGTAAGGATGCAGGTGGAAGGCGAGGCTTCCGATGAACAGATGCGCGAACTCATGGAACTCGTGGAACGCGCTTGTCCGGTTTCGGACAGTTTGCGCGGCGTAACGGTGGTCGCCGAGGCTTCGCGCTCCGCGTGACGGCCGCCTGAGCTCTAATCTGCCGGCCACGCCCTCAGCGGCGGATGGTGTGACGGTACGCAGCGTCGCGGAACACAGCGTCACGGTACGCAGCGTCGCGGAACAAAGGAGGATATATATGCAGATCGCGGTACTGAGCGATATTCACGACAACATCTGGAACCTCGAGAAGGCGCTCACGCTTGTTCAGCAAGAGGGTGCCGAGCGCCTGTTGTTTCTCGGCGACTTCTGTGCGCCGTTCACGCTAGCTCAGCTTGGCGAGGGGTTCTCCGGTCGTATCGACTGCGTGTTCGGTAACAACGACGGTGATCCGTTTCTTATCACCCGTGTCGCGGCCAACTACGAGCAGGTGCGGCTGCACGGCCCGATCGCCGAGCTCGAGATCGACGGCAAGCAGGTTGCGCTGCAACACTATCCCGAGATCGCCCGCCGACTGGCCGAGAGCAGTGCCTACGACGCGGTGTTCAGCGGGCACGACCATAAGCAGTACCAACAGCAGATCGGCTCGAGCCTTTGGGCCAATCCGGGTGAGATTATGGGACGCTTCGGTTCGCCGAGCTTCGGTATCTGGGATACCGTTTCCGGTCGATTCCGGCACGTTCCGATTCAATGACCTCGGCATCGCCGGGGAGCGGCAGTTAGAACGGCGGGTAAGGGGTGCAGCAAAAGAGGTTCTACAACGGTAATGTTACAACGCTCGGTAACGGAGGCAGTTTCAGCGGCGAACTTGTCTGCGAGGGTGAGTGGGTCCGGGAGCTGCGGCCGGGTAACGATCGCGGCCCGAGTACCGCTGATGCGCCCGGCGGAGTGACCCGGCGCGGCGAGAGCAAAGCGGTTGATCTCGGCGGCGCGTTCGTGGTGCCCGGCTTCAACGATAACCACCTGCACGCGCTCGTGATGGGCGACCACGCCGCCTACCCGTACCTCGGCGGCTTGGGCGAGCGCGAGATAATCGAGCGACTACACGCGCATTTCGGCGCCCTACGGCCCGGCGAGACGGTGATCGGCTTCGGGTGGGACTATCCGTACTGGCCCGAACCGCATCGTGCAACGCTTGACGCCGTTTTCCCCGATAACCCGGTCGCCCTCTTTCAGTTTTCCGGTCACGGTGCCTGCGTGAACACCTCGATGCTCAAGCAGCTCGGCTTTGACCGTCAGGAAGGCGATCCCCCCGGCGGGCGAATCACGCGCGATCGCTCCGGCTCGCCGACCGGCGTGCTGACCGACGCAGCAGTTGAGCCGCTGCATTACCGCCGCTTCGCCGAGCTCAACCGCCGCCCTAGTCTCGCGCTCGAGCGCTTGCGATTTGCACTCGAGGTGTTCGCGAAGCACGGCATTACCTCGGTACAAGACAACACCTGGAACCCGCTCAGCGTCTGGTGGCTGAACCGCCTGTTTCGCGCCGGTGAGTTGAGCTGCCGTTTCTCGTGTTGGCCGAGCGGCATGCGCAGGCTCGGAACTCTCTCGATGCGTTTTGCGCGCTATCGGCCGGGCTGGATCGAGCCCGGGCCGGTGAAGTACTTTCTCGACGGTGCGTTCTCCACCCGTACCGCCTGGCTGACCGAGCCGTACGAAGGCGAGCCGGAGAACTACGGAACGCCGGTGTTGTACGGCGAAGCTCTGAAGCAGGTGCTGCTGCGTTGCGCGCGCACCCGCAGGCGCGCCGCTTTTCACGCGATCGGCGATCGCGCGGTCAAGGAGTTTCTCAACGTCTTAGAAACGGTGGCCGACCGATACCCGCTACTCACGGCCCTCCGGTTACGGCTCGAGCATGCGCAGCTCATAGACCCCGCGGACGTTCCTCGCCTGCGCGAGCTCGGTGTGCTGATCGCGGCGCAGCCGCACGCGCTTTCCTCGCCCGATAAAGATCGCGCGCTCATCGGTGCTGAGCGCGCCGAGCGGGCGTACCCCTATCGGAGCCTGCTCGACGCCGGGGTGCCGTTGTCGTTCGGCTCGGACGCGCCCGCCGAGGGGAGTATCAACCCGTTCCGCGCGATCCGCTACGCGGTAGAGCGCAGGGGGCCGGAGCGAATCACGGTCGAGGAGGCGCTTCGCTGTTATACGCAGGGCGGCGCGTACGCCGAGGGCGCCGAACAAGAAAAAGGCACGCTCGACCCCGGAATGCGCGCCGATTTCGTGGCGTTGTCGCACAATCCATTGCAGCTGCCGCCCGCGGAGCTCGAGCGCATTCAGGTGCTCGGCACCTACGTCGGCGGCCGGGAGGTATATCGAACTCCGCCGACCGAGAGTGTATCGTGAGTGAGCATCAAATGGCGGGGCAGGACCTGTATCGTAATCTATTCGACGCGCTCTACGACGCGGTGATGATCCACGATCTCGACGGCAACATTCTCGAGGTCAACGAGGCCGCGCTCCGAATGTACGGTGCAACGCGCGAGGTGTTCCGTCGTTATACGATGGTTGAGCATTACTCGGCGTACCCCGACTCCGAAGGGCACCTGCAGGAGTATTGGCGCCGTTGCGTCGAGGGTGAGCCGCAACTGTTCGAGTGGCGGGCGCGACGGGCGCATGACGGCAACGAGTTTGATGTAGAGGTTTACCTCTCGCGTGTACGCAACGGCCGGCAGAACCTGATCCTCGCGATGGTCCGTGACATCACCGAACGACAGACGATGGTTCGCGAGCTCCGCCTGTTTCAGCGGGTGTTCGACAACGCGATCGAGGGCATCGCGGTTACCGACGCCGACGGCACGATTGTGTCGGTCAATCCTGCGTTCACGACCATCACCGGTTACAGCGCCGAGGAGGCGATCGGGCAGAATCCACGCATCTTGAAGTCCGACCGCCACGATAAGGCGTTTTATCGAGAAATGTGGGATTCGCTGATAACGCACGGCCAATGGTCGGGAGAGATCTGGAACCGTCGCAAGGACGGTGAGGCGTACCCGGAGTGGCTTAACATCACCGCGATCGGGCAAGACGTCTCCGATCCGTTGTACTACGTCAGTGTGTTTCACGACATCACCGAGATGAAGCAGAAGGAGAAGCAGATCCGCTATCAGGCGCTGCACGATGCGCTCACCGGGCTTCCGAATCGTGTGCTGTTCCAGGACCGGCTTCAAGTGTCTCTCAAGCGCGCGCAGCGCGAGCCGTTTGAGATTGCGGTGGTCTTCTTCGATCTCGATAACTTCAAGAACATCAACGATAGTCTCGGACACTCGGCCGGCGATGTGCTGCTGCAACAACTCGCGCAACGGCTCGGGCGCGTAGTCCGCAGTCAGGATACGCTCGGTAGGCTCGGCGGCGATGAATTTGTAATGATGATAGCCGCGCCGGAGGTCTCGCGCGTTGCGGTCGATATCGTCGATCGGCTGCTGGGCAGCCTCGAGAAACCGTTTCACATCGGCGGACAGGAGCTGTTTGTAACGGTGAGCATCGGTCTGGCGTTCTACCCGAGTGATGCGCGCGATGCTGAAGAGCTTGTGGTAAACGCCGATCTTGCGATGTACCGCGCCAAACACCAAGGCAAGAATCAGTACGAGTTCTACTCAGCCGAGATGAACGCACCGGTGCACGAGCGGCTCGAACTCGAGTTTAATCTGCGCCGTGCGATTGAGCGCGAAGAGTTTTCGATCGTGTTGCATCCTAAGTTCGAGGTTTCCGGACGGCGGTTGACCGGCATGGAAGCGTTGGTGCGCTGGACGCGCCCCGACGGTGAGAACGTGCCGCCGGATAGGTTCATTCCGGTGGCGGAAGACGCCGGTTTGATCGATCGTATCGATATCATGGTGCTCGAGCAAACCTGTGAAGCTGTACGCGAACTCGTAGCCTGTAGCGACGGTGAGCTGCGCGTGGCGGTCAACCTGTCCTCTCGTCATCTCTATCACCCGTACTTGGTAGAGCAGGTTCTGGGAGTGTTGCAGCGCACCGGATTCCCGGCTTCGAACCTCGAGGTTGAGGTGACCGAGACCGCGCTGATGCTGGAGATCGAGCGCGCCGCCGCGAAACTTGCCGAGCTGGCCTCGCACGGGATTCACATCTCGGTCGACGATTTCGGAACCGGGTACTCATCGCTGTATTATCTCAAGAAGCTGCCGGTTGATTGCGTGAAGATCGACCGCTCATTTGTGGCCGATCTAGACCACAACTCCGACGACGCCGAGATCGTAGCCGGTATCATTGCGATGGCTCAGAATCTGCAACTACGGGTAGTTGCAGAGGGTGTGGAGACGAAGCAGCAGCTTGAGTATCTGCAACGGCAGGGATGCGACGAGGTGCAGGGCTACTACCTCAGTCGTCCGCTTTCGCCGCCCGAGTTCGAGCGCTTCCTCCTCGAGCGTTCGTGAGCGGTCCCCGCCGTCGTCACAGCAGACGCCGGATAACGGCTTTATGATCCGGAAAGCGGTTTAGCAGCTCCTCGGCGTTAGCCATCGTGAAATCCGCGTACTCGAATCCGGGCGCTACCGTGCATCCCGCCAACGCGAACGACGTCTCGTCGGTGAGATGCACGCCGAACCAGGTCCGGCCGGGAACGACCACTTGATACGACTCGGACCGCGTGTGATCGGCTCCGAGTCGTAACTCGTGGTAGCGATCATCGTCGTCGAACACATGGATGCGCACGCCGCTCCCCTCGTAGAAGTGCCATACCTCATCCGAGCATAACCGGTGCAAGCGCGAAACCTGCCGCCCCGAGATCAAGAAGTAAATTGAGGTTGCGAACGCGCGGTCTCCGCGGTAGCGCTCCGGCAAGACGTGGCGCGGCAGGCGTTCATCGCTTCGGTAGACCTCGCGGAAGTACCCACCCTCGGGATGCGGCTCGAGTTCGAGATAGCGAATCAGCTCTTCGGCGCGCCGGGGAATCTCACTCATTGGCGGCGACGTCATTGGCGGCGAAGAGGTGCTCGGCGAGCTCCGCGAAGCCGGTGCCGCCGCGGCCTTCGGTCACCCATTGCGGTTCGGCGGCGATGCGGCCGACGAAATCTCGCACGTTTGCTACACCCACCGAGTTTGGGAAGTACCCGAACATCGGCGCATCGTTCGGGGAGTCTCCGCAGAACACAATGCGATCACGATAATCCTCGAGATCCATTCCGAAGATATCCGAGAACAACACTTTGGTCATCGTGAGTTTGTCGTACTCGCCGAACCAACCGTTCACGTGGATAGAGCTGATCTTAGCGTGAGCTCCGGCCTCCTCAAATAACTGTTGAATGCGCTCGATCGCTTCTATCGGAAGCGGGTCAACGTCCTCGGTGAAATCGATCGCGAGGTCGGCTTCGCGGTAGGCTTGATCGGCCGCGATCGCGCAGCCCGGTACCTCGCGCAGGATACGCTCGCCGAGCTTGTTGAGTTTCTCACGGTCGATGCTGCGTTGTGCAGGGTCGCGAAAATACCGCCGGTACATGCGGCGTTCTTCACGATTATAGCGAAAGTACATCGCGCCGTTCTCACCGACGACGCCCTCAACCGGCCACATTCGAGCGATGTGGTCGCACCAACCGGCGGGGCGGCCGGTGATCGGGATTACCGCGATCCCGGTCTCGGCGAGTCTTTCGATTGCGCTGTACGCGCACGCCTCGAGCAGGCCGTCGGTGGTGAGCGTATCATCGATATCGGTGAGTACGTACCGAATCGCTTTGCGATCGGCTGCAGGGAAGGCTGATACGGGTCGCATACGTGTTTGGGTGGTGTTGTTGTGCATACGTTACAAGGTCCTCTCTGTGTGTTGGGTCTTTGTGTTGGGTTGTTCAGATTGTTTGATCTTCAAGGCGACGCGACTGCACGCGGTCGAGGTGCGCGCGGACGCCCTCGGCCTCGTGCTCTATCCCGAGATCCTCGTAGAGATGAATTGCGTCTTGATACGATCGCTCAGCGTCAGAGAGCTCTTCACGGGCCTCGAGGACTACGCCGTACACGACGTAGGCCTGAGCAAGGCGGCGCATCGATTGCGAGGCCTGCAGGTGGTCGATCGCTTGGCTGACCATGCTGTCGGCTTCATCGAGCCGGCCGAGCTGCAGCAACACCCGTGCGAGCTCGGTACCTGCCATCCCGGCGCCCGCCCGTGAGCCGACACCGGCGAAGTTCTCGATTGCATTCTCGAGGTACTCTACCGCGGTGGCCGGCTGGTGCAGATTCACGTATGTTAGGCCGAGATTGAAGGATGTGTTGGCGTATCCGTGCGGGTTGCCGGACTGTTCGTACTGTTCGGCGGCCCGCTCGTAGTACTCGATCGCGGCTTTGGGTTCTTCGAGCCCGATGTGATAGTTGCCGAAGGTGCGGTAGACGCGTCCAAGGCCGTCGGGGTCATCGGCGGAGTAGTAGATTTCCTCGGCGCGCTCCAGCAGCGCAGGTATTTCGTCCATTCTGCCGAGCTTATAGCGAACCATAGCCGCTTCCGCGAGGATATCGGCGAGTAGCATCTCATCGGATATCTCGTCTTCGCGCGCGAGCACTTGATTGACCGTTGCCAAAGCCGCCTGCAGCATGCCGTATCCGTGCTGGAAATTGGAAAGCGTGAAGCGCGACAAGAGCTCCTCATCGCCGGCCTCGAGCTCGGCGAACGCTTCCGCCGACTGCTCCATCAGTCCCATCGCCTCGCGCACCTGCCCCGACTGATAGCGTATGACCGCGAGCGTTCGGAGCGCCTCGGCGAACGCTTCGGAGCTCGGATTCCCTTGTCCCCGCTCCACCGCGTACTCAAAAGCGGCGATGCCGTCGGCTCCGCGTCCTCGCTCAAAGTAGCGTTGCCCGAGGGTTGCAGCGCCCGCGACTGCGGTGTCGGTCTGTTCGGCGTCGAGACGGGAAAGTGCGCTGTCGAGGCTGCCGCCCGCGAGCTTCTCGGCGAGTGTTTCCGGATCGGTCTCGCCGGCCTGGGCGCCCGCCGATACGAGTACCGCGAGTGCCGTCATGATTGTCACGATACGCACCATTACCTCCTATGCTGCAACGGGCATGGAACCGCAGTTACAACCTATCTCTTCTCCGCGAAAAATGCCAGTGGCGTGTCGGTATCGCCCGGTATCGATGCGTCTGAAGCCTCGATATGTGCTATTCTCATGCTGTGACCAGGGGCGTGCCGAGAGGTCAGCGCCGTCCGTGGTACGATCTACGGTTGCGAGGAGGCGTGCAATGCCGGTAGGATTTCGTAGCGCGGCAGCGCTGTGCTTAGCGTGGGTGGTTGCAGCATGGATTCCCGTGTCGCTATCGGCGCGAGGCTCGGCTGAGGATGACGCAGGCGCGCGCCCGGCCTCGGAGCCGTCTCGCATCTCGGTCGGTGCGCAGGGCGAGGTCTCGGCGGTTCCCGATATTGCTACCGTTACGATCGGGGTACGAACCGCCGACCACGCTCTCGAGCGTGCGGAGTCGGAGAATCGACGGCGAATCGAGGCGGTTCTCGGAGCTTTGCGCGAGTTAGAGGTGGAAGACCGAGATATTCGCACTACCGGCTACAGCGTCTACCTTCACCACCCGCCGCGTCACTACCGCGATAATGAGTATCGTGATTCCGAGGGCAATGCCGAAGGCGAACATCGCGTGAGCAACACCGTGCAGGTAACGATTCGCGAGATCGGGCGACTGGGCGAGGTCATAGCGGCCGTAACTCACGCCGGCGCCAATCATGTGGGCGGTATCCGGTTCGAGATCTCCAACCCCGATCAGGTCGCCTCCGAGGCGCGCATCAGCGCGATGCAAGCGGCGCGCGCCAAGGCCGAAGAACTGGCCGCCGTCGAGGGACTGCGCATCGGCCGCGTGCTCAACATCGCCGAACATGAGCCACACGCGCCGCGGACGATGCTCCGTACGGTCGAGACCGAGGCCGACTCGGTTCCGGTAGCTCCGGGTGAGCTCACGCATCGCGTGCAGGTCTCGGTGGGATACGAGTTGTTGCCGCAGTAGTTGTTGCCGCAGTGACGGTCGTGCGATAGAATCTATCGGAACAACGTGGATTCGATGGCGCAAACAAGACCCAAACCGCAACACAGACCGAAATCGCAGGCTCTCCTCTCGATCGCGGCGTTTATGTTCATCGCGGCATTGACGGTGCTCGGCGGATGTGCCGGGCTACCGGAGGCAAAGCCGGAGTGCCCGGTTTCGTTTGCGCGTGCCGCCGATCTCGGCGAGCGAGGCGAGTTACTCGAGGCGATGGACGCGTATCGTGACCTGCTCTTGGAGTACGGCGTCTATCCCGAGGGTATACCGGAGAGCTGCGCTCCGGTGTTTGCCGCCGGGCAGGCCGGCTACGCCGGGGTTCTTCGTGAGTTCGGCGATTACGACGGGGCCGCCGCTGCCTACCGCGAGGCGCAGCGCCTTGCTTCGGAACACACCGAGCTTGAGATCGAACGTCGCGTCTGGCAGCTCGCGGCCGTGGAGCTCGAACTGGACTCGGGGGCTGATGTAGCCGATCTGCGCGAGGAGTTATTTGCGTTTGCACCCCTGCCGGGGCAAGACGGCCCTAAGCTCGAGGCCGCGTTGTTTGCGGCGTGGGGAGCGCTGATGCAGCGGCAGGCCGAGCTTGATCTTGCGGTCTCGATGTATGAGACCGCCGCCGAGCGTGCCGCGCAACTCAACCACCCACCCGAGGCGGCGCGCCTATTGCGGCGTAAGGCTGCGGCGCGCGTACTGCAGCGCGACGACGAGGCCGCGCTTGAGCTCTACCTCGAAGCGTTGTCGTTCGCCGCACGATCTCCGAATCGGGCGCTCGAGGCCGAACTGCACCGCGAACTCGGCCGCGCGCTCGCGCGGCGCAATGAGTTCGACGGTGCGGAATGGGCCTGGGAACGCGCTCTCACCATATACGACAAACTCGAGCGTGCGCCGCTCGACCGAGTCGCGGATATCGAGTTCGATCTCGCGGTGTTGTTCGAGCTCGACGGAAGCCGTGGCAACGCGAAAGACCAGTACCGGCAGGCGCTACAGGCCTACGAAGACTACTTTGAACAAAGCGCCGATTCACGCGTTCCTGAGGATAGTCGCCGGCACGACGATGTCGTCCGCCGCTACCAGGCGGCACGTTTTCGGCTCGGCGAGGTCGCATCGCCTACCAGTGGTGCTTGAAGAAGTTTGCTTCCGACTCGTAGTGAGCCACGAGTTCCTCAATCGCCTGCATCTCCTCGCTTGGGTAAGGGTCAAAGCGCTGAGCAATCGCGACGTTCTCTTCGAGCTCACGGATGCTCGAGATACCGACGATCGCGGTGCTCACCGGAAGCGTGAGTACATACCCGAGCGCTTGCTCCATAGAGGTGATGCCGTCTTCGCGAAACACCCGGCCTACCGCAGCCACCTTCATCGCGATAATGCCGAGCCCTTGCTCCCCAGCGGTCTCGAGCAGCTCATCCTGAAACGGCTTGTAGAATCTATCGGCGGCGTTGAGCGACAGTAAGATGGTGTCGAAGCGGTACTCACGGATACCGCGCAGGAGCACCTCGGGGTCGCGATGGCCGGTGATCCCGATATTCGCGATCACACCCTCGGACTTGAGCCGCTCGAGGGCTTTGACGGCGCCGTCCTCGCCCAGCGCGCGGTCGAGATCCTGGTGTACGCGAATGTTGTGCAGTTGGTAGAGATCAAGGTGGTCGGTCCGCAGTCGCTCGAGGCTTTGCTCGATGAGCCGCATCGTTCCGTCGTAGCCACGCTCGTGCGTCTTGGTTGCGAGGAACACCTCGTCGCGGCGCCGGCGCATGACCTCACCGATGTTGCGCTCGCTTGCTCCGTTACCGTAGCGCGGCGAGGTGTCGATGTAGTTTACGCCGAGATCCAGCGCGCGATTGATGATCTCGGCCGCTTTGTCGCGTTGGTTGGCCATCTCGATCGTGGCTTCGCCTCCAAGACTGAACAGCCCTACCTCCGCCCCGGTTCGCCCGAGTTTGCGTTTCGGAAGGCCGGGTTCCAGGGTATCGGTTTCGCCGTGTGCCGGCGCACCGCCCGGAAGAAACGGAAGCATCCGCCCGAGCGCCAGCGCCGCCGCTCCGCTACCCAGTTGCTTTATGAAGCGTCGTCGCGACTGTGCGTGTGAGTGGTTCATTATTTTAAACAATATCACGGTACGATGCTCCCGTCAAAACCGGCACGGGCTGCCGCAGGCCGCCGGCTCGCCCGACCGCCGGCTCGCCCGACCGCCGGCTCGCCCGACCGCCGAGCCGCCCTGCCCAATTGAGTGAGGTTCGGGAAGCGGTGTAGGATGCGGTCTGCGAATCAAGATCTGCAAATGAACGGGAGGCGGAATGAAGGCCGAGATACTGGCGGTGGGAACCGAGCTGCTGATGGGGCATACCGTTAACACCAATGCCGCCGAGATTGCGCGCATGCTTGCCGAGATAGGGGTGGGCGTGTATTACCAGACCGTGGTCGGCGACAACCCTGAACGGCTCGAGGAGGCCGTTCATACCGCGGTGGCTCGTGCCGAACTGGTGGTGGCGTGTGGTGGGCTCGGTCCAACCGAGGACGACCT
>Ga0207421_10000487_pt1 | contig 50983 bp, 40 predicted proteins | sample SodLakKL_010_SED_4_FD_187542 | JGI IMG/M metagenome (GOLD analysis project Ga0207421, IMG submission 187542) | Alkaline sediment microbial communities from Lake Tanatar, Kulunda Steppe, Russia - 8KL_010_SED (SPAdes) (version 2) | ecosystem: Environmental > Aquatic > Non-marine Saline and...
CCGGGGCCCGTGGGGGTGTGGTGAGACGGGTGAGTACTCGCTTCAGCGGCTTTCGGCCGCCGCCGTCGAACCGTACTGATCCAACTGCGTTTGCCCTGAAAAAACCAAAGATTTCTGTTGACAGAAACAGAGACTGGTGCGAAGATACAGTTGGTTGGCACCACCAACTGACTAGGTAAGGAGGTGCTCGCCGCCGTTCAGCTCACCGAGTTGAACGGCTAATCACCATCACCTATTCCCAAAGGAGGGAGTATGCGACACATGATGCGCACTTTTGTGTGCTTGGCCACCGTGGGTCTGCTCCTGTTTGGCGCCGCCGCAATGGCGACGGCAGCAGGGCAGCAAGAGCCCGTAGAGGCGGAGCCGTACGATCCTGATCAGGAGTACGAGATCTCCATCGGCGTATTCGGTGACCTCGAAGCAGCCTATTCGCAGGTCTTCGACAGCCCTGAGTTCCAGGAAGAGTTCCCGAACGTGGATATCAGCTTCGAGGCTGCTGAGTTCGGCGCACATCACGAGCGTCTGACGACGGTCCTTGCGGCCGGCGAGGCCACAAACGACATCGAAGCGGTAGAGGTCGAGTACATTGCCGCGTTCGTCGAGGAGGGCGCGCTCACCGACCTGACTCAGGATCCGTTCAACGCAGATGAGTACGTGGATGACCTCGTCGACTTCGCCGTTTCCAACGCAATGACGCGTGACGGCGAGCTGATCGCGGTTCCGGTTGATATCGCCCCCGCGGTGCTTTTCTATCGTGAGAGTCTCATCGAAGAGGCCGGATACACCGCAGAGGACATCGAAACTCTCCAGGACTGGGATGAGTTCATCGAGGTTGCGCAGGACGTCGACGCTCTCGGCGACGACATCTACGGCATCCCCGACGCTCACTATCTCTGGGAGATCCCGCTCTATGGCGGCAAAGGCGGCTGGTTCCACCCGGAGACCGGCGATCCTCTCGAGCCGCGCGAACGCTTCATCGAAACCCTCGAGCTCGTCCGCGATGCCCGCGAGGCCGGCATCGACGCGCGCGTCGAGGAGTGGACCGAGCCGTGGGAGGAGGCGCACCGCGCAGGCGGTGAGCTCGAGATAGCATTCCAGCCCAACGGCGCCTGGTTCGGCGGCGCGCTCCGAGACTGGATGGCAACTGACACTGAGGACTGGCGCGTAGCATGGCTGCCCGGTCAAGAGCCGGCAAGCCTCGGCGGAAGCTACCTTGCCATACCGGAGCAGGTTCCGGCGGAGAAGAAGGGCGTCGCGTGGGAGATTGTTAACTACCTGACCACGAGCGAGCATGCGCAGCTCACCACCTTTGAGACAATCGACGCGTTCCCCGCGAACACCCAGCTCTTCGATCACCCAATCATGGACGAGCCGGAGCCGTACTACGGCGGCCAGCAGGCGCGTCAGATCTTCCGCGACGTCGCGCTTGCCATCCCGGAGCAACGGGTGAGCGAGTACGACTCCTTGGCAGTCGACATCTTCGACGGCGCCGTTGAGCGAGTCCTCGGGGGCACCCCGGTGGACGAAGCGTATGAGCGGGCTCTCGACGAGATCCGAGCCACCATGTAGCGGGGCTCCGGGGGTACCTTTCCCCCCCTTCGGGTACCTCCCCGGCGGTCTGACCCCGGGGAGGTGCCTTACTTCTCAATTCTGCGTATTAGGCTTGGAGGCAACCCAAAATGAGTCATCCGTCAAGAGTGGATCCAACAGTGATGCGGATGTACCGGCAGGAGCACCTGAGCAGGAGACAGCGCATGCTCCGGCAGCACCTACGCCGGATCCCAATGTACCTCGTTCTCCTCTTCTTTGCGTCTATCTTTCTGTTTCCGTTGTACTATCTGTTCGTACTGGCTACCCATCCCAGCGGGGAGATGCTCCGCATTCCGCCGCACCTCTGGTTTGGAACGGGGCTGGTACAGAACCTGTACGAGCTATTCGGACGTATCCCGTTTCACCTGAATATCATCAACAGTTTCGGCACAACCATAGGCGCCACGTTGGCAGCTCTCTTTTTCTGTACCATGGGTGGTTTTGCCTTTGCGAAGTACGAATTCAAAGGGAAGCCGTTCTTCTTCGCGCTGGTTCTGGCGGTGATGGCTATTCCCCCTTTCCTGAATATGGTTCCGTTTTTCCAGATCATGGCGACGTTGGGGTGGATCAACACGTGGCTCCCGCTGATCGTGCCGATGGCGGCGAACCCGCTCGGAATCTTCCTGATGGCGCAGTTTCTCCAGACCTCCATTCCTGACGCACTTATGGATGCCGCGCGGATCGACGGCGTGAGCGAGATCGGGATGCTTCGTCGAATCGTGTTCCCGCTCGCCAAGCCGGCGATGGCCGTGCTCGCCATCATTATCTTCGTCACCACCTGGAACAACTTCATGGGGGCGCTTGTGCTCATGCCTTCTCAGCGCCACACGACGATTCCGGTCGCGCTCTCGATCTTCTTCGACCAGGCGCAGGGACAGCAAGGTGCACTTATGGTCGGATCAGCAATAGCAGTGCTTCCGCTGTTGCTGGTGTTTGTGTTCTTCTCGCGCCGGATTATCTCCGGTCTGACCGCGGGAGCGCTTCACGGCGAAGCAGCCTGAGCAGGAGGGTAAATCATGTCTGTATTTTCTAGCGCGCTGGGCCAGAAGAAGGTCGCCCCCTACATCTTCTTGAGCCCGTTTCTCATTCTGTTTCTTGCGTTCTCGATCTACCCGATCGGTTACTCGATCTTCATCAGCTTCTTCGACTGGCGACTTACGGGGATGCGCGAGTTCGTTGGACTGGAGAACTACACCCGGTTGTTCGACATCGATCCGTTCTTCTTCCACTCGCTATGGGTTACGGGCGTTCTCCTTGTATTCGGGTCCCTCCTGCAGCACTTCATCGCCATCCCTCTTGCCATGCTCCTCAACGATAAGTCCGTAGCGGGCCGTGAGTTTTTCAAGACGGCGTTCTTCATCCCGTACATTACGAGCGCCGTCGTGGTCAGCCTCGTCTTCTTCAACATCTTTCAGCGGACTTACGGGTGGGCCGACAACCTCTTCGTGATGCTGGGGTTAGATCCGGTCGAATGGCTCAATGACCCGCCGGCAATGCGCGCGGTGGTAGCAATCATGCTCAACTGGCGTTTCGTAGGCTGGAACATGGTGATCTACCTCGCGGGGCTCCAGGCCATCCCGAAGGATCTCTATGAGAACGCGCACATCGACGGGGCAACCAAGGTTCAGCAGCACCTCAACATTACATTGCCGCTCCTGCTGCCGGTTATCTTTTTTGCTACGTCAATCTCACTGATCTTCGGTATGCAGCTCTTTGACGAACCCTATGTCCTTTTCGGCGGCTATCAAGGCATGGGCGGTCACGACAACGCGGCACTAACGACGACACTGTACCTCCTTCAACAAGCTTTCCGGGTGCACCGATTCGGACGCGCGAGCGCGATCGCATGGGTTCTGTTTCTCATCATCATGGGGCTGACAGCAGGAAATCGCGTGATCACCAGGAAGCTCGACCATCGCTGAGGCCCTGCACGACTCGCTCCGCGGAGTTGGCTCCGACGAGCGGATTCGGACGAGGAGCGATACATACAGGCCGTCGCAGGCAGCTCCTTCGAGCGCGCCTGCGGCAGCCATCGTACAGGCCCCATGGCCCCAACTGACCGCCGAGTGCAGCTCCACATAACCTCCGGCCCGGAACGGGGACGATACCGCCGTGCCGGTCGCGAACAGAGACGGTGCTGTAATGGCGAGGAATAGACTAATCGGACAGAGGGAGAACATCGATGAAATACGGTTACTTCGAGGACGCGCGACGCGAGTACGTTATCACGACCCCCAAGACGCCGTTTCCGTGGATCAACTACCTGGGGAACGAGGAATTCTTTGGCCTCGTCTCAAACACCGGTGGGGGATACTGTTTCCACCAAGACGCCAAGTTGCGCCGGCTAACGCGCTACCGGTACAACAACGTGCCCTTGGATGACGGCGGCAGGTACTACTACATCAGCGATCTTACCGACGGCGACGTGTGGTCTCCCGGCTGGAAACCGCTCAAGACTGAGCTCGATCGATACGAGTGCCGCCACGGGCTGAGTTACACCGCAATCTCCGGAACCAAGAACGGAGTAACCGCCGAGCTTCTAGTTTTCGTTCCGCTCCATACGACGGCCGAAACTCATCTGCTAACGATCCGAAACGACTCGTCACGAGGCAAGCACCTGAAGCTTCACTCGTTGACGGAATGGTGCCTGTGGAATGCGCAAGACGACATGACGAACTTTCAGCGAAACCTCTCCATTGGCGAGGTGGAGATTGATGGCTCGACGCTGTACCACAAATCGGAATACCGTGAGCGACGGAATCACTACGCTTACTACAGCGTAAACGCTGCCATCGCGGGCTTCGACACCGATCGCGACGCCTTTCTGGGACCATACAACGGATTCGACATGCCCGCGGCGGTAGCAGCCGGCACATCGTTCAACTCTGTCGCACACGGATGGGCTCCGATCGCCTCTCACTTCATCGAGTTGGAGCTGTCACCGGGCGAAACACGCGAGCTCGTCTTTGTGCTCGGATATGCGGAGAACCCGGAGGACGAGAAGTGGGAGAGCCCCGGTGTCATAAACAAAACGCCGGCCAAAGAGACACTCGCGCATCTCGACACAGCTTCCAAAGTCCGACGCGCTCACGAGCAACTCCTCGCACACTGGGACGGGCTTCTCAGCGTATACGTCGCCGAGACCGGCGATCCCCGACTCGATCGAATGGTCAACACATGGAACCAATACCAGTGCATGGTCACCTTCAACATGTCACGCAGCGCATCCTACTTTGAGTCCGGGATCGGGCGGGGGATGGGATTCCGCGACTCGAACCAAGATCTCATCGGCTTCGTGCACCAGGTTCCAGAGCGCGCCCGGACACGGATCCGGGACATCGCCGCGACGCAGCGACCGGACGGCTCGGCATACCATCAGTACCAACCGCTGACAAAGCGCGGGAATGACGCCATCGGGGCTGATTTCAACGATGATCCGCTTTGGTTGCTGCTCTCCACAGCAGAATACGTGAAAGAGACAGGCGATTTTGGCTTTCTGGAAGAACCGGTCCCGTTCGACCACGATGACAGCAGCGCCGCGCCGCATATAGAACACTTACAAGCGTCGCTCGACCACGCCCTGAAAAACGTCGGCCCCCATGGCCTTCCGCTCATTGGACGAGCAGACTGGAACGATTGCCTCAATCTCAACTGCTTTTCGAGTGATCCGGACGAGCCGTTTCAGACGGCGCAACGCCGGACAGGCGGCACAGCGGAATCGGTTGTGATTGCCGCCCTGTTGATCCTCTATGGCCGCGAGTACGTGGAGCTCTGCCGCCGGACCGGTAGATCTGCCGAAGCAAGCCGCGCCCAGAACCGCATACAGCAGATGGAAGAAAACGTGAAAAGGCATGGTTGGGATGGAGAATGGTTCATCCGAGCCTACGATCACTATGGGGAGCCGGTCGGCGCCATGCGTAACAGCGAAGGTCGCATCTACGCCGAAGCGCAAGGGCTTTGCGGCATGGCCGGCATCGGCCTGGACGAAGGGCTTGTGCGCTCAGCCTTGGACGCAACCCAGAAGCATCTGGAAACCGCGAACGGCGTTCTACTGCACCAACCCGCGTATTCGCGCTACTACATCCAATACGGCGAGATATCGAGCTACCCACCCGGATACAAGGAGAACGCCGGCATTTTCTGCCACAACAATCCCTGGATCATGATCGCGGAGACAGTTCTGGGCCGTGGTGACCGCGCGTTCGCGTACTACCGCAAGATCTCACCTTCCTTCGTCGAGGAACGCTCCGATGTCCACAAGGTAGAGCCATACGTCTACTGTCAGATGATAGCCGGAAGCGATGCGCCAACGCACGGCGAAGGGAAGAACTCCTGGCTGACCGGCACGGCCGCATGGAACTACTACGCCATGACGCGGCACATCCTCGGCATTCGCCCTCACTATGACGGTCTCGTAGTCGATCCGTGCATACCGCCGGAGTGGACCGGCTTTCAAGTAGATCGGACCTTCCGCGGCGCGAGATACACGATCGCCGTCGAAAACCCCGACCACGTCTCCACGGGCGTTGCGCAACTGGAAGTAGACGGTGAACCCGTGGGCATAGAGCGCGGCAAATCCCAGCGAGGCCGAACAATCCCCATCCAGGATGCCGGCGGAACGATTCAGGTCCGCGCCGTCATGGGATAGCATGCGGGCACTCTGACCACGGCGCCGGAGCAGCGCAAAAAGGAGGATTGGATATGAGCTACGGGTACTTCGCGAACGAGAATCGGGAATATGTCATTACGACACCGCGACCGCCGGTCCGCTGGATAAACTACGTCGGCACGCTCGAGTTTGGAGGGTACGTGGATCAGAGCGGCGGCCTGCTCATCTGTCGAGGAGACCCTGCTCACAACCGGATAACCAAGTACATCCCTGGTCTCCCCGGATCCTCTATGAACGGCGCCGCTTTCTACGTTCGAACCGGAGAGGAGGGGGGATATCGCATCTGCTCTCCGTTCTACGTTCCATGTCTTACCGAGCCGTCGCAGTTTGAGTGCCATGTCGGCCCGCTCTACTCTCGCATCCTCGGCGTAGCAGACGGCATCGAACTCGAAGTGACCTTCTTCGTCCCATCGGGCGAACACGTACTTCTCATGGATTGTACGCTCCGAAATGCAAACGAAACTCCAGTAGACGCCGCCTTCATCCCCGTCTTCGAGTATAGCCACTTCCAGGCCCTCAAGCAGTTCACAAACGCCGACTGGGTTCCGCAGACCATGCAGAGCCGTGCTCTGTCGCTGAACGGAACGAGCGTCCTCGTCCAGTACCCGTTCATGCGTCGCGATACCTGCTGGAACTACGCCGTCTCGTCGGGACCGCTAACTAGCTTCGAGACCGATCGCGGACGATTTCTAGGTGACCACGATTTTGGATCCTGGGCGGCTCCGCGCAGCCTCCACGCCCCGGCCCTTCCCGGCAGCGAAGCCAACCGGGGTGACAACATCGCCGCGCTCCACCACGAGCTGGGGTCGCTCGACCCAGGCGAGCGTCGGCGGATCGTTGTGCAGCTGGGACAGACCGAGAACGTCTCGGACCTGGACCAGGTGGTAGCGCCGTTTCTTGACCACAATGAAGTCGATGCCCGCTTCCGAGAGCTCCAGAGCTTCTGGGATGACTATCTCGCCCGTTTTACGGTGGAAACGCCCTCTCAGAGCATGAACGACATGCTCAATGTGCATCACCCCAAACAGTGCTTCATCACCAAGAACTGGTCCCGTTACCTCAGCTCATATCAGCTGGGATTGGGTTCCCGCGGCCTGGGAATGCGCGACTCCTCCCAGGACCTTCTGGGCATCATGTCCCACATGCCCGAGGAAGCAGGCAAGCTCATGCGACAGCTCTTCTCTATTCAGCGTCCGGACGGTTCAGCGATGCACCTCTTCTTCCCCGGAACCGGAAAGGCTCATCCGGGCGAAGCCCCCGACATGCCGGACCGCCCTCAGTTCTACGGCGACGACCACCTGTGGATCGTTCTGACACTTGCCGCTTACATCAAGGAAACCGGCGATTTCTCGATCCTGGACGAACAGCTGCCGTACTACGATCCGGAAGCAGATGAACCGCAGCATGCCCAAGGTTCGGTCACGGAGCACGTAGAACGCGCAATCGAGTTCACGCGGAGGAACGTTGGCAGGCACGGGCTGCCGCTTCTGGGCTTCGCAGACTGGAACGACACCGTCAATCTGAAGGCCGGCGCCGAGTCGTTGTTCAACGCAGCACTCTACGGCCTGGTCCTTCAGGAGATCGCTGAGCTCGCCGACGCAATTGGAAACGATACGCTGGCCACCCGCAGCCGCGACTACTGGGAGGAGATGCGCGGCCGCGTCCTGGAACACGCATGGGACGGAGATTGGTTCATTCGCTATCTCGACGCCGATGGGACGCCCTTGGGATCCGCGCGGAACACCACCGGCCGTATCTACGTAAACGCCCAATCATGGCCGATTCTGGCCGGCTACGCGGAAGGGGAATACGCGCAACAAGCGCTCTCCTCTGTAGCTTCACAGCTCAACACCCGCCACGGCATCAAGATCAGCCGACCCGCATACAACGGATACGACCCCAACCTCGGGGGAATTACTACCTACCCTCCGGGCGCCAAGGAAAACGGCGGCATATTCCTGCATACGAACCCGTGGGTGATCATTGCCGAGACCCTTCAGGGAAACGGCGATCGAGCGTTCTCCTACTACCAACAGATCAACCCGGCCGAGAAGGATCCTTCCGTTTACGAGTGCGAACCGTACTGCTATGCCCAGAACATCCTTGGCGACGAGCATCCCCAGTTCGGCCTGGCGCGCAACAGCTGGCTGTCCGGTACCGCGGCTTGGATGTACCGGGCCGCAACATGGCATGTGCTCGGCATCCGGCCGGGGTACCGGCATCTGACAGTGGATCCGTGCATTCCGAGCTCATGGCCCGGCTTTCGGGTACGGCGATCCTGGCGCGGAACATGGTACGAGATCACGGTGGACAACCCCGACCGTGTCTCCCACGGCGTAGCCGACTGCACCGTTGACGGTCGTTCAGTGCCTCATACGGAGATCCCGGCTACTCCCGCGGAACGTACAATCCAGGTCCGCGTCACCTTAGGCCCCGGGACCTGAACGGCCTCCTGAAGCGGTCGCCGCTGCACCCGGCTCCCCGACCGGCGCCTGGGACCGAGCCGTCCGGCAGGAGCACGAAGCGCAAGCTGTCGCCATCCCGACCGGCACCCGGGACCGAGCCGTTGCTCGCGGCCGGCGGCCACCGTTGCGTTCAGCAGCGAGGGCGGCCACGTACATTTGCATGAGATGCCCAGGTGCGCAATACTGGTTGCTCGATGCCTCTTGCTTCCGCTGTTTCTTGGACCACACTCCGGGTGCCACAGCCGTCCGTGCTTCAGAGTAATCCTCTCTTCGCGGTTGCACTACTTCTGCTCGTTGGCCTGTTGCTAGGTCTCCTCGCGCAGAAGATTGGGTTACCGGAAATTACCGGGTACATCGTCGCCGGGCTCTTGGTGGGACCGTCGGTCTTCAACTGGATTACCGAGCCGATGGCGGACGACCTCCAGCTTCTCACCGAGCTCGCACTGGCGGTGATCGCATTTACGATCGGCGGAGCACTTCGCGGGAAGACGCTCCGGCGTTTGGGCAAAGCCATCACCGGCATTACCGGGACGAGTGTGCTTACGCTAATGGCCGGCATTACCTTGGTGCTCGGTCTTGCGGGAATGGCGGTACCTGTCGCATTGATCCTCGGTATCGTGGCCTGCGCCACTTCGCCGGGCACCACCGTTGCCGTCGTCCAAGCGCTCGACGCGCACGGCCCTTTTGTCGATCACCTCTTCGGGGTGGTTGCAATCCAGAACGCGGCCGCCATCACGCTCTTTGGCGTCGCCGCATCGTTTGCCCCAGCTCTCCTGGACCCGGCGACCGTGGCAGTCGACCATACCGCCGTACTGCTCAGCTCGCTGGGGGAGATCGCAATAGCAGTGCTTTTTGGCGCGTGCGCCGGCTACGTCCTCCGGCTTGGCATTGGCAAACACCGGCGGGAGAAGAGCCTTCGTCTTTCGCTGGTCATCACGCTCCTGATCACCACCGGCGGAGCTCTGGCCTTCGGACTGTCTCCACTGCTCGTGAACACGGTAGCCGGAGCGGTTGTTGTAAACGCGATCCCCGGCGCGCAGAAGGTGTTCAATTCACTCAGAGCGCTCACGCCACCCCTCTACGCAGTGTTTTTCGTGCTCGCGGGAGCTAAGTTCGACGCAACTACCGTATTCGCAAACGGACTGTTCGGGCTCGGCACACTCTATCTCGTTGTCCGCTTCGTCTGTCTCAACGTAGGGCCCCGGACGGGAGCAGCCCTGGTCGGCGCCCCGCCACCCGTTCGTCGCTACCTCGGTCCGTGCTTGCTTCCGCAGGCCGGCGTGGCCCTTGGCCTGACTCTCCTCCTTCAGGCCGGCCCGGCATTCGCGGCACTCCCTCCTCCTGCACGGAGTGCCGTGGACACAGCCGTGGGGATCGTCCTCCTGGCGGTGTTCATCCAAGAGATCCTCGGCCCTCCGGTCACGCAGTTTGCTGTTCGCCGAGGCATAGCTGCGACACAGAGAGAACCTGCCTCCCCGCATCCGAGCTCCTGAACAAGCTTCTCGGCGAGCATAGCTTCCTCGGCGAGCATCTGCCGCTCCTTGGGCCGAACCTCAGCCGACCTTGGCCCGCTTCATGGAGTCTGGAGAGGGGGAAGCAGAAACGTAGAGTGCCGAGCTGAGGTGGTAGAGGAACACGGCCGCCGGGAGTGCAAGGATCACGTCCACTACGTAGTGCGCGTAGAGATAGACGGTTGATACAATAAGCGGCACCGTCATCACGAAAACGACGCGAGCCCACCACCGGGGATTGTGCTGGTAGTTGAGGCGTACGGCGATCAACGCAATCGCCACGTGTGAGGAAGGGACGGCGGCGCCCGCGAGATTCGCGTTGTCGAACACAAGCCGCATGATCCAGGCAAACAGATAGCCGTCGAGATCAGCGTACCATCCGCTCCGGAGCTCAGGAATGTAGTACTTCGGCCCCCACACCGGGAAGAACGTGTACCACACGTAGAGCGCAGCGAACGAAGCGGTTACCACGAAGAGCGCATGCTCGGCGGCTTGAAAGGCGCTTTTGTCGCGACGTCCACGAACGTACAGCCGCCACCATCCCGCCGTGATAATGACGAAATAGGAGAAGTAGGCGAAGTAGAAGAACTCGTTTACCCCGTTCAGGTGGCCAAAGGAGCCCGGGAGAAACGTCGCCGGTTGGAGCCCGAACAACGCTTGATCGACCTCGAAAAAGATGCGGTCAAACGAACGCCCGCCCCAGACCCGTTGGGACAGATAGATCGCTTCAGCGAAGAAAACCGGGTAGAGAAGTTGAACGTAGAAGACCCGAACGAAGCCGAGCGGCTCGCGCCGGTACGGCCGACACGCACGGATGACGACAAGAACAACAAGGCCGATCAGAACGAACACCAGCGTAGCCGCCAGATTGCGGTCAACCGTTACTCCCAGCACCGATCGGTAATCGGTTCTCGCGAAAGCCACGTTGAGCAACGCGAAGTAGCCGGTAAGCGATATCACGAGGAGATCGAGCCGTCGCACACGCCTCTCACTCGAACCTCGCGCAACCTTATCCCGGTCAGCCATTCGCTGTTCAGCCATCGCTGACAGATCCTCCTTCGAATCGACGCCGATGCCGCTCGACTTCCACTCGTCGCCCACCGGCCTGGTGTGCTACCCTTTTATCCCACGGACGGGCTGCGAGAACAAGCAGTCGCATACCGTGCGCACGCAGACACGAGGCGGAATACCAGCCCATGACCATAGAGTTGCTGTACGAAGACGAGCATTGTCTCGTCGTGGACAAACCGGCCGGGCTCATGATGCATCCCAACGAGTACGATCGGCGAAGCCCCACCCTCGTGTCGCGCTTGCAGCGAGCACGAGGTCACAAAATCTACACCGTCCATCGACTGGACCGAAAGACCTCAGGGACTCTGTTGATTGCGAAGAACGAAGAAGCTGCTCGGGCCTTCGGAGCGCTGTTCACCTCCCGCGCCCTCCGTAAGCGATACTTGGCCCTGGTACGGGGATACGCACCGTGTGAAGCTCGCATCGACAAGAGCATCCGGCAGAAGAAACACGGTCGCCAGGTTCCCGCAATCACGGACTTCCGGTGCATTGCACGCGCAGAGCTTCCCGAGCCGGTTCCGCCGCATCCGACCGCCCGGTATTCGCTTCTGGAAATCGAGCTCGTTACCGGCCGCCGGCACCAGGCACGAAAACACCTGCAGTCGATATCACACCCGATTATCGGCGACAAACAGTACGGGGATCGAAACCATAATGAGCTCTTCCAGGAGAAGCTTCAGGCCCCATTTATGTTCCTTCGCTCGGCGGAGCTCGCTTTCACGCATCCGTTTTCGGGGGAGCACCTTCAGATCGGTACCGGCATTCCGGCGGAGTGGCGAGCGATTTTCGGACGGATTCAGCTGGCCGAACCCGAGTCATATGCCGCGCCATACGTATCCGCGCTTCCTCCTTACGTACCCGGGGAGCCGGCCCCGTTGATAGAGGCTCCCCGGCTCATTATCAAGCGCGCTTACGACGGGAGTTCATCCTACGTTCGCCCGTACGACGGCAAACGCGATGAGAAAGCCCCCCGGCCTGCCAAAAAAGAGCAAGAATACCGTTGACAGCTCCGCGATTCCAACGTAGGGTAGATATTGGGTGAAAACCGGTTTTCTAAATCGGTTTACACCTCAGGGAAATTCCCGACAATACCGTAAGGAGGTACCAATGAGACGTATAGGTATCCTTTGTCTCGTTTTGATGGTGGTCGGTGCGTTCGGCGCATTCGCCAACGGTCAGCAGGAAGTCGAAGGCCTGGTAGAGTTCGATCTCTGGACTCAGGCGGACGAAGCAACCAATGAGCTGCCGTACCTGGAGTCACTGGTAGAGGAGTACATGGAGGAGAACGATCTCGTCTCCATCGATGTGGCGGACATGGGGACGGAGGATCTCCGCGAGGACTTCCAGACTGCCAGTATCGCCGGTGAGGCGCCGGAGCTCCTGTGGACCGTAAACGACCACGCTGGTCCGTTTACCCTGGCCCGCATCATCCAGCCGATCGACGACATCTGGGAGCCCATCGGAGACAATCTCGTGGAGCCGGAGGTTCTTGACGATCAGGTGTACGGCATCCCGATCACTTCGGGGAACCATCTGATGCTGATGTACAACAAGCAGTATATGGATGAGCCTCCGCAGGACACCGACGAGTTCAAGCAGATGGCCCAGGACATTGCGGATGAGCACGGCGTTCACGGCTTCTCCTATAACGCAACGGAGCCGTTCTGGCTCGTTCCGTGGCTTGGCGGCTTCGGTGGAGAGGTCTTTGCCGCTGACGGCGTAACGCCGACCCTCGATACTCCGGAAATGGTACAGACCCTCGAGTTCCTGTACGAGATCCAGCACGAGTGGGACTTCATGCCGGCAGAACCGGATGCAGACACCACGGACAGCCTCTTCCAGGAGGGCGAGGTTGCCATGATCATCTCCGGTGACTGGGCGATCGGAAGCTACGAAGACGAGCTCGGCGATGACTTCGGCGTCGCCCGGATCCCGCGGGTGAGCGAGACCGGTGAGTGGCCTCAGCCCTACACCAGCGGCAAGTACTGGATGGTAGCCAACCATGTCGAGGGTGAAACTCGCGAGATAATCGAGGACTTCATCCACTGGTCGCTGACCGAGGAGCGTCAGCTCGAGCTGACGCAGACGGTCGGTGCCCTCCCGGCGCACGTCGATGTACTCGATCATCCGGAGATCACCGAGGACCCGATCCTCGCAGGAAGCGCTTCGCAGCTCGAGGTCGGCACCCCGATGCCTTCGGTACCTCAGATGCGGGCCAACTGGGACGCCATGCGGGTCGAGATGAACCTCGTGCTCGCAGACGACAAGGATCCTGCACAGGCGGCAGCCGACATGCAGCAAGGCGCCGAAGCGGCCATCGAGGACATGGACATCGATGATCAACTGTAGTTAACTCTTGATGCTCCGTACGGTGCGCGCCCATGACCTTCGTCGGAGGCGGGCGCGCGCCTTCGTTCTTTTCTTCCTTAGGGGGTAACAATGGAGAGGTTTACGCTCGGCTTCGTTATATCGAGTTTGGAAGAAGCGGGCAGTATTATCCTCGGCATCGTGCTCGTCGTGGTACTCCTTCAGGTCATAGCCTACGTGGTACTCCACCACGGTCTGAAGGCGCGCTTGGCACTGCCGCTCACGCTGCTCGTTCCGGCCGCGGTAGGTTTGGCCGTGCTTACCGGCTACCCGCTGCTGTACAATGTCTGGCTCGCTTTCACGAACATGAGCCTACAGCACATTTCGCCGCACGTAGATCCTGATTTTGGAGTGGGCCAATTCATCGCCAACATACGCCGGGTATTCACCCGTCCGGTTCTCCATTCGGAGCATTTCTTCCCCGTTTTCGGCCGGACGGTTGCGTACACGGCGTTACAGGTCACCTTTCACGTGTCGATCGGCCTGTTCCTGGCCATGTGCCTCAACCGGCGCATGAAGCTGCGTGGAATCTATCGAACGCTCATTCTCATCCCGTGGGCGATCCCGCAAATCGTAGCGGTGCTGACGTGGCGGACTGAGTTCCATTTCCAGTACGGCTTCGTGAACATCCTGCTCCGCAACTTCGGACACTCCGGGTTTTTCTGGCTCTCAGACCGGATGACCAACTGGATCGCCTTCAACCTCGTCAACATCTGGCTGGGCGTCCCCTTTATGAGTGTGATCCTCCTTGGCGGGCTCCAAAGTATCGATCCCAACTACTACGAAGCGGCGGAAATCGACGGCGCCACCTGGAGGCAGCGATTCCGCAATATCACACTCCCAATGATAAGACCGGTCCTCACCCCTGCGGCGATTCTCGGTTGGATTTGGACGTTCAACATGTTCAATGTTCCCTACTTCATTAACGCCCGGAACTTCGAGAGCTCGGACATCTTAGTCACAGCGCTCTTCAGGGCGGCGTTTGAATACAATCGATACGGTTTCGCGGCTGCGTTCTCAATAGTGGTGTTCGTGATCCTACTGATATTCACCGTCTTCTACGTCAAAATCTCCGGTCTGGAGCTAACGAAGAAGGCCAGTCAGAAGATGAAGTGAGGGAGGCGAGTTATGAGTAGCAGTCATCAAGTCATATCCCACGGTTCACCCCTTTCGCCGCCCACCAGAAGGGAGCTCATCGCTCGCCACGGCTTCTTCAACTGGTTCTTCCGGACTGCACGAGGAGACGCACCGTATCAGCGCGTGCTGATCCATCTGGTGTTGATCGCGGCGTGTGTTATCACCGTCTATCCGCTAACACGCATTCTCTCTGTTTCGCTCCGGCCTGGAGACGCTCTTCTGAGCACCACCATGGAAGTTATCCCGGAGAATGCGACGTTTGCCGCGTACTACAACGTCATCGTCCAGCGTGAATTCCTCATTTGGATATGGAACTCGATCATCGTGGCACTCAGCGGCTCGTTCATTGGCGTAGCCATTGCGGCAACTGGTGCATATGCGTTCTCACGCTGGGACTTCCCCCTGAAGGTTCCCGCGCTTATCTTTTTGCTGTGCACCCAGATGATTCCGGCGCCAATGATGGTCGTTCCCATCTACATCATCGCAGCCAACCTCGGCATTTTGAACTCGTGGATTGGGATTATCGTCGCCTATTCGGTACAGTCGACGCCGTTCAGTATCTGGATTCTCAAGGGCTACTACGACACGGTTCCGTACGAGCTGGAGCAGCAGGCAATGGTGGACGGCTCCAGCCACTTAGGAGCGTTCTACCGGATAATCCTTCCGCTTTCGACGCCGGCACTGGCAATCGCGTTCTTGTTTAACTTCACCCAGGCGTGGAACGACTGGGTATTGGCGCGAGTTATGCTTACGAACGACCTCTATTACACGTGGCCTTTGGGCGTAAACCGCCTCCAGGGCCAATTCACAACCCTGTGGTCCGAGTTCTATGCCGCCTCGTTTATGATCTCGATTCCGGTTCTGGCGCTCTTCCTCGCGTCGTCCCGGTTCTTGATCTCAGGCCTGACCCTGGGCTCCGTGAAGGACTGACGGTGCTCGGAACCGGCATGTATTGGGGATGCTCAAGGGCCGTTGGCTGTCACTTCGGTGAAGCATCTACTGTGGGGGAGTAAGCAAGCAACATGCCGCGCGGCTTTCCTTCGGTGAGTTCGCGCGGCTCCCTTGTCACCTTATGTTTCGAATAGCTCGGCGTCGCAGGTGTCCGCGCCTCCGACGCCCACGACGGGAAGATGCCCATGCGTGTGACCATAAACGATATCGCCGAGTTAGCGGGCGTCTCCAAAACGACCGTTTCGTTTGCGTTCAACGATCCGAAGCGCATCTCCGCTGCTACGCGGGAGCGAATCCTGACGATCGCTGAGGAGTTCGGGTATGTGCCCGATCCCGTCGCTCGCACCATGTCGTCTAAGCGACTCGGTACGATTGGATTCCTCGTCCCACAGAATCTCTCCATTGCCTTTCAGAACCCCTACATGGGTGAGATCCTGCGAGGCATCGGGGCAACATGCGAACCTCATGCACTCTCTATTACCGTGATTCCCCCCGTGGAGGGCTCGCTTCAGAAGAGTGTTCGGAGCGCCGCGGTCGATGGACTGGTCACTCTTGGGCTTCTTCCGACCACGGAAACTGCCCGTACAATCCGCCAACGCCATATCCCGTTCGTCACCATCGACGGTGGTGACGACAGCGACATTCCTACCGTAAACGTACAGGACCAGGAAGCTGCGTATACCGTCATGCGCCACATTCTGAATCTCGGACATCGCGAAATCGGCATTCTGGACCTCGGCCCCACGCACGATACGGAAGTCGAGCACGGCATAGACACAAGTGGGTCGCACTACTCAGGGATCGGGGAGCGGCGAGATGCGGGCTACGCGCAGGCCCTCACCGAGTACGGTCTGTCCATCGATTCCCCTTCGATTCGCCGGGTCTACGGCCACGCTTCGCGGGACGGGGCCATACGGGCAGCCGTGGATTTGGTCGATCGACCCGATCGACCGACCGCTGTCGTAGCAATGAGCGACCTTATGGCCTTGGGCGTCTATCACGTAGCTCACCATCGCGGAATCCGAATTCCGGAGGAGCTCTCCGTTGCCGGCTTTGACGATATCCCGGCAGCGGAACTGGTACGGCCACCCCTTACAACGCTGTCCCAGCCGGGAAGTGAAAAGGGGCGCCAGGCCGCTACCGTCCTGTTGGATCTCCTGAACGGTCGCCCTCCGAAGTCTTTCGTCACTTACATCGACACACAGTTAATCGTTCGGGAGTCTACCGCTCCCCCTGCCGACGCCCTCTGAATAGACCGTTCCATTCGGGGCGGCTTGGTCCGGGGCCACGCCCAGATTCTGAGGAGGAAGTATGAAAAGCACCCCGGGCAGAGAACAACAATCTTCGCCTCACGCCCCTGTTGGCGCGGAAACGCAGCACTCACCCCCCGGGCTTCGCCGTGTACCCCCGGGCTCACCCCCGGGCTTTGCCGCGTAATCGCTCGGAGGGCTCCCGGTCCCTCCCGGCTTCCGCACCTTTCGCATGGCCGGACACGCACTCGAATATGCCGCCCCATCGCGCCCCTCTTCCACGGCGGTCCGCTTGGATCACGCCGGCTCGTCGCCCGGCCAGCTGGAGTGCCTCCCGCACCTCCTGTACCGAACTGGCCACAAAGTCGACGCCCGATTCCTCCAGAACATCGGCCCGCTCGTAGCCCCACGTTACCGCGATCATGGGCACTCCGGCCGCCCGACTCGCGGTCACATCTCGCACTTCGTCGCCCATGTAGATCGGGAGCCGGCCACGCTTTCGAGCTTCCCGCGCAGCTCGAGCGATGAAGCGTCGCTTCGGAAGCAAGCTTGCGGAGATGATGCCGCCGAAGCAACAGAGCTCATGTGCCGCAAGCGCCATCTCGACGTTTCGCCGAGCATTGGATGTTACAATCGACAGGTGACAGCCTTCCTCGCAAAGCTCTCTGATAAGCTGGGGGACTCCCTCGTACGGAGGAAACTGCGTGGCGTTTCGCCGGTACACCTCAGACACGTCCAGCCAGAGACTCGGCACCCGCCAAAACGGAATACCGAGGGTGCGAATCCGCTGCCAGATGCCGAGCTGCATCAACTCAGCCTGCTCCTGTCTGGTCAGTCTTCGCCCGAGGTACCGCTCGCTAATCCGCTCGTTTACTTCCGCCACCGCCGCACGCGAGTCGACGAGAGTTCCATCAAAGTCGCAGATGAGCTGTAACCGGCTCAGCCCATACTTCACAACACACCCTGCCTTTCAGTGGTTGGTACACGATATCTAGCGCGGGTACTCACTTCAACCCCTCGCACCAACTTTGCCGGAAATGTAAACTCAACCTTTTCGCGCCGGGCTTACTATGTTAGTTTATGCCTATATGCAGGTTGAATTGTATTACCCGGTGACGATAGGGCCGATAACGCTTCCGTACACGGCCCTTCTGCTGCTTGGTGCGGCTCTGGTCGGCTTTCTGGCAGTCTACGTCAAATTTCGAAGTGTACCGGACTCACGCCGTTTCGTCATGGACACCCTGACGGCGGCGCTTGCTGTCGGGCTCGGAGCATGGAAGCTTGCACCGATCGTTCTCAATCTCTCTGAGTTGTTTTCGGACCCTGTGTCGCTCCTGTTGCGCCCCGGCGGAACGGCCGGAGTTGTGGCCGGGGTTGGGGCCGGCGGAGCGGTCTTTTTCCTTCGGTCGGCGAAGCACAGAGCTCACCTGCCTGGATTGATCGTGGCTACTGTCACGTTTGGCATTGCGGGCACGCTTGCCGCCGGCGTAGGCTTGGTTGGTTCCGTTGCCGCAACCGAGGATGCGGAACCGGCCCCGCCCTTCTCGGCGATGACGGTCGAGGGCGAAGAGTGGGACCTATCGGAGGAGGACGGCCCCGTTGTGCTCAATTTCTGGGCTACGTGGTGTGCTCCCTGCCGAGCCGAAAAAGACGTGAAGGCCCGAGCCCACCGGGAATGGGCAGACGAAGTACCAATTATCTCGGTGAATCTCACTCATACCGAGCAGTCTGCGGAAGCTGTCGCGGAGTTTGCCGCTGCCCATTCCCTCCCATACCCGGTGCTACTCGACGACACCGGGCGCATAACCCAACAGTACGGCGTGCGGGGCACGCCCACCACCTACGTGATCGACGATCGTGGGAGAATCGCCTTCCGGCGCCACGGCGCCATGAGCTGGAGTTGGCTGGATTCGCGCATCCGGCGCCTACAGTAGCCCCGGGGGCGGCGTCTGCCGCCGGCGCCTTCTCCGGGCTGCTCCTCCGTGGCTCGCGCGTCTGAGTTACATTCCCGCTGAGAGCTTGCACTGTAGCCAAGAATCCATATGCTTATGAAGAGAAGGAGGTGAGGCTTCTATGATCAGCAGCATCGCTTCACAGGCTACCGGCATGCAACAGGCGCAGCTCCAACACCAGGTTGGTTTCGCCGTACAACGCCTTGCCATGGACAGCGCGGAAATCCAGGCCGAGGGTGTCCAACGCATGATGGGTGAGGCGCAGCAGTTGGCTCAGGGAGCGGCAAACGACCCCCATTCCGGCACAATCATCGACACCTTCGCCTGACTGTCGGTTTCCCGTCTGCTCTACCCGCGGCATTCCTCACGCCTACGTACCATCCCCCGCTTCCCGGCGGGGTTCGCGCAGGGGAGTTCCCGAGTTCTTCCCCAACGCAAACAGGATGGTGTAAGCTATCTTTGGCATCATGAGCCGCGCAGTGAGTCGCTCGGCAGTCCATCGAGCATTCAAACGTCTAATGATAGCGACAACGCTCCTCGCCGCGCTTCTGGGTAGTGGAGGATGCGCGTCCCGGCCGGAAACAGCCACGCTGGGAGAGCCGCTCGGCGATAGCCGGCGCCTCTCGGCGGTGGACCTCTACACCTACTTCCAGATGTGTCTCGCGGCCTGGCGCGTACGCGACCAATTCCGCGACACCGACTGGGAGCTGGATTACTTCAAGGACGAAGAGACCAACACCCTGGGATTCGCTCTGGAAAAGCGAGGGACCCTCCATATTGTCTTTCGGGCCACTCACGACGGAGAGGATGCGCCCGATCTGAGGCTCAACCTGACTGCATATCGGAGGAGACCCGCCTATCACTCCGGTGATAGCAACGTCCGCGCCCACGCCGGCTTTCTGACTCGCTACGAGGCTGTGCGGGCCGACATTGCTCGGCGAGTAGAAGCATCCGATCTCGACCGAATTCTCTTGATCGGTCACAGCTCCGGAGGCGCGGTGGCTAAGATTGCATACGAGGATCTGCGATCGCGTTACTCAGAGCGTGACGTCCGCGCCATCACCTACGGCACTCCACGGGTGTTCAACCGCGCCGGAGCGCAACAGCTAGCCGACGATCGTGAACGAATACTGCGAGTCGTAAACGGCGACGACCTGATCGCCGCCACCCCGCCCGCCTTCCTCGGATACCGCCATGTCGGCACCCTCCTTCGCATCGGCACATCTCGCCCGCACCCCTTTGTCTCGTGGCGGGACCACCACCCCGGCTATCGCGCCGTGCTGGAGGAGATGCTCCGTGACTACGGCATAACGCCTGCGGAGCTGGGACTCGGCTAAACGGGACCCACACCGGCCGCTTTCGGCAACGAACAGAATCCGGTAGGATGGCTACGATGAGCACGATACCCATAGATCTCTTCAGTGACACGGTAACCCGTCCGACGGCAGAGATGCGGCAAGCGATGAGCCAGGCTGAAGTCGGGGACGAGCAGAAGGACGAGGACCCTACAACAAATCGGCTGAACGAACGAGTGGCAGAGCTCCTCGGCAAAGAGGCGGCGCTGTTTCTGCCCTCCGGCACAATGTGTAACCAGATAGCCATCCGGTACCATTGCCGCCAAGGTGACGAGATCATAGCCGATCATACAGCCCACATCATCGGCTATGAGGCAGGCGGCGCGTCCGGCCTGAGCGGCGCGTCCATATGCCCCGTGCGCGGCACGCGCGGCATTTTCGACGCCGATCAGCTGCGCGAGGCAATCCGGCCTGACGATCCCCACCATCCCCGAACCGGCCTGGTCTCCATCGAACAGACGGCGAACGTAGCAGGCGGGACTATATGGCCGCTGGATACACTACGAGCGGTAGCTACCGAGGCCGCCGGCTCCGGGATACCTGTTCATATGGACGGTGCCCGCCTCCTCAATGCAGTGGTGGCAACCGACGCTGCCGCCGCGGAGTACTGCGCGCCCTTTAACTCAGTCTGGATCGATTTCAGCAAGGGACTGGGCGCCCCGATCGGAGCGTCGATCGCCGGATCCCGAGAGCTCATACGTGAGGCGCGGCGCTACAAGCAGCAGTTCGGCGGTGCCATGCGACAGTCCGGAATCGTCGCGGCCGGAGCGCTCTACGCGCTCGACCACCATGTAGAGCGGTTGCGGACGGACCACGAGAACGCTCGCATTCTCTATGAATCGCTTGAGAGCGTGGAAGGGCTCGAGTGTGAGGCGCCTGAGACGAACATGGTCTTCATCGATGTGTCCGCTCTGGAGCGCACCGCCGAGGAGCTCGACCGGAGTTTTCAAGAGCATGGAATGCGAATGTGCCCGATCGGGCCGTACCGCCTCCGGGCCGTCACGCACCTCGATGTCTCACGCTCCGACATCCGGAAGGCAGTCGAGATCGTCCGGAAGGTCGTGGAGCAGCGCACGTAGGCCCGGCGCCCCTCGTCCGGGGAACGGTCAATCGGTAAGAATTGAATCGGCCGGGAGTGTCAGTTCCCCCAGCTCGTTCATCGCATTGATCAGCGACACCGTACATCCCGGCCGCAGATCCGAAGAGGTCAAAGCTTTCCGGCGAATTCGGCCCGCCTCCAGGAGTTCCCGGCGCATCAGGCCCGGCAGAAGCGGCTCCGCCGGGGTCACCCAACCATTCCCGTCGAAGAGCGCGATATTGCTGAACGAGGTGTCAGTCAGAAACCCTCGCTCCACGATCAACACGTCGTCGCACGGCCCGCGCCGGCTTTTGAGCGTATCGAGTTCGCTTCGATCGGCATACTTGAACGGGTAGCGGACGCCGCCGCCCGGTACGAGCCGGAGGCTCCGAATCCGGGGTCTCCGGTACGGTTCCGCCTCGATCGCCCGGATGCAGTCGTCGTACACGATCCGCAGCTTCCAGGTGCCCGTAGAAGCAGTGACCGCGCCCGCCTGTCGGAGCAACTCTCCCTCATCTACCTCGAGAGGCACCCCGTTTACGACACGGGCGCTCTCGCGCATTCGCTCCGCATGAAGCTCGGGCCGAAGCAAAACGCCCTCCTCGACCCGTATGGTCTCGAGCAGCTGGTACATACCGTCCTCCTCCCGTGGCTCCGGGCGCCGGGCCGCGGGTCCCGGCGTCCGTCGCTTGCCGATTCACGCCCTCCCGGACGACGCCGCGCCGTGGTCCGGCAGCCGGGGCGTGCGGGCTCGCGGCTTGCGGGGCAACCCAGGCTCTGGGCTGCCGGGCCGCGGGCGGCGGCACTCGCCCCAGGCACCTATCCATCTGCCCTCTGCGCCGCAGCAGAATCCTGCGACCGCTCCGAGGGTTCCGCCTGCGAACCATCCGAATCCCCAGCCGAGCTCCACCCAACAGGAAGATAGATCTTGTGGCAGAGCTCCTGATATTCAGCTTCTTCATCGCTATAGATGGTTACGCCGCCTCCGCTCCGATAGCGAATCCCATGGGAGCCCTGCTCCAAGAAACGGATCAAGACGCAGGAATCAACGCGATCCCCATCGAAGAATCCGGCAACCCCGGTGTAGTAGCCCCGCTCCTCGGTCTCGGCTTCCTCAATGATGCGACATGTCTTTCTCTTCGGTGCTCCGGTAATCGACCCGGCGGGTAACAACTCCGAAAGAACCGTTCCCAGGTTGGCCCGCCAGTCGTCCGGAAGCTCCCCGGCAATCTCCGAGCTCATCTGAAGGAGCGGGCGCCCCCGGCTCTCGATACGGTCCAGATACCGGAACCGTTCAACCCAAACGCGCCGCGCTACTCTTCCCAGATCGTTCCGGATCAGATCGACGATGGTGATGTGCTCCGCACTCTCCTTCTCATCCTCCAGCAAACGCCTCCGAGCGTTCGGGATCGACGCGTCGATTGTTCCCTTCATCGGATAACTCCGGATAACCCCCCGATCGATCGTGACAAAGGTCTCAGGCGAGAAGCAAAGAAATCGGCCAGGCACGTAGATGCGATAGGGAGCGGAAACGGCGAAGAAACACGTTCTCAAGTCCGTGGAGAGCTCAACTCCCGTAGGGAAGGTGAGGTTGGTGAGATAGGAGTTCCCGGCTCGTTGATGACTCTGAACAACCGCGAAGGCCTGTGAGTAGGCCGCCCGATCGACGTACCGCTTGACGGTGAGACGCGGGAAGTCCGCCCCAGTCGGCACCGCGCCCGCATCCGCTCCACGAGTGTCCCTCTGCCCTTTGGTTGAATCGCCGTGAGAGCCCGAACCCGAGCTCTCACGAAAGCTCCACAGTATCCCGCGGGGATTCCCGACTCGGAGCCCCTGGAGCTCCGGATCGTCCCGCTCGTACCCCGGCCCGTGTAGGAAGTATCTGCCGCGGCCCAGGCGCGTAGCTGGAAACACCAGAGGCCGCTGCATCGAGAAATCGATGATAAAAAGACAGGGCCGACGCCTTGCACCCAGCGCATTGAGGAGGGGAAATGCTTCGCAAGCAGAGATATGCTCGTTCACTCCGACAACACGCTTAGCCGGCCTTTTCTTCGCGGCCTAAGACGCGCTCCTTCATGCCGGTACCGAATGTCATACTGATCGCGAAGCCGACGGCGGCAGCCGCGATACTGACCACGAGCGCTGTTCCCCCGACCGGTCCCGGCCAAAGGCTAATAACCGATCCCAGGACCAGCCCCAGGATACCAAAGTAGGTCGGCCCGTGGAAACGCCGCAACAGCCAGGCGATGATCTTCGATACGCTTACAACGCCCGCCAGCGTGCCCACTACGAATAGCGCCATAATCGGCACGTTCAGCTCGCTGAAACCGGCCGTCAGAGTCGAGTACATCCCGATCAACAGCATCAGAAAGCTCCCACTGAGCCCCGGTACGATCATAGCGATCGCCGCTACGAAGGCGCCGACGAACACCCATACCCCGCTTTGCAGCGTGAGCTGCCGTACGGGCTCGGTTGCGTCCGGACTCTCCGCGAGGCCGATTGCCAGTACCAGAATAAGCGCCGCAACGAACGGAACGACATAGCGCAGGCGCACTCCTTCAGCCCCGGCCCGACGCACCAGATACGGGCCGCTCCCCAAAATCAGGCCGATGAAGAAGAACATCGTCTGTTCCGGATAGGCCTCCAGGAAAAAGGTAATCAGGCGGGCAAAACCTATCGCTCCGGCGATAATCCCTGCCAGAACCGGAATCAGAAAGAGCGTGTTCCGCCGCCATCCGCTGGAGCCCGAGAAGAAATTGCCAAGCGCGTCCACCAGCTCGTCATAGATCCCGGTGATAACGGCAATCGTCCCGCCGCTCACTCCCGGAATCATGTTCGCCATGCCGATAAAAGCCCCTTTCAGAGCGTTTGTTACCGACGGTTTCTTCTCAAATTGCTTCTCCATATCCCTTCTCCAATTGGATTCGATCCGGAGCCTTTCACTCCCCCTGTGGAAGTATCCGCTCCTCCGGTTCGCTCCGGGGCTTGCGGCGTCCCACGTACAACAGCGAAATCGCGTTTACCGCGCCGTGCAGGATCACTGCAGACCAGATGTCTCCGCCAACTGCTCGGAGCCCCCCCAGGAAGAACCCCATGAACAGAGCGTACACCGGCCACAGGGCAAAGCGTCTATCCGGAGGAACGTGCGCCAAAGCGAAGAGCACCGTCGCGATCACCAAGCCGAGCGACGCCTGCACCGCCCCACGAAACAGAATCTCCTCACCCAACCCGCTGAGCACGGCAAGGAACGCCACGTCGCGCTTCCGCAACCCGCCGAGCTCCTCTCGTATCGCCTCCACCATTTCGGCAAAACGAACGGACACCCGCGGCGCCCCGAAAAGCATCGCGAGGTGAAACGCCAATCCCCCCGCAAACGCCGCGACCTCCAACCGCGCATTCGGCCGCGGCCAGGAAACACGCAGCGACTCACCGGCGAGCGCTATCCACGCCAGGCCGATCACCGCCATGACGGTGTAGAACACAACAGCGAGTCGAACGACACGGCTCCCCATGCGGTCGCATCCTATCGCGCCGGTGGGCGGTTTATCCACCGCTCAAAGAGACGCGGCCACCGCAAACGCCCCGGGGGAAGATACTCACCGTCGCGTTTCCGGCTACAGTGTCCGACTGCGTTTTGCCTTGGAGAAACGGCTATAGCATCGCCCGGCAAACGCCGATACTATAGGCAGCTATGAAGTATTCCAGAGACATTCCAGCGGTACGGCTATGGGCAATCGGCTTATTCTTCCTGCCTCTACTGATCGGCGCCCCGCGTCCGGCACATGGAGCCGACGATGCGGACGTGACGATCGTTATGGACCGTCTCGGTTTCGAAGCATGGCAAGTGGTCGACTACGAGGGAGGAGCCGTCGGGCGGATAGGACGCAATCCTACGCTTACCCTTGAGGTAGGACAGCGCTATCACTTCGATACTTCGAATCTCGATGTCGGTTTTTTCCCGCTCGAGCTCCGCAACTCTCACGGTCACTCCCTCTTGTCTCAGGTCACCGGCAGTGGAGTCTACGCGACCAACAACGCGGTGCACGCGAGCATCGATGACGACGGGATCGCTTTCACGCTTACGGACGAGATGGGCGTTGAGCTTGTCCTCTACCGAAACCGGTACTATCCGCGAATGACCGGAACCATCAGAGTCACCGGCATCGATGAGGAGTACCTGGAAGAGGTCGAGGAAGAGCTGGAGGCGGAGCAGCCACAAGAGGATCCTGAGAACGGCGAAACCGACTGAGACGCGGTCGGGCTTGCTACAGAGCCGCGGCGCCGGACTATTTTTCAAGAATCCGAACTGTACCTCCTGTACTAGAGGGTGAGAAACCACGCGTTGCCCGGTGGCGCCTCATTGGCGTTCCGGAGCACCTTCAGGAGGAGGTATGGAGATGTCTTTTCGCTTTCTGCTGGCTCGCTTTCTGCTGGTCCGTCGTCCGAGCACCCCGAGGTGCCTACCCGACCGTCAGCGCCGCCCCGGATGTCGACGCGCCGCAAGGTGCCTGACACTCGCTCTTGCAGGCTCTCTTGTCTTGATCGCCCTAATTTCGGCATGCGAAGAGCCGCTCCAGCCCGAACCTCCTTTCGTCTTTCCGGAGGCGGAGGAAGAGCCGGATACGTGGGAGCCGGACGACACTCCAGAGTCTGACGAGACTCCGGACCCTGATGACCGCCCGGAGCCGCCTTCCGACGAATCCGAACCGCAACCGCCGGAGCTGCTGGCTGTACGAGCCTATCCTCCCATACTGGAGCGCGAATCGACCGAGGAAAGACGCTCCGTACAGCTCACAGTGGAGGTTGCTCAGTATCCCGACGCGGAAATCTCACTCGAGCTCAAAGTGCCGGAAGAGATGGAAGCCGGTCCCTTCGTCCCGGCCGAGTCGGCCTCTTCGTCGCCGGCCCACGCGAAAAGCCTCTCCGGTCAGGGAACGCGCGCCCTCAGCGACCGGCGGCCGGCCTTCGCTTCCGGCGAGGAGATTCCGTCGACAACGCGGCCGAACGGTGAAACCGCACCCGGTACCGAACGCCGCGCCGCCGTGACCACTCTGGACGCAGACAACCGGGAATCGGCCTCCTATGTCGCTGAGCTCAAAGTACCCGTTCACGCCGAGCGGGAGTTCGAGCTATCGGTTCGCGCCACTGCCTCCGACTCACACTCCGACGCCGCCGCAGCCTCCGTCGACGTCCGTTCTCATCCGGAGCCCCCCGTACATATCGTAGCGCTTGCACCCGCCGCCACCGCCGAGTACATAGCGGGAAGCTCCTGGATCGATCTCCGTGTACGAGATTCCTCGCAACTGGAAGAGGGCTGGAGCCTCCATGGCGCAACTCCAACCTGGAGCGGTCCGGTGCTCACGGAGTTCCCAAAGAACTTGGAGAACGACTCAACCGTGCGCCTCGTCGATCGAGAGGTCGATCCCGAGCTTCTCGAACTCATCAAGAGCGAACCCGCCATCGATCCCGTAACCGGAATGCGCTTCCCCCCAGAGCTCGCCCCGAACGACGCGATCGCTGTGCTTTCTCCGGATCACCTGAATGCGGACTACGGTGCAATCTGGCTCAAGGACGGCGATGGCGCCGTACGGAACATCGTACCGTATACGAGCAGGGCGGCGCAGGAAAGTGGATTCTGGTTCATTGAGGACGACGGACCGCAGTCGCACGCGCGCAGAATTCTGGACGAGGCCGCATCGGAAGACCCATGGCCCCGGGTGTGGATCGGCTCCGACTCGACTGATGCCGTCGCGACCGATCTGGCTGAACGGCACCTGCGCCGTACGGACATAGCCGGAAACGCTCGTGAACCCGCACGTTGGGGCGCCATGAGAAGCACTACCCTGTCCATCTCCGGCCAAACGGCCGCCCCCGAGCGCACTCTCGTCGAGGAAGAGTACGCGTTCGATCTGGAGCTCGCCGTGAGCACGAACGAGGAAGCTACTATAGACGCGGTGGAGCTTGTGGACACCGGATGCTTCCTCGGGCCGGAAACGCCTGTGCCCTTCTCGGAGGCACCGTCCGGACTCTACCACCACAGCGGGCTCCAGCTTCTCGCTCCTCCGACCGACGGAATGCCGGCGCTATCAGTGCGCGCATCAGCAAGCGACTCGTTCGCCTTCCTCAACCACCGTGGCGAACCCATCTCGCCGCCTTGGGGGGAGCGTCACTCTGAGACCGTGCCAATTCCGATCCGTGTCCATGACCCGACCAGCCCGGTCACGCTTCCTCACCGGCTTCCGGATGCCGACGCGTTTCCGGAGGCTCTTCGCTATCATGGTTGGGACTGGGACGGCGAGAGCGAAATGGAGCCGTACTACACCCGGGGCATGCGCCCGGCCGACGAGCCGGCCTCACTTCAGTCGCCGAAGCTGGCCGAGCCGCCGGCCTGCATTGCGTTCCGCCTGATCGGTTTCAATGCGGACGCCCCCTCAGCCGTCGCGGTCGAAGTCGCGAAGGAGCATGGCGACGGTGAGTCCGGCCGGACCTGGGTCTCGATTGGCAGCCCGGTATCCCTAAGCGTCGGAAACGGCAGCACCTCGGAAGCCAACCGGACCGTCTTGGATAAGAACGAGCACGCCGAGCTCGCCGAGGCGGAGCAGGTGCGCTTCCGGTGGATTTTTGATGGAGAGCCCGACCATACACAGCGGGTAGGGATCTGGGACATCGAAATCATGCCCGAGCTGCCGAACTAGCCATGTCGGAGACGGAGTCGGCACCTTAACCTTATGCTCCCCGGAGAAGCTCCAGTATGTACGGGAGTAGTTGCTTCTTCCGCGACAGGACGCCCTGCAACTCAAACAGGTTCTCCGCTACCTTCGGATAGGCGATGGCTGACGCGATCCCGGGATCCCCGTCGTAAGCCAGAAGGCTCGTGGCCTTACTAATATCGGTCACCAGAAGACCGGTGAAGTCCAAACCTCGTTCGGCTCGGACGCTCGCGAGCGCTTCCCGAACGTCGTCAGCGCGGTCCCAGAAGCTTTTGAACCCTACGAGCTCGATCTGGCTGAACGCGAAGCGGTAGCCGTTTTCCTGGTAGGTCTTCTGATCGCGCGTTACGATCTCCCGCCCGGTGAGCTCGTGCACGTCGCTTCCGGCAGCGAACATCGCCTCGCCCCACTGCTGTAACTCCACCCCTGCGATCTGCGCGAGCCACTCGGAGAGCTCCTGATCCAACGGCGTAGTGGTCGGCGAACGGAGAATGACGGTATCCGAAAGAACGGCGGAAAGGAGCACCCCTGCTATACGTGGCTCAGGAGTCAGTCCGGCGTTTCGGAACAGCTCGGCCACAATCGTTCCCGTGGAGCCGACAACCTTGTTTATGAAGGTGATGGGAACGTCGGTGTTTCGCGCGGCTATACGGTGATGGTCCAGTATCTCGACTATCTCAGCCTGCTCGATGCCCTCGACGGCCTGAGAGAACTCGTTGTGGTCAACCAGAGCGACTCTCCGTCGCCGCTCCTTGAGGAAATTCACCCGCGTTACCACACCGCGAATCACGTCGCGGTCATCCGTGACGATGAATCCGCCCACATTGTACCGGTTGATGCGTCGCTCGGCGTCGCGCACCAGCTCGTCCGGGCGAAACGTCGGCTCAGCATCCTCCACGTATCCCTCGAGGGGCACCGACATACAGATTGCCGTGGCTACCGCGGCAGGCCCTGTCTGCACCTGGAGAACGCCAACGCCCTCGGGTAATGCGCTCGAGTCGTCATCCAACCGATCACCCACTCCATCGTCCAGCACCCCTCCCCCCGCCGCCTCCGCAACCGGCTTCCCGGACGGTCCGCTCCTAGGCGCCAAACGCGCCTCCGTGCCCTTCCGCGACACCTTGTCCAGTTCGCTCCCGGACGGGACCGTCAGCACGACGACGTCCCCCGACCGAGCTAAAGTAGCAGCCTGCCGTAAGTTGTGTTCGGCGGCTACGATGCACAAGCTCTCCGCCTTGCGAGTCCGGGATTCTTCGGCTCCGTCCAAGAACAGGAGAGAGCCCTCGAACCACTTCGGCATCGATCTCCCTGCGCCGGACCTCCACCGTCCACTCGTCCGCCGAGCCAGTTCGTACATCGCGATTCGGACGGGCTCCCCCGCTTCGAGTCGCGCAACAAGCTGCCAGAGACTGGCAATGCCGCGGAGTGTGATTTTCCCAACACATCGCCGATCTCGGTCAACGACCGGAAGGAACGAGAAGCCGTTATCAACCATGATGCGTTGCGCTTTGCCAGTGGGATCGTGCGGCGAAAGGGTAATCAGCGCGTCTTCGCCAATCATAATGTCGCGGATGCGTGGATGCACGTCCGCCAGCAGCGGGGGCAGATCGCAGCCGAACCGATCCAAGACGAACTTCGTCTGCGGGTTGAGCTGGCCCGCACGGTACGCGCGCGCCGCAATGCCGCTTCGGTTCTTGTATGATGCATACGCAAGGGCGGAGCAGATCGAATCAGTATCAGGATTCTTATGGCCGATTACGATCAGCTCTTCATTCCCGTGGTCAGCCACCTTGCCCTCCCACCGTAACTGCGCACCCGGGACCGAGAACGCGGGACCGTTCACGGCTTTGCCCCGGCAACCGCTAACGTGGGGTTAGCTCGGTTATGAAGACATCCTCACCGGCAGAGCTGTCCGCCTCTTCGATCGCCTCGATGCCGAGATCGGAGTGCTCTACCACATTGCTCCGACCTTCCCAGTAGAGCCCGAGGAACTCACCGGTGAGAAAGACCGTAACCCCGTAGGGCACCCCCGTGGACCTCAGTCGCTCCGGGATCGCCCGTTCGAGCCGCTCTTTCACCGATTGATCGTACTCGGTGCCTTCGCCGCGCAGATCGATCCACACATCCTGGTCCCCCAGAACATCGTCCCATACCTCGAAATACGTGTCGCGGCAGATCGTGAGTCCGATCGACCATCCTTCCACCTGAAAGGTATCCGCCTCCGCAGGATCCGCGCTCTCAAGCCCCAGCAAGTTCTCCTCGAACGGCGTCAGATAGGCTTTGTCCTGCTCATGGATCCGATTCCCCTCCGGTCCGTATACCACAGCTCGATTCCTCAGCCGGCCGCTTTCACCGGAGGCACCGTCCTGGGCGAAATAACTCCCTGCCACGACAGTGATGTCGAAGCGAGCAGCGGCCTCCCCGTACGTCTCGTCCATAAGGCGCGAGACCTCAGGCGCTGCGGCATAGAAGAGCTCACGAGGAGTGAGCACGCCGGCATGCTCCTGCAATAGCTCGGTGAACTTGTGGTAATCATCGCGCGGCTCCTGCGCCCCTGCCGCGGCACGCACGCGAGGCTCCAACCGGCTTCTGTCCTGCTCCGGCCCTTCCAATGCGGCCAGGAGCTCGTCTTGGCCATACAGTGCGGGAAATACGTTCAGATACTCCGGAAAGACCACAAGGTGCGCCCCGGCTTCCGCCGCGGCTCGAACGACTTCCTGAACGTCGCCTCTGAACGCTTCCAGCGAGTGTGCATAACGCTCGCGCACCTCGAACTGGGCGACAGCCACGCGCAGCTCCTCCCGCTGACCGTACTCCGTGCGCTCACGGTCATCCGGCGGCTCGTCCGACGCATGTGGCTCTCCGGTCACCCACAGCGTAGTCACGGCAACTGTGAGCACGGCAACAAAAAGTGCCCTAGCTCGACCGCACATCCTGCATATCCCTCCTCCGCCGGCACTCATACTGTGAAACGTAACACCTCTTCCCTCCCGTTGCCTATCGCGAGTGCGCCGGGGCGGGCTCCGGATCGAGCAAGTAGATCACAAGGTCCACCATTAGGTAAACAACAACGCCTGCTATCCCCAACAGGCCGTAAACGACCTCCGTGCCCCCTTCAAGAAACATGATCGAAAGCCCGTAGCTCGCATTGAGCGTCCCGTGAAGAATAGCTGCTGCCACGACAGACCTGCCCTTGAGGGCAACGTATCCCAACACCGGCGACGACGCCACCGTCATGAGTACCATCATGAAGGCGCCAACCACCGGTGCCGATGGGTAGTTGTGCCCCAAGAGGATCAGTGGAGCGTACCAGATTCCCCAGAGCAACCCGATCACAAAGGAAGCCCGCCAGAACCCCAGAGCCCTGAACTCACGCTGCAGATAGCCACGCCAACCGCTTTCTTCCCCAAACGCGGCGATGGCATGGAGGGTCGGCCCAAGCGCAAGCGCCTGCCACAGCCACAGCCAGGCAGGATGCGTGTCCAGCTCCGCAGCCGCGCGCCTCATCTCTTCCGCTTCCTCAGGCGACATAGTCTGGGCTATCGCCTCGTACATCGCCGTCATCTCCGCTGAGAACGACACACCGGGTAGCAGTATGCTGGTTCCCAGCGAGAGAAACGCCAGCACCGGAGCGCCCAACCACGCTATGAGGAACCAGCGGTTCGGGCGCAGCGAGATCGACAGCGTGCCGCGAATCGATTGGCCGTAGGTCTTGCACGTCAGTATCGCCGCGATGAGCGGGCCGAACACGTACACGATCGACAACAGCGTGGCCGGCGCCGTTCCCCATTGGCCTCCGAAATAGGCGAAGACACCGGCCAAGCCCCAGCTGAACAGCAGCGCAAATGCCATGAGAGTGACGACTCTCGACGTCCGTACCATTCCGTTCCGCTCCTTCTCTCGATATGGGATCCTCGGTTTCAGGCCGTTGGTCGCTCAGAACCTTCGTGCTACACAGGGCCGGTCGTAGTCCCGTCCCTCGCGCACAACTCCCGCTCCCGCTCAGCGCCTCTACTTAAGATGACTGCTTCCGTCCTTCGTCGCAACCCGTCGGCAAGCGCTGAGGGTGGCCACTCCCCGCCGCCTCTTGTCGGCAGCTTCCAACTGCGTTTGCCCTGTGCCGCCGCGCTTGCGGGTGCCGTAACCAACTTCGTTTGCCCTATCTCCGGGCTTTGCGCTTCTTGACACTCGTCTTCCGGCAATATAGTTTCTTTCGGTAACTAAGTTGTCTGCGTCTTCTGGCCCCACGGAAAGGAGCAATCCGGACGATGCCCGATCGAGCCATCTGCGTCTTACGAATAATCCCGGGTCTCCTTGTCGCCGGCGTAGTCGCCGGCGGCGCGGTCGTGCTTGCCGAATTCCTCGGAACCGACGTACTCGGTTTCGACCGCAGCCCCGTCTCATCGGTAATGCCGGCTCTGGTTATCGGACTGCTCATCGCGAATTCGTGGAAACCTCCCGCTATCCTCGAGCCCGGCCTCTCCTTTGCCGTCAAACGCGTGCTGAGAGCCGGCGTTGTCCTGCTCGGATTCCGCCTCAGCGTCGTCGAGGTAGTTCGGGTCGGCGCGGGCGCCCTCCCGCTCGTCCTCGCGTGCGTCGCCTTCGGTCTCTTCGCCGTAGTGTGGGCAGCTGCGCGCACGGGTATATCGCGACGGCTCGGCATGCTCATCGGTGTCGGAACGTCGATCTGCGGCGTATCAGCCGTTGTAGCCACGGCGCCCGGCATAGGAGCCCGCGACGAGGAGGTCTCGTATGCGGTTGCCGTGATAACGATTTTCGGCCTCATTGCCACCATCGTCTATCCGTTTCTTGCCTACGCGGTCTTCCCGGGACCGACGTCGGTCGGGCTGTTTCTTGGTACATCGATCCACGACACGTCTCAGGTAACCGCGGCAGCGCTCGTCCATGCTGAAACCTACGCAGAGCCCGCGGCTCTCGACGTCGCGGTGGTGACCAAGCTCGTGCGAAATACGCTCATGGGCGCCGTAATCCCGGCAATCTCGCTCTGGGCTTCCACCCGCGGCTTGACGCCGGCACCGGCTGCCCGCGCCGCAGAGAGCTCACACCCGCGTACGGCTTCCCCGGGCTCCAACGCCGGGCCTGGAACCATCACCCGCGCGTACCGCTGCGTGACTCGGGTCGTCCCCCTTTTCGTGCTCGGCTTCCTGGCACTCTCTGCCGTGCGCTCTCTGGGTGACATAGGAATCACCGGAGAGTCCGGGGCTTTCGGGGTAGTCCCGCAGCAGCAGTGGCTCGATCTAGGGCACGTCCTCAACGAGATCGCGGTGGCCTTTCTCGTCGCAGCGCTCGCGGCGGTCGGCATGAAAACCCGCTTCGCCGGCCTGCGGCAACTCGGGCTCAAGCCGTTCCTTCTGGGGCTCGTCGCCGCACTCTGCGTGGGAGGGCTCAGCGCGGCACTTATTCTCAGCTTCATCTGAGTCTTCTGATCGAGTAAGGCCCGAGCTCACCCCTCCAACGGCAAACGCATTCGGAGCGGACTCGTCCCCAGGCGGCTTCCTACGTCCCCAGGGCCGCCGCTTCCTATGCGGGCTAGCCGGTCCACCGATAGCTCACGGACGGAATGATGTGGGTTTCGGTGTGCCTCCTGTCTGCCTCATTCTCGTAGTTCCGGATATGGGTCACGTACAGCTCGAGACCGAAGCGCAACGGTGCCAGAGCGCGGTCACCTCCGTGGGCCCCCACGAGCGCAGCCGTCCCGACCGGACTCCCTTCGAGCATCAAGCTTGCCCGATGGCGGTACTCAGGCGTCCCGGTCGGGGAGAGGAGCCCCGCTTCCTCCTCGCCGATTCTATACTGCGTATCGAGATTGCGCTCCCCGGACGCAATCAGGCGGTAGTCGAGTTCCACGTCCAGAGCTTCTCCCGCGCGGTACGAGATTCCCGCTCCGCCCACTGCAGAGTCGTTGCCATACCGGTAGCCGAGCGGCTGCGTGATTACCTGCCGCCCGTCGACCCGCGACTCAAGCCTGCGGCGGTAGTGGAAGCTGACATACGGATTCTCTCGCACGTAGAACCACGGGCTCATGTAGGCGCCTTCGATGTAGCCGCCGAGGTACCCGATACCCACAGGATACGACACAGCCGCACCCGCGAGGCTTCCCCACGCCTCCGGGATGTCGTCGCTTCGCCACGGAGCAGGGAACTGGTTCATCCCGTATTCGGCATACAGCTGAACGCCCCGGACCGGCGTTACAACCGCTTCGAGCCCCAAGAAAGCCGCCGAGTATTCCCATTCCATCCGGTTGTGCAAGATGAAAAACGGGTTGAAGAGACGCAGGTCCGGCCGCTGTAACCCGTACATGATTCCCTCGGTGAGCGCGATCCGCGCCCGCTCGGCCACGTTTACCTCGAACCGATGAAAAAAGAGCGTCTTTGCCCGTTCGTCAAAGCGTTTGGGGTCCGGCCGCGACCACTCGGTGTAGAACCCATCGTCGATATCGTCATAGTCGTCGTCGTCCGCCTCCAGCCGCTCCTTCTCCTCGGAGGGGAGCCATGGATCCTGGGGCGCGATGAGCGAGGTATAGCGAAATCGATCGTTGCCGAAGGAGGCGCGCACATACTCATGGAAGTCAGGCTCGGCCGACAGTGCCACGGTGCCCGTTCGTCCTGCCCCCCATCCAAAACGATCGCGGCCGAGCTCCACGGCCCAGCCCTCGCCTCCAAGCAATGCGAACGACCGGTTTGGAATCTGATTCTCCATCTGGTCCAGCTCTAGCGGCACATTCAACGGGTTGCCGGTTTCTTCCGGAGTGAATCGATCGGTGATCAGGTCGAGATCGACCCTGCCGTAGAACGAACGGTGGAGGAGGAACTCCACCGGTACCGCAAGAAAAGGCCGCCGCTCCGCCACGCGGTGTTGAAAATCCGGATCGTCGGCTCCAGGACTGAGGTAGAGCTCGGCGGTGCTCTCCGCGGCCCCGCGGATATGAAGCTCACCGGCCCCAGCCCGCTCCGAGCCGGCTTCATTCACGTAGCCACGGATCCGATCGTAGGCCTCACGACCTGCACGCGACAGCTTCTCCCGGCGTACCGGCTCCAATTGCTCCAGCACGTCCCACCCGGTGAACCGTCCGGAAGTCCACGGCACCGAGAGTCCCTGCTCCATCCGCACTGCTTCCAGATCGCGGTAAACCGGATGGTCGTACGGAAAAACCGCGCTCCGGTTCACCGGCGACGCGCCACTCTGCCCGGACTCCTCCAAGCCGGGGCCGCGCCCGCCGACTCCCTCCCCCTCAGCCCACGCAGGCACCGCCGTGCTACTGAAGAGCAGGACGAGCGTAAGCGCCGAAACCACAACTCCCGGACGCCGCCTACGCGCAGGCCCCGGCGGAATAGCCGAAACCCGACAGCACTTGCCTTTCATTGCCATCACTCTCCCTTCGCCCGCGCCGAATGAGCCAAGGATCGTCGGCGACTTGCCGGGGAGCGATCCGCTCGCTTACCGCCCCCGGCCGCCCGCGGCGAAGCTCACGTCGGAGCCGCTCGCCCATGCATCATCCGGCCGCGCGCCGATGAGACGAAGATACTGTAGCGTACGACGGACGCCGGCCACCTGGTCCGCCGTGGGCTCATACTCGATGTACCAGACCCCGTCATAGTCACACGCCTCGAAGACGGCCGTCCAGTCGAACGGGATGTCCCCTACAGCCGCGGGAAGACAGGATCCGTCCGGGTTGACCGTCCACTCTTTGAGATGCGCGTGTACGATGCGCTCGGCCAACAAGTGGCAGTATTCGACCAACGGCAGCGCCGAAAGCGGCCGGAGGTTCGCCGGATCGAAGGTGAAGCCGAGCGCGGCGGGTGTCCCACGCACCAGCCGCTCGAGGGCGTGCGGCTGCGTGGTCACGGTATGGAGATGCAGCCTTCCCTGGAGCGTCGAAGCGAAGGCGGGCTGCGTTTCCACTCCGAGGCGGATACCGAGCGCGGCTGCGCGCTCCGTAAGAGCACCGAGAGCGTAAAGTAGCCGCCGCCAGATCTCCTCATCTACTTCCGCGACCGGCATGAGTCCGGCGAAGATGCGAGCCACCGTACAGCCGCACAGGCTTGCCACCTGCAACGCGCGTTCCGCCCGCTCCAACCGTTCCCGCAGCTCTTGCCAGTCGCGCACGCAGAAGTCCGTATCCAAGGCTGCAGCGGGAGTCGTCACCCGTGCCTTCTCCGATTCCCAGCGCAGCGTTTCGACCTCATGGCGCCCGCGCTCCACGTCGGCCGGCAGTGCACGCGCATGTGTCCCGATCCCCACTTCGAGGCGCGTAAGTCCTAACCTCCGGATCAGAGCGGGATGGTCGTTTCGGGGCCGCTCCCGCAGCCCCCACTCGGCGAGCCCCAGGGGTAGATAGTCCATTACTCGCCATACTACGTCCCAACGCGCCGCAAAGCAATCGTATGGAGCATATGGATGGTCCAGGGTCCCCAAAAACCCGCATAATCGGTGAAACTGCTATTGACGGGCCGACAAAAATGGGCTATATTGCTGGTGTACTAATTCGCTAATACACTGGAGAACTGAAACAGTGAATGTTGGCGTCAGCGAGTCATCCATGGCCGATAAGAGCAAGACAATAAACATAGCTTTGGACCCCACCAGCGGAATCCCATTCTACCGCCAGATCATCCTTCAAATCGAGATGGCCATGGCGGACGGCCGCCTCAAGCCGGGAAACCAGCTTCCCACGGTCCGCGGCCTCGCCGTGGAGCTCAGGGTCAACCCCAACACGGTCGCACGTGCCTATAACGAGCTCGAAATCCGGGGGCTCGTAAGTAGCCAGCACGGGACCGGAACCTTCATAAGCGACCGGGAGGTAGAGATGTCGGAGGTCGAGCGAGAAGAGGTACTCTCCCAACTCGTACGCGGTTTCGTCAGTCAAGCGGCATCGTACGGTTTCACCGTAGATGACATTATACGTTATCTGACCGACTACCATGAGGAGGGCAGGAAATGAAGCGGCCCGATCTTTCCGGCTTTGCCAACGAGCAGCTACGGCGATTCCATATCCCCCGTCAGTTCGAGTTCACGACGCTCTCCGGGCTGGTCGTCGTGGTCTTCTTGGCTTTGGCCGTGGGGCTTCAATACGTCCTCGGGATACCGCCGTCCGCCGTGGACGCGGCGCTTCTGGCCGGGCTGGTAATCGCAGCGGGCCTTGTGCTGCTGATCGTGCCGGTGTGGCCCATGGTATTGGCGTTGATTGTCGGCGTATCCGCGGGTGCCGTCAGCTTCGCCTACGGCGCTATCGGTCCCGCGCTGGGCGTTGTTGCGCTGGGCTTCCTTTTTGCCCCGTCGGTCCAGATTGTGAAGCACTGGCAGCAGGCGGTGGTTCTGCGCCTGGGGCGCTTCAAACGAGTGGCAGGCCCGGGGCCCCACTTCCTTATCCCAATTATGGACACCATCGTCCAGCTCGTGGACATGCGAATTCGCGTGACGGATTTCTCGGCCGAGAAGTCCATCACCAAGGACACCGTTCCGGTCCACGTGGACGCGTTGGCGTTCTGGATGGTCTGGGACGCCGAGAAGACCGTGCTGGAGGTACAGCACTACTTCGACGCGGTGCGCCTCTCTGCGACTACCGCGCTTCGCGACACGATCGGCAAGAACGACCTCGCCACGCTCTTGAGCGAACGCGAGGAGCTCGGCCGGCAGATCCAGCAGGTCCTGGACGCAAAGACCAGCTCGTGGGGCATTACGGTGCTCTCCGTGGAGTTCAAGGAGATCCTGATACCTAAACAGCTGGAAGACGCGCTGAGTAAGCAAGCACAAGCCAGCCGGGAACGGCAGTCGCGCGTCATTCTCAGCTCGGCAGAGGTGGAGATCTCGGAGAAGTTCGAACAGGCCGCGGAGCGGTACCGGGAGAATCCGACCGCGTTCCAGCTCCGCGCCATGAATATGGTGTACGACGCCGTGCGCACCAACAAGAACATGGTCATCGTGCCGAGCTCGGCGCTGGACTCCATGGGGCTGGGAACCACGCTCGGGGCAGCTGCTCTTCAGCGCACCATCGGCCAAGAGCCTCCGGCCGGGACGGGACAGCCTCCGGCCGGGACGGAGGACGGCGACGAGGAATCGAGCTCCGCCGGGGATTCGGACGCCGATGCCGGCGGCGGGACGCGATCGAACCGGCAATCGGAACGCCAAGGGGCGCCGTATGCCTCGAGCGGCGAAGCCGCCGACGAGCCGTACGGTCCCTATTCGTCCTCGACCGAAACCCCGGAAGATTCCGAAAGCTCGGATCGAGGCGGGCCGGGCCGGACCGCAGCCGAGACCTCAAAGCACGACCGCACGAAACGGGGGCACACCGGAGCCGAGTCGGAAGCTTCGGCGCCCGAAGAGAACCTTGGAGCACTTGAATCATAAGAGGAGAAGGATCGATGATTAGCATACAGGACGTTCACAAAGAGTACATCGACGGCGAGACGCACGTTCACGCACTGCGCGGCGTTAGCATGGAGATCGAGCAAGGGGAGTTCCTCTCGATTGCCGGGCCCTCCGGCTCCGGAAAGACCACGCTTCTCAACATCATCGGCTGCATCGATACGGCGGACTCAGGCGACGTCGAGGTCGACGGGGAGCGTCTCTCCAGCCGGACCTTCAAGGAGCTCGTCGAGATCCGCCGAAACAAGATCGGCTTCGTCTTCCAGAACTTCAACCTCATCCCGGTGCTTACCGCCTACGAAAACGTAGCCATGGCGCTTTCGCTTCTGGGCCTCCCGGAAGAGGAGATTCGCGAGCGCACCATGAGCATCCTCGGGGAAGTCGGCCTAGAGGGGATGGAGCACCGGCGCCCGGCAAAGCTCTCCGGCGGGCAACAGCAGCGGGTCGCTGTCGCGCGTTCGCTCGTAAAGGAACCGCGGATCGTCCTTGCCGACGAGCCAACGGCCAATCTGGACTCGGTAACGGGCGAGGCCATCCTCAAGCTCATGAAGGACATGAACCGCAGCCACGGAACCACGTTCGTCTTCTCCACCCACGACCAGATGGTAATGGACTATGCGGATCGTCTGTGCCGGCTCCATGACGGTCTAGTCGAGAGCGATGAGCGCCAGGTGGCACACCAGACCGTGTAGAGGCCGGCACTATCGGAGGACTACGTCATGAAACGAAAACCCGACCTCCCTCGCCACGGGCAGAATACTCAGCCGGAAGCGGAGCGGACCTCCCAGAGCGCCGGCAAACACACGGAGGGCACCGAACCGCGTAGGCCTGGGCGCCGGCGGGCATCTGCAAGGTTCTTCCTTCGGCTGGCACTCAAGAATCTCTCGCGCTACCGGCGCCGTACCGCCGTCACCGCAACCGCCATTGCGATGGGAGTTGCGGCGTTCGTCGCCATGGACTCGCTTCTGGTCGGCTTCGGCAACGAAGGTGAGCGAAATCTGGCGAATTACGAGGTGGGGAGCGCCGCCATCGCCGCACCGGGCTACTGGGACGATCGCGACCGCTTTCCGCTGGATAATCCGGTGGAGCGTCCGGAAGAGTTTCTGGCGGAGCTCGACAACGCAGGTATCCCGGCGGCTCCTCGGACTTCGTTCCGGGGGGAGGTGATCGTTCGCTACGACCCGTACCCGGAGGACGGCTCGTCCCCGGCAACCTTTCACGGAATCGATCCGGAACGAGATCCGGCGGTATTCAACTTCGACGAAGCGATCGTCGAGGGACGGTTTCCGGTGCCCGGGGAGGACGAAATCCTGATCAGTAAGTGGCTCGCCGAACGCCTCGGCGCCGAGGTTGGGTTTCCGCTGACACTCACGACTCGTACCCGGGACGGCTACCGGCAGCTCATGGATCTCGACATAGTCGGCCTTTACCAGACCTCGAACCCCACGGTGGATCGCTCGCACCTCTTTTTGCCGCTCGAAACGGCGGACGAGGACCTAGAGATGCGCGGCGCGGTCACGACGATTCACCTTCGGCTTCCGGAGCAGGTCCCAGGCACGGCAGACCTTGGGCCGGTGGAGCAGCTCCTTCGTGAAACCGGACGGTTTGCCGGCTTGCGCGAGAACGGCAACGGAGGGGGCGACCAGGACGCCGCAACCACAGAAGATCCGGTGACGCTCCTCAGTTTCGGCCAGATGACCCAAGAGTTCGCCGAGTTCATGGAGCTGGAGCACGCCGGCTCGGATCTCATCCTCTTCCTTCTGGCCATTATTGCCGTCGTGGGGATCTCCAACACGATGCTGATGGCGGTTCTGGAGCGGGAACACGAGATCGGGATGATGCGTGCGATGGGTGTCCACAAGCGAGAGATTACCAGGCTGTTCTCTTATGAAGCCGCGGTAATCGGCCTTATCGGCGCGCTCGGTGGAATCGTACTCGCAAGCATCGTGAATTGGTTCCTGGTGACGAACGGGGTGAACTTCGGGCAGTTCCTGGAGGGCACCGAGATGGACCTCCGGTTCGACGGAATCTTGTACGGCGTGTGGAACTACGGCACCATGGTCACTGCAGCGATATTCGCGGCCGTCCTCGCGGGAGTAGTCGCCCTCATACCTACGCGCCGCATCCTGCGCCGCAAAGTCGCGGACTCACTCCGGCACGGATAGGGGAGGAGGTACCAATGAAACTGGCAAAGATCGCTCTGAGAAACGTCTTCCGCAACCGGCGCCGAAGCTTCCTCTCCATGCTCGCGGTAGCGGTCGCCGCCATGGCCATGACCAACATGTTCGCGCTGCTCGAAGGCATGAAGGAGGACCTCCGTCAGAATACGTGGAACTACGAGTCCGGCGAAGTGCGGATACGAAACGCCGACTTCGACCGCTACGAGCACCTCAATCCCGTACACTACGTGGTGCCGGATTACCGCGCGCTGACCGAACAGCTTGCGGAGCTTCCGGAGGTCGGAGCCATCAGTCCACGGATCAACGTCCCCGGGATGGCCTTCCGGGGCGAGGAACAGATTTCCACGCGTGGCATCGGCGTGGACTTCGATCTGGAGGCAGAGTTCCAAGACCTTGAGGGGCTCGTCGCTCGCGGCCGCCTCCCACGCCCCGGTACGAGTGAAGCAGTGCTTGGGGCCGGTCTTGCGCGTGAGCTCAACGTGGGTATCGGCGACGCCGCTACGTTCCTTACCCAGACACGTACGCGCTCTTCGAACGCGTTCACCGTCGACATCGTCGGAATCGCCGACTTCCCGATGGGCGGACTCAACTCCTCGACCTATATCCTTCCAATTGAAGCAGCCGGACGGTATCTGCGCATGGGCGACGCGAGTAGCGAGATCCTGCTCAAGAGCTCGAGGGCCGGTACGGAGGCCCTCGAGCAAGCCGTCCACTCGCTTCTCGGTGAGCGCGGGGTCGAGGGCATGGCCGTCACCGATTGGACTCAAGTCTCGGCCGGCTACGACTATCTCCAGATGGCGGATGCCGTCTACAATATCGTCGCGCTCTTCTTCTTCGTGCTCGGATGCACCGTCATTATCAATACCACCATGATGACGATCCACGAGCGCGTTCATGAGATCGGCACCCTGTCGGCCATGGGGATGCGCGGCGGAGAGCTGATACGCCTATTCTTCACCGAGGCGGCGTACCTCGGCATCGCGGGTTCGCTCCTCGGCACGCTCGTGGGCGTCGCCATCGCCGTTCCGCTGGGCGCTATTGGGATCGATTTCGGAGGAGCGATGGAGACGGCGGGCATGGACATGTCAAACGTGCTCCATCCGGTTGTAAACATCCGCTCGACGCTGGGTGTATTCGTCTTTTCGGCCGTCGTCGCCATGGCCGCGTCCTTCTTGCCGGCGACGCGAGCCGCGCGGCTCCGGCCCGTAGACGCGCTTCGGAAGTAGGATTCGGACCCGAGGTTAGCGACATGACTTTTGAAAGTAATTTTGCAAACACCTTTAAGAATTACGACCTATTGCAGGCGTCACAAAGGAGAGAAGCTATGCGTACGACACGTACTTCATCGAGTCCGGCTGACCGCATCCGGTCGAGCCGACCCAAGCGGCATCGAGCGATCGTCACGGCCCTGCTGACAGTGGGACTCATCCTCACAGCCCAGAGCGCAGCGGCCCTTACCGGCCAGGAGATTATCGAGCGATTGGACGATCAGCAGACCTTCGAAACCAGCATCATGGAAGGCCGTATGATCATAACGGACCGCTTCGGTGACCGGGTGAGCACCTTCATTGCACACAGCGAAGGCGCCGATCGCTTCCTCGTAGAGTTCACCTCCCGCGACGAGGAGGGCCAACGTGTCCTCCGCCGTGACGATACGATCTACCTCTACTACCCCGACGCCCGCGAGACTATCGAGCTTCGGGGCTCTGCTCTGCGAGACGACCTACTCGGCTCGGACATCTCATACGAAGACATGACCGGCGGGCGCGGCCTGCTTGAAGACTACGACGCCACCCTCCTCGATGAGGTCGAGGCGGACGGCCACAACACGTACAAGGTCGAGCTCCAGGCCCGGACGACCGACGTAGCCTATCCCAAACAAGTCTACTACGTCGACACCGAAGATTTCGTCTTGCGCAAGGCGGAGCAGTTCGCACGCGGCGGGCGGCTCCTCAAGGTAACCGAGATTCTCGAAACCCGAAGAGAAGGCGAGTACCACTACCCGGCCCACATCCGCGTCACCGACAAGACACGCGGCTCGAGCGGGACCGAGATGATCCTGGAAAACGTCCAGATCGACGTCTCGCTTCCCTCCGGCATCTTCTCACTGGAGGAGCTGACATGGTAGCGCGAAAGAAGCGGTCACCCGGCGGCGGCCGCGAGCCCGGCCGCCCTCAACCCGGCGACGCACACGCTGGCGCCGCCGGGCCGAGTCCCCGTCAGGCGGCCGGACACCTCCAGAGCAGCAGCCGCCCGCAAACCCGTGGCTGGCCGCGCGCCGGCGCCGGTAGCCAAGCACGTAGCCTGCCTCGCACGGGCGACCGCCAAGCCGCCCGTGCCCGGGCGGGCGCTCCTCGCCAACCCGGCCACCCCCGGACCGGCGCCCGCCCCGCCGCGGCCCGCCCGGCGGTCTACGCCGTCGCCTTGATCGTCCTAGCGCTTCCGTGGTTCGCTGCGCCCGCCGCCGGCGAAACCCGCGTTCAGAGCGAGCTCGACACGCTCGCCACCCTGATGTGGAACCACTCGGAGGACGAGCTCGGGCTCATGGCCTCCTCCACGGGGCGGATCGACTTCTGGAGCCCACGGGATCCCAATGTCCAAGGGCGGCTTCAGCTCGTGGCGCATCTGGCTCAGCTCGGCCAATTCGGAGACGCGGCGGACGGCGCAGCCCCACCGGCGAGCATCGCTCTCCTCTCGGTCCCTCGAGCGTCGATCCGATTCCGCTTTCCCGTGACCGAGCAGTACACGATGCGCATGACCGCGGGCCGCGATCGCGTATCGTGGGGGATCGGCTCACTCTTCAACGCCGGCGACCTCATCTTCGGTGCCGACGGAACCGAGGCGGCAGACTTCACCGACCCGGGTACCGACGACATCCGTGACGAGACGCGCTGGCTGGTCACGCCATACTTCCCCGTGGGCGACCTGGGCTATCTGGAGGCCGTGGCGCTTCCGCCTCTGCCGGACCTCACGGTAACCTTCCAGGAGCACCGGGATGCCCTGGCGCAGCTGCTGGCGTCAGGCAACGGCACCGGCAACGACGCTTCCGGGGGAAACGATGCGCCGGAGAGCGACGACGAAACCTCGGATCCGGCCGGCACCGGAGACACGACGCCCCTGCAAGCGCTCGAAGCTCCCCCCATCTCCCGGACAAGCGCGGGGGCGCGCTTCCACAGCGCCTTCGGCCCGCTCACCGTAGAGCCCGCGTATCTCTACAGCGGAGCCGAGGAAGCCCACTACGTTGCGCTCTCCCTGCAAGGCAACCTGGAGGCGGATATCTACGCCTCGGCCCGTCTGCGCTTTGACGAGGAGACCGAGGATATCGCCACCACCCTGGAAGAAGACTCCGTCATCACCGGCGGTGCTTTCTACACCACCACCGTCGGCTACAACCAGTCTCTGTCCGCCCGGTTGGAGGGCCTGGTTCGCCCCGGAGCGGAATGGGAGAACATCGAGCGGAGAAACGCCGAGTACGGTCTACTCCTCTATCCGGAGATCATATGGGCGCCAACGCGTACGCTCAACGTATTCGCCCGGTCGATCGTCTCTCCTATAGACCGTTCGGCTTTCATCGCCGGCGGAGTCCAATGGAACGTCTTCCAGGGTTTTCGGATGCTGGCTTTCGGGGCCGCCCAAGCAGGCGACGATACGGCGATCTACGGCTGGGACCGGCCCGGGGGCGCAGCCGTCTCCGCGGGCTTCAGCTACCGGTTCTGAAGCCGGACGGCGAAGTGCCGGCGCTCCGGGCCCGCATTACCGGGGGCTGACGCTTGCGAGGCCTCCGCTCGCCGGCCGGGCACGAACCCTTGCGCCACCGGATCCCGGGGGCAGGCCCCGGAGCGCTTCCTGCGGCGGCCGATGCCGCGCGCGCCGCCGGAGCGTCTAAGCGCCACCGCCTCGGCTTGCTCCCGGCGCAGGGGGTTTCCGCCTGACTTCGAAACTCGAGCCCAGCCCCCGCCTGTCTTCACGGGCAAGAGCGTAGACCCGCTCGAAAAGCGCCTCTTGGCTGTTGAACGGCACCTCGTCGGCGCGCCCCGTCCTGGCCACGTACCGGCCGTCGGACAGCAGCTCGTACGCGTGAGAAGTATCTTGGAACTGCAGCTCCAGCGCCTCTTTGACGCGTTGTTTCAGCCGCTCGTTTTCGACCGGGAACATCAGTTCCACCCGGCGCTCTAAGTTCCGGGGCATCCAGTCCGCGCTGGAGAGGTAGACCTCCTCGTTGCCGCCGTTCAAGAAATAGAAAGCGCGGGCGTGCTCCAGATAGCGCCCCACGATGCTTACCACCCCAATTCGCTCGCTGAGATCGGAAACACCCGGTACCAACATGCAGATTCCCCGCACGTTGAGCGCTATGTCGACCCCGGAGCAGCTGGCCGCATAGAGCGCATCGACGATCTCCGGATCGGCCAAGCTGTTCATCTTGGCCAAGATGAGCCCGTCGCCCTCATTCGAAGCGCGCATCGACTCACGCTCGATCAAGTGTACCAGTCGCTCCTTCATGGCGACCGGCGCCATAGCCAACCGCGAGAGGGTCGGTATCTCCGAATATCCGGTGAGCGCATTGAAAAAGAGCCCTGTCTCGTAGCTGATGTCGTCGCGACAGGTGAAGTACCCCATGTCCGTGTAGAGCTTTGCGGTTCTGTCGTTGTAGTTACCCGTGGAGAGATGAACGTAGCGTCGGAGTCCGCGTTCCTCGCGCCGCACAATGAGAAGCGCCTTTGAGTGGACTTTGAGCCGCGCTACGCCGTACACCAAGATAACGCCCGCTCGCTCCAAGCGTTCAGCCCACTCGATATTCCGCTGTTCGTCGAACCGAGCCTTCAACTCCACCACCGCCGTAACTTGCTTCCCGTTCTGTGCCGCCCGCTCGAGCGCTCCAATAATCGCGGCGCTCCCCCCGGTACGGTAGAGCGTCATCTTGATGGCCAGAACGCCCGGGTCGTCAGCCGCCGACTGGAGTAGCCGTACTACCGGCGCGAAGCTCTCGTAGGGATGGTACAGGAGCGCATCGGACTTCATGATGCTCTCCCAGATCGGCTCATCGTCCGGGAAATCCGGGCTGTTCGCGGGCTTACGCGGCTCGTAGCGGAGATCTGCGAAACCGGGCACGTCTACCAGAGCCGATAACGAATCCAGGTCCAGCGGCTCGCTCTTGTGATAAACCTCCGAAGCCTCCAGGCCCAGCGCCCCCATAAGGTACGCTTCGAGCCACTCACTTGTCCCGGTCGTCGAGAGGCGTATCGCAGCGCTGCGTTCGCGGTGCTCCAGCACCCGCTCCATTGCCTCGACGAAATCCTCGTCCCGCTCCTCGTCTACGCCGATGTCCGCATCCCGAGTGACCCGAAACAGCAGGTGCTCCCGAACTCGAAAGCCCGGAAAGAGCTGCTCGGCAAACGTAACAATGACGTCTTCCAATAACGCAAAGGCCGCCTCCGCGCTCTCCTCCGGAATACGGACGACGCGTTCGAGTGACTGGGGGATCTGCACCACAGCTACCCGCTCTCCGCTCGAGCGGTCCGGATGGCTTGCGTCGAAGTCACCCTGGGCTCCTCCGGCCGTCTTCGCCAGCTCGTCCAGATCGGATGTTCCCGACTCGCTCTCGAGCAAGAATGCCACGCTCAAGGTAAGATTCGCGGTATACGGGAGCGGCATATCACCCGTGCAGCGCACCGGAGTCAGAACCGGGAAGACCTCATTCTCAAAAAGCTCCCCAAGAAAGCGCTTCTGCGCGGCAGTGTACTCCGGACGCTTCGCCAACACGATCCCCGAGCGCTTGAGCTCCGGAAGAATGGTCGCTTCGAGCGTGTGGTACGCATGATCGTCCAAGGCTCGTACGCGCTTCTCGATCTCTCGCAGCTGTCCCACCGGACTCAGCCCGGAAGGACACCGAACGTAATTGCCCAGCTGCACCTGGCGCTTGAGCGTCGCCACCCGAACCATGAAAAACTCGTCGAAGTTGCTCGAAACAATGCACAGAAAGCGCAAGCGCTCGAGAAGCGGTACGTCGCTCCGCATCGCCTGCGCAAGAACTCGAGCATTGAACTCGATCCACGAAAGCTCCCGGTTGAAATACAGCTGCACCGGCTCCGGACGATCCTCCGGGGCATACTGTGTCGGATTTCCAGGTCGCTTCTGTGTTCCCTGCTCCCGCCTCCTCATCGTCCTTCCTCTGCTCCCGTCTATTGCAATCCGCGCCGCGCCTCTCCGTGCCGGATCCTGAATACCATCCTTGCACGGCTATCCGTATGGCGCCTACCGCCGCCGGGCGCTAATCCCGGTGCCCCTATAGCCGGCGCAACCATCACGACCGCTCCCTCGGTCCGGCCGCCTGAGCCGCGGCAGGCGCCCCCATCAGACCACTCGGACGGTGTAACCGAACACGTCCTCGAACATGTCACCCTTCAGCTCTATCCCGTACCGCTCGATTGCGATATCACCGCTGTACGCGCAATCGAGAACGGCATCGCCGTCCTCGATCTGCAGCTTCACTCTCTTCACACGCTGTCCGTGACTCCGGTCCAACGCGTCGGCCAATCGTAAGATCGCGCCAAGCTTCATCACCATTAAGCGATGCTCCCGCCTCAGACTGATAAACGGGGTGTGACTGGCTACCGGAGGCGATTTCCGGTGATAACGAACCAAGTTCGACACAATCCGGATATCGTCACGCGAAAACCCGAAGAGCTCGGAGTTGGCAACCAGATACTGACTGTGCTTGTGGTGCCCGCTCGACCGGACGAAATTTCCGATATCGTGCAAAAGGGCCGCTACCTCCAGAAGCAGCCGCGCATGGCGGTCAAGCCCGTGCTCGTCACCAAGCTGATCGAAAAGCGAGCCGGCCAGCGCCGCCACATGACGAGCATGGGACTCGTCGAAGTGGTACTTCCTGCCCAAGCCGATCGCGCTCGCAATTACCTGCGTGTAGAACTCCTCTTCGAGCGCATGACTCTGCCCGAGCGCAAAGTTGATAAGCACCCCCTCCCGGATACTCACCTCGGGCACAATAAGCTGCCGTGCATTCGTGGTCTCCAGGAAATACCGGTAGATGAGCAGCGCCGGCATGAGTGTTTCCGCCTCGTGGTAACTGATACGGAGCTCTCGCACGCGGGCTTCCACCGGCAACGTCTGGAGTCGCTCTACGAGCTCACAGAAATCCTCTTTTTCCACTATGGCGAAATGCGCTTCTTCGTCGGTTGCCTGCTCACCGGCACCCCGAGAATGATCGATCGCCGAATCGAACCGGCCAACCTTTCGGGCGACGATCCGCGCCTCCCCTCCGACCGCCACGAAATAGCGAACCTTGCTGAGATCGAACTCAGCTTCGAGCACTTCCGCCGTCGCTCGAACGGTTTCCCGAAGATACGTATTGACCTCCCCGGCGAAGTCGGCGCTGGGGCGAAACTGTTGCTGGAGGCGGACGGTGCCCATGCGCAGACTATGGGCCGCAACCATCCTCCCGCGGTTGAGGATCATCATCTCACTGGTGCCGCCCCCGACCTCGATGATCAACGAGCTGGACCGCTCAAACGTAGGGCGAAGTAGTCGTACGGCATGTCGCACCGCCAGGTAGGTCAGATGGTTCTCTTCGACCCCTTCAATGATCTCAATCTGAAGACCGGTTCGGATGTAAACGCGATCCAGAAACGTATCCCGGTTTCTGGCTTCTCTGAGCGCACTCGTACCGATGACGTTGACCTGTTCCGGCGACAGCCCCCACCCTTCGATGAGCTCGACAAAGCTGGTAAGGATGCGAATGCTCTGCAGCATCGTCTCGCGGCTGATGAACCCCCGGGAGAACACGTCACGGCCAAGCGCGACCGGCCGCGTGGCGCGATCGAGGCGACGCCACCCGCCCTCCTCATCCACTTCCGCGACGATCAGCCGGATCGCGCTCGAACCGACATCGATCACCGAGGTGAGCCACCGTGAAGCATCTGCCGAGGCCGCATCCCTCTGATTCATAGGTATTGGCTCCTCCGTTACCGGCCGCCTCCACGGGACTCCCTAACGTGCTCATGCGCGACCGCAGCCGCGCCCACTACCGCCGCGTCATCGCCCAAGGTTGCGGCAATGATCTCGACGCCCGCTGCGAGATGACTCATCGCGTGCGACCGCATACTCGCAGCCGCCCGGTCGAGATACGAGCTCCCCAGCTTTTCAACGAGCCCACCACCGACAACGATTGCTTCCGGGTTGAATATATTCACGCAGTTAGCCATTCCGATCCCGAGGATGTCGGCGGCGCGGTCCACCAGTCGCGCCACCTCGGTGTCGCCTGCATCGATTGCTTTCTTGAACACGCCCGCTCTCATCTTGCTGACATCAGTCCCGGCTTTCTCCGCGATGGTCGGTGCCTTGCCGTTCGTGACGAGCAGTGCCGCTTCACGAGCCATCGCCCCGCGGCTCACCATGGCTTCCAAACAGCCGTACTGCCCGCAGCCGCACAGCCGTCCGTCGAGCTGCATGATCATGTGCCCGATCTCCCCTGCTCCTCCCTGTGCACCACGGTAGAGCTTGCCGTCGATGACGATGGCCCCTCCGACCCCGGTACCCGGAAAGAGCCCGAGGACGTGGCGGTACCGGCCGGCGGCTCCCTTCACATACTCTCCGTACAGCCCGGCGTTCACGTCGTTTTCGACCCGGACGTCTATTCCGACTTCCCGGCTCAATCGCTCGGCCAACGGAAACTGCTGGAACCCTAGGTTGGGCGTCTCAAGCAACGTGCCTGTCCGAAGATCGATAGGACCCGGTGCGGCGACCCCCAGCGCAACTACCTCCGACGCCGCTACGCCGGCATCGTCGAGCGCCGCCTGCACGCAGGCTACTATCCGTTCAAATGTCTCTTCGCTCCGCGATGCGTCGCCGGTCTTCTTCTTGGTGGTCGAAACGATCTCATACGAGCTGTTGAGAACCCCGCAGAGCATCTTGGTGCCACCCAGATCGAACCCCATCAAGTACGAAGGGTGCTGTTCCATGTCGTTCAGTGTAGCTTCTTTCCCCCCCTCTGTCGAAGCCGGAAGCTGGGTTCGCCGCGGGGCTCAGCCCTCCCAGGGCAAACGCAGTTGGATGCCGCCTCCGGAAGCGCGGCGGCGACCGCCCTCCCTCGGCGGTTGCCTGCGGCGCGTGCCGGCGTGCTAAATAGGGAGGAGTACTCGTTTCATCGTCTTCTCGCCGCCGACGGAGAGCCGTACCGGGCCAACTGCGTTTGCCGTCTCGGCCCCACCCGCAGCTTCTGGATATGTCCCGCTACGCCGTGATACTCTCGGGCGTATGAGGTTCATCCGGATCGCCGCCGTCGTTCTCCTGCTCGCCGTCGTCGCCACCTCGGCATTCGCAGAGAGACCGCCGGCAGCCGACCTCTCGGAACGATATGAGGAGCGTTTGGAATACGAAGTAAGGTACCTCGGCATCCGAATCGGGACTTTGGAAGCGTATTTCGCCCGCAATAACCAAGAAGGGCGGGCCGGGCACACCAGCGGAAAACTCGTCATGGAGACCTTCCCGGGTATTGGGTTTCTCAATGTCTACACGGAGTACTTCTCGGACGTAGGCCCCGACGGGTACTTCATTGCTACGCAGACGTGGACTGACGAAGGGAGCGAGTGGGATTACAACCGTACCGTCCAGGACCCGCGGGACCACGATATCCGCGTTGAGGAGGGGTATGCAGACCGGCAGTTCGGCTCGGCTTCCGAGGATCCGGAAGTCAGCTCCATACAACCCGGCCGGCCCGTCCACGACGGTATCTCGTTCATCGAGCTTGTCCGGGACCGCGTCCCACACACGGACCGTTTGACGACCCGGTTGGTGATGGATGATAAGATTCACTCCGTCCCGGTGGAAGTCCTCTCCCGGGACGAGCGGATCAGCGTACCGGTCTACGAAGAGGAACAGGAGGCGTTGCTCGCCCATGTAGAGCTGGATTTTGAAGGGATCCACGGCTTGCGCGATGACCTGGAAATCTGGTTCAGCAACGACGAAGACGCTCTCCCGCTCCACATCCGCGCACGCATCATCATCGGCTCGGTACGAGTCGATCTTGTAGACTACGAGCTTTCGGACGGATAAGCGGCGCGATGGCCGCGGCAGCCGACGCAGAGGAGCCCAAAAGCTCGGTACCAAAGGGCCGAAGGAAGCAGGGGGGAGATACCTTGCCGCCGCGCTTCTATACGCGTTGTCCCAATGCGCTTGACCTGACTCGCGTCCGCTCACCTATTCGACCTGCATCCCCGAAAGTGCTACACTTTCCGGGGGCGTTTGGAGGGGCGGCCGATCCACTCACACGCATCCCGGAGCCCCCCCCCCCCCGGA
>Ga0207421_10000488_pt1 | contig 50916 bp, 47 predicted proteins | sample SodLakKL_010_SED_4_FD_187542 | JGI IMG/M metagenome (GOLD analysis project Ga0207421, IMG submission 187542) | Alkaline sediment microbial communities from Lake Tanatar, Kulunda Steppe, Russia - 8KL_010_SED (SPAdes) (version 2) | ecosystem: Environmental > Aquatic > Non-marine Saline and...
GTAATTGTTTGCCATCAATCCCTTTTTTCCTGCCGCAAAAAAGAAATATGGGTTGATTGAGCTGTCAAGGACGAGCGAAGCGAGGGCTTGCCCTTTATCCTTGACAGTGATTTCAAACTATATTAGGCTCTCGAGCCAGGAAAAAATTTGTCAACTGTACTTATTTGGAGAAGACCCATTTTTTTATTGGTGATCGGGTTGAAATGAAAGGTAAAAACACAAAAAAAGACATCTGGAACCTTAAACGATAATAATTACTAATAGGCATAAAAATACTGCAGTTCTTTTCTAAACGGGTCCCAACCCGTTATTTTACTTTTATAGCTGGATAAAGTATGCTAGAAAAAAGGGGAAAATGAAGGAGTGAAAATTATGGCCGATAACAGGCTATTTTTAACCCTGCTTGTTTTTGTTCTAGGAATTGCGGCCTGGCTTTTTTTAAGCAATAGAACTCCGGTAACAAGTTTTTCTTCAGGCGAGGGTGAAATTTATTCGGATAACGGTTCTCCCTGTTTGCGGGACTTAACTCCCATGCAGTTCAGGATTACCCAGGAAAATGGAACCGAACCTCCTTTTGACAATGAATACTGGGATCACTTCGAAGAGGGAATTTATGTTGACGTGGTATCCGGAGAACCACTATTTAGTTCTTGGGATAAATACTCCTCGGGTTCAGGCTGGCCCAGCTTTAATCGCCCCCTGGTTCCGGAAAATATAGTGGAAAAAAAGGACGTATCCTTTGGAATGGTAAGGACTGAAGTGAGAAGTGCGGGAGCAGATTCTCATCTGGGCCATGTTTTTAATGATGGGCCACAACCAACAGGTCTGCGCTACTGTATTAATTCCGCGGCCCTGCGCTTTATTCCGAAAGAAAAACTGGAAGAAGAAGGGTATGGAGAATTTACAGACCGTTTTACTGAGAAATAAAAGAATGCTCCTTAAAATAACTCGATGGAGAGTGAATAAAAAACCATCGGGTTTTTTGTTTTCAAAATTAAAAGCAACTATCTTTTAACCCACCTTTAATAAGGACGGAGGTTAAAGTTAACTCTTGAGGAGGAAAAAATAAAAGCCTTCTTCGGATTGATTAAACTGAAGGGACTACAGAGAGCAAAGAAGAAATAATTAAAGGGAATAAAAAGGGGGAATTTATTTGAAACTCGATTTGGGAGGGATTGAGAGCTTTTATGCCTATCAAGAGGGCAAAATTAAGGAGCAAAAACTCCTTGACCATCCCGCCTACAAAACAGTTTTCAAGCACGGGCAGAAATTCGGCCGGGAGATGAGTCCTGAAGATATAGAAAAGGCGATCCAAGGAGAACAGTCACTTTTTTATGGTTTGGATAACCTGGAGGAGAATAAACAGCGGATCGAAGAAACCCTGAAGAAAGTCAGTGAAGACAGCACCACCTGGTTTGCAGAAATTAAAGATGTTCTGGCAGGTTTTTTCCCCAGATTTACTCTTAATCAGCTCACTGTTTATCCCATAATTGGGTACGATGTGGGGATTGGGTTGGATAATAATATTTGTTTGAATGTGAATGAGCCTCTTTACCTCAATGATTACCGTGAATTTTTTCCCATGGTGGGACACGAAGGGTTTCATGCGCTTTACAACCAGGTTCGTTCTTTCCCTTCTGTCCGTGATTTGGATACCAGCCAGAAAAGGTTGGACTTCTTTTACTCCCTGATCCAAAATGAAGGGTATGCCGTTTTTATAGCCTGGAAAATCAGGCGGGGAAAAGGGTTGCAATTTTACGATCATCCTCTTTTAAAGGACTTTAAATATGTTGAAAGCTCTCCCTCCTCGAGGCTCTGGGAAAACTTTAGAAAAATCAAGTATCTAATTGAAACAAAGCCCGAAATGACATTGGAGGAATATCTGGAAACCGCTTTCGGGGCAGGAAGGTTAACCTATCGCCTGGGGGGAGTCCTGGTCAGGGCAATTGGGGAAGAATACGGGGAAAAAGGTTTGCAGGAAGGGGCCTGCCTATCAGGAGAAGATTTTTTTGATCATTTCCAGCATTTAGTTAAAAAAATTTTTAATTAAAACCCGTAAATTAGCTTGTCGGCTTTCCATAGCAATTTAGGAAGAAAGGAATTTAAGTAATCGGACAGATTGATAATTGACCCAAAAACCCGAACGTGATATTATAAAAAATGAAAAACGTTCGGATTTTTTTGATAAACCCGAGTAGTTATTATTAAAGGAGGGGACTTCCCGTTGAATACAGTTGAAAAAGCCCTGATGCACGGTTTGTTTGTTCACCTGCACCATAACATTGACCAGGCAATTGATTTCGGCCAGTTGGAAGAACTTAATAAGAAGGTAAGTAAGATGTGGCCTGGAGCACTCCTGGTTGGGCCCCATGATAACGACGATGCAGCGGTTTTCGAATTCCCGGAGATGGAAGGTTTATTTGTAGCAAAAATGGAAAGCCATTGTTCTCCCGGAGTACCGCGCCCTTATGATGCCGCAGCTACTGGAGCAGGTGGGGCCATGCGCGATGTGGTTGCAATGGGTGCCCGTCCCCTGTTCCTTTTGGACTTTATTGGCACCCGTCCTCTGGACCAGGAGGTGCTGGTTGGTCCCTGCGGTTTCAAAGGGGTTTGTGATTGCGGAGAATGTAAAGCAATGACCAGTGCTGATAGGCTTAACCTGATAATTCAGGGTGTTAAGGATATGTGCGAAACAATGGATGTTTTTATTGTGGGAGGAGGGCTTTCCACTTCTTTCAGCGATATTGTCCCAGCAATTGTTGTGGCTGTAGTCGGTAAACTTGTTACGGAAAAGCCCCTGACAAAACCGGCCAAAAAACCAGGCCACAAGTTAATTGTTATTGGTGAAACAGGTCGAGATGGAAATGATACCCTTTACCGGGCGGGTCTGGTTGATGAAATGCGCCCTGCTAAGGCCCTGTTTGCAGAAGAACGCCTGGTAATGGATGCTACTATTGAAGCTTTTAAGACAGGTAAAATCAAAGCCTGCTCGGACCTTGGGGCAGCAGGCATTGGAGCAGCAGTATCAGAATCGGCCCGGTTCGGAGGTTTGGGAGCAGAAGTAGATCTGACAAATGTCCCCGTTCAATCTAAAGATATTACTCCCGAAGAAATCCTGATTTGTGAAACCCAGGGCCGGATGCTTTTGCATGTTGAGCCTGGAGATGTTGAAGAGGTACTCAAAATAATCAGGGGTAAAGGGGTGGCTGCAGAAGTGATTGGTGAAATAACCGGGAGAGATAAGGAAATTTTTAGATATGAAGGAACTGTAATTGCGGAAATACCCAATAAACCAACACCAGAAATGATAGAAGAATTAAAGAAATAAAAAAGAAACCGGGGGTTTTCCCCGGTTTCTTCTTTTAGGGGTTAGGAAATTGTTTTTATAAGACCCTATTTTTCGGTCCTTTAAGTGCTATTCCTTTGTTTTGCACAATTCCTCGCAGGAGGCGACCAAGAATATCAGATCCAGTTATAATTCTCTTCCTTTCACCCCAGAGCAGAATAATATCCTTATCTATAACATCATCGTCTCCGTGCTGGGGATTAACCTTCAACCGTTCGATTGTTTGGCCCAGGGGAGTTTTTTCGTCCTCAACTATTATGGGTCGATGACAGTGCCGGATGGGTTTGAAATTTTCGTAATTAAACATTGCTTCCCGGATGAACTTATCAGAGTCTATTACCATCTGTGCTTTTTCCTCAGAATCAATTAAAATTATCCATTTTTTCTGAGAAGCCTGGATTCTCTCCAGTAATTTATCGTTAGGAGCTGGTTTAATTTCTGGAAAAACTGGCTTTCCATTTACGAAATCCAGCTGAATTATACTGTTAGGATCAATTGGTTCCCCCTCCGCGGAAAGAGGGAGATCATCCAGGGCCAAAAAATTAAGAGCTCCTTTGCCCTCCATTGGGTCAATTTCTGTTTCTTCTGCTTTCATATGTATTTTTAGCAATTCCCGGATATCTTTTTCCCTGAAGTAGGGAATGAACTCCGGGCCCAACCAGTGGTCAAGGACAAGGGCGGTTGGCTTGGCGATGGGAAAAAGGAGAAATTGATAGAACCTGAGTAAAGGGGCGAGCATGGCCCCAATTTTAATTGCCCGGCGGGAAAAATAGGCCTGAGGGATTATTTCACCAACAATGGTAATCAAAACAGTGGAAAAAAGGAAGGCGCTGAATCCTGCCAGGACAGAGCCGGACATAAGGGCGAGCAGAACATTGACTGCCACATTTGCCCAGAGGATAGTAACCAAAAGAAAATTAGCGTCCTCCCTTAATTTGAGAACCTTTCTAGCTTCAAGATTATTCTTCCCCGCTTCCAGCTCAAGGCGGATTTTGCTTACACTAAAATAAGCTAAATTCAAACCTGACAGGGTGGCTGACTGGGAAAGGCAAAGGATAATCCCAATCCAAATTAATTGGGTCATAGTAAATCCTCCCAGGGTAAATTATTGTTCACTTTTATGCCCAATGGCCAGTAACGAACGGAAAATATTAATTCAATTATAACCTTAATTTAGGGAAAAAACCACACCTTTATTTAAGTCTGGAAGGGGTAACTGAATTTAACAATCGGAAAGGATTGGGTAATTGAGGATGGGGCTTTTAGTATTACAGGAAATATTCCCCGGCTAAATGTTGTTCTGGAATTTGGACAACAACAAAGCTCCTTATTGTAAAGAGGGAAACCTTTATTAGGATAGTTTTCCAAAATTTAGACAAAAACCAGAAATCGTTTAAAAATTTGAACAAAAGGGATTTTTCACTTGTATAAAGTCTCAAACAAAAGAAAGAAAATTATAGTCCGGCAAAAAGATAAATTCCAAACTAATAGCCCGCGGAATTCTGAAATGATAGGAGGAAAAGATGTTGTCTAAATGATAGAAAAAGGCAAATCGAAGTAGCCCCCGGTTATTTTTAGATTATTGGCCCTGGAAGTAAAAGAAACCCAATTGAGGGAACCAGGAAAAGAGAAAAAATATTATTTAAATAATTAAATAGGATCGAAAAGCCTTTTTGGTATAGTTATTGCAATTTAAATAAACCAGGGTAAAAAATGAATTAAGTACTTTTTTGGCAAAAAGGAAAAAGAGAGTATCAAAAATACCAAGGATTGAAAACTATTTCTTTTAAGGAATTATTAGACAATAAAAATGTTTTCTGAGGTTTCATTGATTTAAGGTTTTACCACTCAATACCCGGGGATAAACAGAGCAAAAAAGATGAAGCAGAATTAGAACGGAAGGTGCAGATGGAGAAAATTCCGCTCCAGAAAATAATTAAAAAGGTTACTCCTGAAAAGATTGAACAGTTGATTGCAGATGGGTTTAATGTAAATGCCAAGGATGAATATGACCTCTTTCCTTTAATTTATGCCGCGATGAAAAATCACAATCCCCGGGTATTAAGTGTTATTGTTAAAGCAGGAGCAGATGTAAATTGCAGGGGCAGAGGTGGCATTACACCTTTAATGGGAGCGGGGGCCAATAGAAACCCCGCTATTGCCCAAAAACTCCTGGAAGCTGGGGCAGAAGTGAATCAAAGAGATGAAATCGGAAGGACCCCTATTATGTTTGCAGCGTGGAATGAAAATCCCGATGTGGTAAGGGTTCTTGTGGAAAAGGGCGCGGATATAAATGCCATCGATCAAAGGAAGATTACTCCTTTAATGTTTGCTGCTATGGGGAATAAAAACCCGGAAGTTGTCAGGTTTTTCCTGGGAAAAAAGGTTAATGTTAATGCCCGGGACCAAAATGGGATGAATGCAATTTTGTGGGCTGCAAATAATAATAACAACCCTGAAATTCTTTTTGTTTTATTGGAAGGGGGGGCTGATCCCCGGACCCAAGATTTTCAGAACAAATCGATATTTGACCACTTAAAAAGAAATGAGAGTAATTGGGACCAAGAAATATTCCTCAGGTTAAAAAAGCATTATTCCCAGGAATTTTGTAGTGAAAAATAGGTTGTTGTGATAAAGTAATATTAATAAGACCTAAAAAATTCAGTTTTGCAGGACTCCTGGGGGTGAAATATTTTTTCGCCCAGATTTTGCTAAAAGAACATTGACTAATTAAATTTTCTTTTTTGCCTGTCGTTTAAAATAGGAAAAAAAATCATAATTAAGAGAGGTGCCGGAGTGAAAAAAATTAGAGCTGCAGTTGTGGGGTACGGAAATATTGGTAAATTTACCGTGGATGCTATTTTAGGCGCAAAAGATATGGAGCTAGCAGGAGTGGTCCGCCGCAAGAAATCAATAAAAGAAAATGAAAAATTCCCCTATAAAGTTGTAGAATCGATTTCTGAATTAGAGGATGTTGATGTTGCTCTCCTGGGTGTTCCAACCCGACTTGTGCCTCAATATTGCAAGGAATTTTTGGCAATGGGGATCAATACTGTTGACTCTTATGATATCCATGATGTCAGAAATTTAAAAAGGGATCTAAACCAGGTAGCCAAGGAAAACAATACAGTAGCGGTGCTCTCCACAGGAATTGATCCGGGGATGGGTTCTTTGGCCCGGGCACTCTTCAAGTTCATGGCTCCCGAAGGAATTACCCATACCAATTACGGTCCGGGCATGAGTATGGGCCATTCGGTTGCAGTTAAAGCGGTTCCAGGAGTAAAAGATGCTCTTTCTCTGACCATTCCCAAAGGACAGAGTATGCACAAAAGAGTAATTTATGTGGAACTGGAAGAAGGGGAAGACTTTGCAAAAGTCCAGGAACAGGTTAAGAATGATGACTACTTTGTTAATGATGAAACCCACATTTTTCCCGTAGATAATGTTGAAGAAATGATCAACATGGGTCACAAAATCTATATTGAACGAGAGGGAGTTGCCAGCCAGGTCCATAACCAGCGGTATGAACTTAAAATTGAAGTCCAGAATCCAGCTGCTACGGCTCAGGTAATGGTTGCTGCTGCCCGGGCCAGTATGAGGGTTGCTCCAGGTGCTTACACCATGCTGGAGATACCATTAATCCACTTCATTGAAGGTGAAACAGAAGAAAACATCGACAAGTTGATCTGATGCCCAACACAAAAAATATATTAAAAAAGGCAGACTGAGAAGGTCTGCTTTTTTTGTGTTTGAATTAGAGGGGTTGTTTTTCAATTTAACGTATTAAAAAATTCCAAAAATAAAAAGGATTTTTTGAAAAAAGAGTGAAATTTTTAAGTGCTTACTGGAAACTATTCCTAAAAAAGTAGGTGATCTTTTTGGCCCAAACCTATATTAATGGGGAGCATATTTATTATGCTTTCCTGGCTGGAACCAACGAAGTAATTAAAGGCAGGGAGTTTTTGAACAGGATCAATGTCTTCCCCGTTTTTGACAGTGACACGGGGAACAATCTTGCACATACTTTCAATTATATAGTTGACACTGTTAAGCCCCAAAAATACCTGGGTTGCACCCTTCGTGATCTGGCTGATGCTTCTTTAAGTGGTGCCAGAGGCAATTCGGGAATTATCCTGGCCCAGTTTATAAATGGTTTAGCCCGGGAGATTGGAGAAGAAAGGCAGCTTACCCCAAAAGTTTTTGCAGAAAAAATAACCCGGGCAGTCCCCCATGCTTATAGCGCTGTTTCTCAGCCGGTTGAAGGGACTATTTTAACGGTTATGCGGGAATGGGCAGATGCTTTACAAAAAGCAGGAGAAGAAACTGGAGATTTAATCAAAATGTTTTTCAATTCCCTGGAGGAAGCCCGGAGTTCACTGAAAGAGACTCCCAATAAGCTCCAAGTTTTGAAAGAAGCCCTGGTTGTTGACGCAGGCGCCCAGGGGTTTGTTTTCTTCCTGGAGGGAATAGCAAGACTTTTAGAAACTGGAAATGTTAAGGATTTGCTCAGGCAAAAGAGTCCGGAAATTGTTATGCAAGAATCGCTGGAAACGATTAGTGGGGATATAGAGTTTCGTTACTGTTCAGAAGCTTTGCTAAAAGGAAATAAACTGGACCATGAAGAATTACGTAATGACCTGAAAAATTTTGGAGACTCTTTAATTATCGCGGGAACTGAGGAAAAAGTAAAAATTCATTTGCATACCAACAGGCCTGACGAGTTTTTCTTTCACCTCATGAAATACGGAAAAATACTCCAGCAAAAAGTTGATGATATGCAGCGCCAGTACCAGGTGGTTCACGAGAGAAAATACGATATTGCCCTGGTGACCGATTCCATTGCCGATCTGCCTCAAGAGATGGTTGATAATTATCAAATACACCTGGTTCCAATTAACCTTGAATTAGAGGGCTCAACTTTTTTGGATAAAGTTTCGATTAAGCCTGATCAGATTTATTCAATTCTGGATGAAGTTAAAGAATACCCCACTTCTTCGCAGCCTCCCTTAAAAACTGTTGAGAAATTACTCACCTTTCTTTGTGATCATTACCAATCGGTTATTATGGTTTCTGTATCCAAGGAACTTAGTGGAACCTGGAATGTTTTTACCAATGCTGCTCGGCCCCTGCAGGAAAAGGGGAAGAAAATCTCAGTAATTAACTCCAAACTTAATTCTGGGGCCCAGGGTTTACTCGTCCAGAAAGCAGCCCAGCTCATCGATGAAGGCAAGAGCCATGAAGAAATTGAAGAAAAACTGGAAGGCCTAATTGCAGGAACCAGGATTTTTGTAAGTGTTGCAACCTTTAAGTATATGGTTCGGGGAGGTCGGGTAAGCCCAATGAAAGGGCTTTTGGCAAAGGTTTTAAACCTTAAACCGATTGTTTCCCTTGATGAAGAAGGTAGAGGTATTGCTTTTGCAAATGCTTTTACCCGTCGTTCCAATACAAAAAAGATAATCAGTATAGTTAAAGGGATCATGGATAAAAAACCAGTTGATTCCTACTGTATTGTTCATGCTGGGGCAAAGGGAAAAGCCTTTTCCTATAAGGAAATGTTTACCGATATTATTGGTAAAGAACCGGAATACCTGGTGGAGATCTCTCCCATTGTGGCTTTAAATGCCGGGCTGGGTGCAGTTGCAATATCGTTAATGACGGGTGAGGAAAAATAGGTTGGGTTTAATTTTTAAAGAAAAATATTTTGTTTATTCAAAACTGACCAGAAACTGGATTAATGAGTTCCTCTTGCCCGATTTTATTATGCTTTGGAGAAAAGTTTTTTCGCTCTTGCTTTCTGGCTGGGAAGGTTGCTTTGGGGGTGACGCAAAATGGGGAAAATAATTTCTTTCTTCAAAGGTTTCAGCGCTTCAATTATAATCCTGGTAATACTGATTGGTTCCCTTTTAATTGGAGCAGGGGTAGGAGCTTATTTTTTCATTTTGCTGGGACCCAATCCTGTAGAAGAAATAGAGGTATCAGATCTTCCCCGGGTTTGGTACAGGGTTCAAGAAGGGGATACTTTAGAAGGCATTGCCATGAAATTCATGCCCCGGGGATATAATGTTCAGAAATTCAAACAGGACTTAATGGATTTGAACCGGTTGGAAACAGAAAAAATTGCTTACGACCAGTTAATTATTGTTTATGACGGAAGAAATGTACAAACCAGTAGGTGGGGTATGCGGTAGGAAGGAGCTAGTTAAGTGGGTGAACTCTTTTTTCAGGCAGCGGTTGTCTCTTTTCTTTATTTTTTTGTCTTTTTTCTGGTGGCCCAACTAATAAAAAATAATTCTATTGTTGACATGGGCTGGGGGATGGGCTTTATAATAATTACCCTTGTAACACTGGTCAGCAGTGGGAATTTTACCTCCCGCAACCTCCTGGTGGCAATTCTTATTACTATTTGGGGTGGGAGATTAACCTACCACATTGTAAAAAGGAACTGGGGTAAACCGGAAGATTTTCGCTATGCAAAATGGCGAAAGGAATGGGGGAAATGGCTTGTTCCCAGGGCCTTTTTCCAGGTTTTTATGTTACAGGCAGTTATTATGCTAATTATTTCCTATCCAGTTGTCCTGGTAAATGCCGCAGAAAAAGGAGGTCTGGGTTGGCTCGATTTCCTGGGTTTAATTGTCTGGCTTATTGGCTTCTTTTTTGAGGCGGTGGGAGATAAACAGCTGGCGGAGTTCAAAAAGGATCCCAATAAAAGGGGAAGGATTATTAAATCAGGGCTCTGGAGGTATACCCGTCACCCCAATTATTTTGGCGAAGTTACCCTTTGGTGGGGTATTTTTATAATTACCCTTTCTGTTCCCGCAGGGTGGACGGGAATAATCAGCCCGCTAGCGATAACCTTTTTAATGTTATTTGTTTCTGGAGTGCCCATGCTGGAGAAAAAATACAGTGACAATAAGGAATTTCAGGAATATGCTGAGCGGACCAGCAAATTTTTCCCCTGGTTTCCAAAAAACAAAAAATGATGGGGTGAGCTGAAATGGTTGGTTTCTTAAAACTTTATGCGCTGACTTTTCTGGTTTTTTTGGTAATAGACCTGATCTGGTTGGGTTTAATTGCCAGGCCTTTTTATCAGAACCAGCTTGGTTTTTTAATGAAAACTAATGTTAACTGGATTGCCGCAATTAGTTTTTATCTTATTTTTATCGCTGGTATTCTTTTCTTTGTTATTTATCCTGCTCTCGAGCGAGGTTCCTGGGGATTTGCCCTTATGGCGGGTGCTTTTTTTGGTTTTATTACTTACGCGACCTATGATTTAACCAACCTGGCTACTTTAAAAGACTGGCCCCTGATGGTTACTTTAGTGGACATGGGCTGGGGGACTTTCCTGGGAGCGAGTGTTTCGGTAATTGGATTCTTCATTGGAAATACCCTTCTTTAAGGGGTTTGCATCTGTTTTTGGAGATGAGTTAGGAAAAAGAAGGGCAAGAAAAAATGCCCTTCTTTTTTTATTGTAAAGGTTTTTATATTTCGAAGTTGAAATACATAAATACATTAAAAAAGGAAAGGGGATCAGCATGAGGAAAAAAATTATCCTGTTTTTAATGGGGGCTCTGTTAGTTTTTTCCGGAGGATTACTGGCTCAGGATGTTGAGGGAGGGCAGGACCACCCACTCATTTCTCGTATTCCGGAATCCCGGATGATTTTTTATGAGCAGGTTTCCTATAACCATTATACATTGGCTCTGGGGGACTGGGATCGCAGGGAGGGAGAATTTGAAGACAGTATAACTCTAGAAGGTAAGGGAACCAGGATTGTGTATTTTGTTCCCGAGACTTATTCTCCAACGGAAATTTATCTCCACTATAAAACAGCCCTGGAAGAAGCAGGTTTTGAAATAATCTATTCCAGTGATGATTTGAGCAGCCGGTTTAGCCAGGGAATAGCCCAAAAAGCAAGTTTCGCCGGGGGCCTCAGCTCCATGAACAGGGGGAACCTTGTTTATTATATCGAAGGGACTGGAGACAATCACTATGTTGCCGCCAAAGGAGATTTTGCTGGAGAAGAGGTTTATGTAGGAGTATTAATTGGCGGTGGAAGCATCCATCGGTCTGCTCCCCTTGTTGTCCTTAATGTTGTTGAGGTAGATGAATTCAGGGGAGGTTTAATTGAAATAGACACTGAATGGGAACCGGAAACTCCTGAAAGACTGGAAATAACCAGAGATGATGCAGAGGGAAGCCGCGACCATCCCCTGATTTCTCGTTTCCCCGGGGCAAAAATTAATTTCTATACAGAGTTAGAGCACGATGAATTCATTCTCGGTCTTGGGGAATGGGATCACAGGGGAGAAGAATACGCGGAAAGTAAGGTTCTTGAAGGCCGGGTTACCCGTATTCTCTACCAAATCCCCAGCGACAGGACTCCCCGGGAAATCTTCCGCAATTATGAAGCGGCTCTGGAGCGGGCGGATTTTGAAATTTTGTTTTCTGGAGTTGGTGATCAACTGGGTAAGTATGGGGAAGCTTTGTACAGGGAGCGTTACTTTGCCTCCGGGGTGTCAACAGGTTTTAGAAGAGGGGATATTGGTTATTACCTGGCTGGAGCCACGGATCAGCATTACATCGCGGCAAAAACCTCTCTCCGGGGCCAGGATGTCTACGTCAGTGTTTTTGTGGGCGGAGGGAGTATCCATACCGCTAGCCCCATAACCCTGGTAAATATTATAGAAATTGAGGCTATGGTTGAAGACCTGGTCTCAGCAGGAGATTTAATGGAACAGATCCAGATGACGGGGAAAGCACTGGTTTACGGCATTTACTTCGACACTGCCAGTTATGAAATCAAGCCTGAATCAGGTCCGATGCTTGAAGAAATAGCAACATTACTCAGGGATAACCCCGAGATGAACCTGTATGTTGTTGGACATACTGATGATCAGGGTTCTTTTGATTATAATATGACTCTTTCCCGCAACCGGGCCCGGTCCGTGGTAGACTGGTTGGTGGAAAACCATGGCATTGAAGCAGGCAGGTTACAGGCAGTTGGTGTTGGCCCTGCCGCCCCTGAAGCAACAAATGAAACATCTCGGGGACGGGCTAACAATCGTAGGGTAGAGCTGGTTAAGAAATTAATAGATTAATAATTCCCTGATTTATTATAATAATAACCGGGAGTTTTAAATCTCGATTGAAAAGGAAAGGGGGTAGGCCGGTTGAAAATTGAATTTAGTAAAGAAGAATATCTTAAACTGCTTGATATGGTGAATATTGCTGATTGGGTAATCCATTCCTTTACAACTGGAGAAGGGGAGGGTACAAGAGAATATCGGGAACTGCAGGCCAAGATCTTTTCTTTTGCCCAGGAGTATGGCCTGGATGACCTGGTAGAACTGTTCGAGGGAAGCTATGAACCAACAAGAAAATTTGAAGATGAAAGTCCGGCTTTTGATTTTATCGAGGAATACGAGGAAGAAGTTTTCTGGGACGAATTAATCGACCGTTTGACTCAGCGGGATATGGAAGTAAAACATGGAGAAGATTGGCTCGATGAAATTTTTGAAAATGAAGAATTGTTCCGGGAATACCAGGACAAACTCCTGGAGTATGAAGAAGAATTTGAAAAGTATGGGTTGGATAGATTGAAGCTTTTAGAAGATGAGAATTAGTTTGCCGAAAAATTAAAAACCCCCTGCTTAAAGGGTGTAAATAAAAATGTATTTGGATTTTAAGACAGAAATATCACCCCCTGGGGGTGATATTTCTATTATTCTGTAACCAAAACAGTAATTGTTTTTAACACGCATAAAAGTTAAAAATTCGGGTTCTCTGCGAAAATAGAAAAGAAAGGAGATGAATTTAAGTGGAAAATTTTCAATCTCTCCAGGTGAACAAGAAATTTCCTTTAACTTTTAATTCATTGCTAGAAGAAGTTTTCCCGCTTTTGTGCCTGGTCAGGGAAAAAGAATGGATTCCGGTCTGGGATTTTGAGTGGATTTTCTGGAGAACGGGCCGGATCGAATAATTCTGTTTGTTTAAAACCCGGGAGTACGGAGAAGACACCTGCTGGTTTGTTTTCGAATATGATCGGAGTAACTTCAGGATTGTTTTTTCCCAAATCGTCCCTGATCTACTAACCGCAAGATTTACTGTGCACCTAGTGGAAGGGCAATGTGGAAAACAAGAGCTCAGGCGGAATATGATTTTACTGCATTGTCGGAAAAGGGAAAAGAGTAGATACAAAATAAACTAACCCAGGAAAAACTGGGCAGGGAAATGGAAGGCATGGAAATATTGCTAAACGCTTCTCTGAGAGAGGAGGGTTTGAAGAATTAGCGTCTGCGAAGGACGGCCTTTTGATGACCGGCAAGGCCTTCTATTCCCGCAAGGGTAGCAGCAGCCGCCCCGATCTCATTGAACCCCTGTTGGGAAACCTTAAGGGTGGTAGGAAGCTTGACAAAATCTAAAACATTTAAACCCCCGGAATAGCGGGCGGTTGTATTTGTGGGCAGGGTATGATTGAGCCCGCTGGTGTAATCCCCGAGAACCTCACAGGTCAGATGGCCAATGAATAATGACCCGAAGTTTTTCAAGGCTCCGCTGATGGCTTCTGGTTCTTCAACTTGGAGTTCCAGATGCTCTGGAGCTTTTTTATTGGCAATTTCAACAGCTTGGTTCAAATTTTCTACAAGAATTATCAGCCCATTTTTTTCCAGGCTTTCCCGGGCGATCTTCGCAGTGGAGAGTTCGTCAAGTTGATTTTGGATTTCTCTTTTAACTTTTCTCCCCATTTTCAGAGAATCTGTAACCAGGACAGCAATTGCTTCCGGGTCGTGTTCAGCCTGAGAGAGCAGATCTGCGGCAATTATTTCCGGGTCACCAGAATCGTCAGCAATTATCATGACCTCTGTTGGCCCAGCCAGGAGATCTATCCCAACCTGACCATAAACATGTTTTTTAGCCTGGGTTACGAATCTATTACCTGGACCAACAATTTTATCAACAGCCGGCACCGATTCGGTTCCGTAGGCCATTGCTCCAATTGCCTGAACGCCGCCAATCTGGTATACTTCATCGATATCAAGAAGGTCTGCTGCGGCAAGAATCGCGGGATGAATTTCTCCGCTGAAGGTTGGAGGGGAGCAGACTATTACTTTTTCCACCCCTGCGACAAGCGCGGGAACTGCTCCCATGAGCAGGGAGGAAACAAGTGGGAAAGACCCGCCGGGGACATAGATTCCCACTCTGGGAATCGGAAATACCCTCTGCCCTACCAGAACACCGGGGGAAACCTCTAACTCGAAATCACTGACCTGGGCCAGTTGCTGGCTGGCAAAAATTCTAATATTATCCGCTGCTTGTTCACAGGAATTAATAAAGAGTGAGGGAACCTTGTCGCTTGCTTTTTTAATTTCCTGGGAGGGAACCTTAAGTCCAGAAAGTTTTACCAGGTCAAATTTTTCGGTATATTTAATAACCGCTGCATCGCCATCTTTTTTTATTTCAGATAGAATTTTTTTTACCATTTTTTCATCCGGATTTTCCTGATAAGCAAAAAATGAAGGGCTTAAATTTTCTTTCTTGATTATTTTCACGGTTTATGCCTCCTGGCCAGTTCATTTTGGACGTCTTCCCAGCTTATCTTCTCCCGGGCCAAAAGAACCAAAAGGTGGTAAATTAGATCAGCTGCTTCCCAGGTCAGGTTTTCTCTACTGGGAGCGGAAATTACCTCCCGGCTTTCTTCAATAATTTTCTCCCGGGCTTTTTCAGCATCCAAACTTGCAGTGTAGGAGTCCGGGGGAGGGTCAGCCAATCGATTTTGGATTACCTTTTCCAGGTATTCCAACGAATAAGAGCGAGGCCCAAAACAGGAATAGCCTTCCCTATGGCAGGCAGGGCCTGTTTGTTCTACCGTAGCTAAAAGAGCGTCTCCATCGCAATCGCTACGCAGGGAGATTAAGTTCTGGAAATTGCCCGAAGTTTCTCCCTTGGTCCAGAGTTTTTTCCGGGAGCGGGAATAATAACACATTTGTCCGGTTTTTAAAGCCTGGGCCAGCGATTCTGTGCTGGAATAGGCCAGCATCAAAACCTGTCCCATTTGGTCCCGGGTTATAGTTGGAATTAAACCTTTTTCCCAATCCAGAGTTGCAAAAAATGCTTCTTCCAGAAAAATTTTACCAGTATAAAGAGCCATCCCCAGTTGAATATTTGCTTCCATTTTGGTTAATAAACTGATCTCTTCAAGCTCAGAAATGCCTCCCGCTGCAGTTATTTTACCTGGTGCTATTTGACAGGCTAGCCTGAATAATTCCATATCCGGTCCGGTCATGGTACCCTCGCGATCAATGCAGGTAACCAAAAATTCGTTCCCGTATTTTTGCAGGCCAGTTAATGCTTGTTCAAGATTCAATCCTGCTCCCCGCGTCCAGCCATGGGTCTGAACTTCGCCTCCTTTTACATCTACAGCAATTATAATTTTATCCTTTAATATTTCCTGATTCAAACTATCCAAAAAATCCCGGTTTATATCTCCATTTTTAAAGGCACTGGTTCCAATAATGATTTTTCCAGCGCCCATTTTGATTAAATTACGAGCCTTTTCAACAGTCCGAATTCCTCCGCCCACCCGGCAACTGGCAACCTGGAAAAGTTTGGGCAAGAGTTCCTCATTATTTCCTTTGCTCATCGCGGCATCCAGGTCGATAACTGCCACTTCCCCAACTTTGTTAAATTTTTGGGCAAGGGAAAGGGGGTCCTCGTGTTCGAGGATTTTGGTTTTTCCCTGCTTGAGCTGCACTGCTTTGCCACCCATTAAATCAATGGAAGGGATTAGCATCTAACCGGAACCCCCTTTTCCTCAAGGTATTTCTTTATCTCGGGGATAGAGATTTGTTTATAGTGGAGCAGGGAGGCGACAAGGATCGCATCAGCCCCTCCAACTGTGATCCCATCGGCCAGGTGTTCGAGTTTTCCCGCCCCGCCCGAGGCAATTACGGGAATACTAACCCGGGAGGAGATTTCTTTTAATAGTTCCAGGTCATACCCGTCCTGAGTACCATCCCGGTCAATTGAGTTCAAGAGAATTTCTCCTGCTCCCAGGGCCTGCCCTTCCAGGGCCCATTCGATTGCAGGTTTTCCAGTATTTTTCCGTCCCCCGTGGGAAAAGGCATACCAGGTGTCGCCGGAAAAACCGGCATCTATGCTAAGAACAATACACTGTGAACCGAACTGGCGGGCCCCCTGGCTAAGCAGCTCAGGATTATTAAGGGCGGCGGTACAGATTGCGACTTTGTCGGCGCCGGCTTTAAGGGCTTTTCGTATGTCTTCTGTTGATCTTATGCCTCCACCAACGGTCAGGGGGATAAAAATTTCCCGGGCAACCTTTCTTACCAGGTCCAGAACGGTTACTTCTTCCCGGGGAGAAGCTCCAATATCCAAAAAGGTTAATTCGTCTGCTCCTTCCAGGTAATATTGGCGGGCCAATTCTACAGGTTCACCCGCATATTTCAATTCTTTAAACTTGGTTCCCTTGACTACCTGCCCGTTATCAACATCCAGGCAGGGAATAATTCTTATAGTTAACAACTCTATCACCATCCCAATTCAACCAGTTTTTTAGCAATTGTAATCCTACCCACCCGCTTTTTTCGGGGTGAAACTGAACTCCCCAGAGATTTTCTAAATGGATCGCGGCGGGGTAGGTAATACCTTCATAATCTGCAAGGCCCAGGGTCCAGGGCGCGGAGATCTGTTCTTCGGAAACGTGGTAGCTGTGGAGAAAATAAAAAAAAGGTTTTCCTTGGAGCCGGGAAGAAAGAGAATTTTCCTTTACCCAACTAACCCTGTTCCAGCCAATCTGGGGGATTCGTTTTGTCCGGAATTTTTCCACTCGTCCAGCTAGGACCCCAAATCCCCGGGCTTCGGGAGATTCACTGCTGCGAGCAAATAATAATTGCATTCCGAGACAAATTCCCAGGTAGGGCCGGTTATTTTCTATCCAGGTTTTTATTGGGGTGAAAAGTTCTCTCCGTTTCAGGTCATTAACTGCTGCTGCAAAACTTCCCACTCCGGGGAAAATTAATCTCTGAATGTTTTCCATGTCTTCGGGGTTTTTAACCAGCCGTGCTGGCATTTCTAAATAATCGAGGGCGTTAACCACAGAATAGAGATTCCCGCCCCCGTAATCAATTATACCGGTAGTCATTTAAAGGACCCCCTTGGTGCTGGGAATACGCCCAGGATTATCTGTTAAACTACAGGCCATTTTCAGGGCCCGGGCGAAAGCCTTGAAAAGAGCTTCAATTTTGTGATGATCGCTTCGCCCATAAAGAATACGCAGGTGGATGGCTGCGCCAAGGGAACTGGATAGAGCGCCAAAAAAATCAAAAACCAGATCACAGGGAAAATCCCCGACTTTTTCCGTTCCGGGTTCAAAATCGCAATGGAAAAAAGCTCTGCCGGATAGGTCCAGGGAAGCCATGGCAAGGGTTTCATCCATGGGGAAAAAGAAAAACCCTGCCCTTTGAATACCCTTTTTTTCTCCCAAAGCTTCCTTTATTGCTGTACCCAGGGCAATTCCAGTGTCTTCAACCAGGTGATGGGATCCCACATGCAGGTCTCCTTTTAAGGAAGCCTTAATATCAAACTGCCCGTGGCAGGCCAGGCTCTCTAGCATGTGGCTGAAAAACCCCAGCTCGCAATTAATATCTATTTTTCCTGTTCCATCCAGGTTAACTGTAAGATTAATATCAGTTTCTCTTGTTTTCCTTTTTACATTTCCACTGCGCATTTTAAAATCTCCTCCAGGTCGTAGATATTTTCCAGGATTTTCCTTGCCTCCGCTTTTTTTAGGGCTTCCCGATCTTTATTTGTAAGATCAGGAGGGAGGCAGCCCAGGGGAATAAGTCCAGCTGCCCTTGCGGCTTGCATATCGTCCGGGTTGTCTCCAATATAAACCCCATGTTTACTTCCCAGTTCTTTCATTGCAAGTTCCAGGCCCAGCGGATCTGGTTTTCCCCTTCCGGGGGGCACATCATCCATGGTAATAAGGGTTTGAAATAAGTGGATAACCCCCATTTTTTCCAGGGCATAAATTGCTTCTGTTTTTGGTCTTCCCGTAACTATTCCCATTTTATATTTTGCAGATAAACTTTCCAGAAAATCTTTTTTAATAAGGGATTTTTCTTTATTAATTAACCCATCAAAATTACTCCCCAGGTAAAGCTCCTGGAATTTTTCAATTACCCTTTCCCTGGGTGTTTCATCTCCCCTTTGTTCAAGGAGAAAACAGGTTAGATCCCAGTCATTATTGAAACCACCGGCCTGTTTTTGGGCCCGGATTTCTTCCCATTCAGGCGGGTTATTACTGAAAAACCCAACAGTTTCCCTGATGGCCTGGAGGTAAGATTGGTTAACATCAACCAGGACTCCATCCAGGTCAAAAAGGATTACTTTTGGCGGGAGGATTTCCTTTAAAGCCTGCAAAAAAGCCAGGTGATTATCTCGCGTTCCCAGGCTTACCCGGAGATAATCCTGGAGGGGAGGATAATTTTCTAGTGACCGAACCCGGATTTTTCTCTTGGCCAATCGTTTTTTTATTTCCGGGGCCTTTTCCCCGAATTTAACAAGGATAAAGTTGGTGGCAGTGAGCCGGACTTCTAATTCCAGGGAGGACAGTTCCCGAACCAGGAACTTTTTTTCTTCTTCCACTTTTTTTACTTCCTCCATAAGGAATTCCCGGTCTTCAAGTGCTGCAACCGCTGCTATTACCCCGGGACCACTAACAGGATAGGGAGGATTTACCAGGTTAAGTTTATTTATATTTTCTTTTTGGGAAATAACATAACCCAGGCGAAGGCCGGCAAGAGAAAAAGCCTTGGAAAAAGTCCTTAAAATAAAAAGGTTGGGATATTCCTGGACCAGTTCAACAGCAGAATTCCCGGAATAATGGTGGTAGGTTTCGTCGAGCAGAACGGGAACATCCTTAAATAATTTAAGAGCCTTTTCAATGGTTTTTTGGGGGATTTTTTCTCCAGTAGGGCTGGCGGGGTTAACTAAAATTACCGCTCCAGGTTTATTCTTACCCAACTCAAAAAGTTTTTCCTGGGGAAAAACAAGGTTCTTTTCATAATGTATTTCAATTAAATCTGCGCCTCTTAATTTTAGTAGGAGGTGGTACATGGAATAGGTTGGGGTAGTCAGAACTACCTTTTCACCTTCTTCAACGAAAGCATCGAGAACAATTCGAATTGCTTCATCTCCTCCACAGCTTAAAATCAGGTTTTCATTTTTTAGTCCGGTGTAATCTGCCAGTGCCGAGTATAATTCCTGGTAATCAGGATATAAATAGAGGTGATCTTTTTTTATATCCTGCAGGGCCTGCATAACCCGGGGAGATGGTCCTCTGGGGTTTTCATTCATATCCAGGCAAATCTGGTCGGCCCGGGGTGTTAGTGAGACGGGATAGGGAGCAAGCCCTTCCAGGGTTTTCCGGGGTCGCATCATTTTAAACGACAACCTTTCGAAATTCGTATTCAAGAATATCTGTGGCCCCAAATTTTTTCAAAATAGGGATAATCTTGGATGCCTCGGAGCGAAGTACTGCTGCTTTGACGGCGAAGCCCTCTTCCTGATAGAGGGTAGAAACAGTTGGGGAGCGCATACAGGGAAGTATGTTTACTACCGCTTCCAGCTGGTCTCTGGGGACGTTCATTTCCAGCATGACCCTTCTGCGGGCATCCAGAATTGATTGGAAAAGGAGGGTTAATTCGTCAATTTTTTCTTTTTTCCAGGGATCCTCCAGGGCCTTAGAATTGGCGATGAACCGGGTAGATGAGTTAAGCAGGGTCCCGATAATTTTCAGTTGATTTTCCCTTAAGGTTTGTCCGGTAGAAGTATTGTCAATTATCATGTCCGCATCCTCGGGGGGGAAAACTTCCGTTGCACCATAGGTCCTTATCAGAACGAAGTTAAAACCCTCTTTTTCTAAATAAGTCCCCGAAATTTCTGGATACTCCGAGGCAACAATAATCCGTTTATTCTTTAAAACTGCAAGGGAGGTATCTTTAGGAACTGCAGCTATAACCTGAACCGGGTCAAATTCTAAGTCCAGGATCTCTTGAACCTGGGAACCTGTTTCCAGCACCCAGTCAAAGCCTGTGAAACCAACGTCATGTGACCCCAGCTCAATTAAGGAAGGTATGTTCTGGGGTTTCATTACTTTTACCTGGATTGAATCATCGCTGACATGAGGGCGATAGCTCCGGGTAGACAGTTTTACCTCAATACCCGCTTCTGCTAAAAGCTGAGCGACTTTGTCAAAAATTCTTCCCTTGGGAAGCATTAAGCGTAATTTGGACATTTACAACACCTCTTTTTAATTCGTTAACTAGATAGAGCGATAAAGGATAATACAAAACTTATTATAACAAAAAAATAAAGGAAAGGAAACCCCTTTTTTGGAATACAGAAAATTTATTGTTGTTTTTTATTAAGGCTCTGTTATAATAAAAAGTATTATAAGAAGCAACAGAGAAGGTTTCTAGGAGGCAGAAAGATGGTTAAGGAATTAAATATTGGTAATATAAAAATTCCCATCCCGATAATCCAGGGCGGGATGGCTGTCCGGATTTCCACCGCTCCTCTTGCCGCAGCAGTTGCAAACGAAGGGGGCCTGGGAGTTATTGCCGGGACCGGTATGTCCCTGCAGGAACTGCGCCAGGAAATAAGGAAGGCTCGCGAATTAAGCCAAGGGGTTATTGGAGTAAATGTTCTCTTCGCAGTTAATAAATTTGCCCAGCTTGTAAAAACGGCTATTGCAGAAAAAGTAGACTTTATAATTTCTGGAGCGGGGATTTCCCGGGATATGTACAGGTGGGGAAGAGAAGGTGGAGTTTCCATCCTGCCTATTGTTTCCAGCGGAAGACTGGCCAGGATGGCGGAAAAATTTGGCGCTGCGGGGATAATAGTTGAGGGGAAAGAAGCCGGGGGGCACCTGGGATCAGACCAGCCCTTAAAGAAAATTCTTCCCGAAGTTAAATCCTCGGTAAATATTCCCGTTATTGCAGCCGGAGGAATGGTTGATGCCCAGGATATCCGGGAGATTCTAAATCTCGGTGCCGACGGAGTTCAACTGGGGACAAGATTTGCAGCGAGCGAGGAATCCAATGCATCGGCTGAGTTTAAAGAGCTTTATGTCCGGGCTGGGTCAAATGAAGTCGATCTTTTGCCTAGTCCGGTGGGCCTGCCGGGAAGGGGAATTGTCAACGCTTTTTCCCGAAGTATTATGGGAAATGGTAAACTGGAAATCCAAAAATGTTTTGAGTGCTTAAAACAGTGTTCTAAGAAATACTGTATTATGGATGCTTTAAACAATGCTTGTTCTGGGGGAGATTACAGTAAAGCCCTGATTTTTTCTGGAGCAGGGGTAGGAAAAATTAAAGAGATCCTATCCGTGCGGGAAATTTTCAAGGAATTGAAAACCGCTTTTTAATTATCCCCGGAAGGTTTTTTTGGCCAGGGGAATAGAAAAGCCACCCTTATTTCAACTTTTCAGGTTAAAATAGGGATGGCTTTATTTTTATATCAGCTTAAAAAAGTTTTATTTATTTATTGGGATTACTTTGGGGCCGAGGTGGGGATAGAGCTCCTGGAACTGTTTTAGGGAAGCAAAACCATTCTGCTCGGCCCTTTTTTTAATTATTTTTTCCGCTTCTTTTTTATGGGTCAGGGACATTAGATCTAGCAAAGATGCTGAATTGAGGTCCATGATAAAGTTTTCTTTTTGTTCGGGCATCCAGGGGCAGGGAGGGATCTGGCAACTTTTATTTTCCACCCAGATAGGAGGATACAGGGCTGCGTCTAAATCCAGTTCGCCGGCTAAAACTTTTTTTGTTGTTTCTTCTTTAAACTCTTTTATTTCCTTATACCTGGCTTTAAAATCCTCTATTTCAGCTCGCCGGCCTGTTAAATAAAAGTTGCTGAAAAGTCCCTGGGCTTGAGAGGACACTGTTGTATAGTGGGTTAATTCTAAAAATAACCTGTAGAGTTCATCTTTTTCCTTGGGGAAAAAAACAACATATTTTTTAATAAATTCAGTTGCTGGTTGTTCTGTATTCACAAAGTCAATGTGGGCGATGGCGTATAAAATTTTTAAATAAAGGTTTTCCAGGGGGCTGATTTCTGCGGGAGAGGTGTCGAATTGCTTGTAAAATTCCCTGTCGGAAAAAGAATTTTTGAAAGTTTCTTCACGGTAAAGGTAGTAAAAAAGAGTGGAAATAAAACCTTCAGAGGCTAATATCTGGTTCCCGCTTCTAACCCGTTCAGGCAAAAAAGCTGAAGATGAAATATAATCCAGGTGGAGTTTGACATAATCATCGTATTTCTCAATTTCGGGAACCAGGCGGTCGTAAACCAGTCGATTATTGGGGACAATCCAATAGCGGAGCTGAGTTTCCCGGTAGCTCAAAAAAGCAGTTATATCCAGGGCGCAATCCCAGAGGCGGTCAAATTTTTCCTGGGCGATTTTTTCGAGTCCATTCTGGTAGGAAACAATTTCCAGGGAATTTCCCAGACCTTCCATGAAGGCCGTGAAGGGGTCGGTCATGCTGGTAACGCAGTGGAAAACGTTGGAACGCATCTTATTGGGTTCAAAACCCAAAATATAAAGCCAGAGGTGGGAGTATTCATGGGCAAAAATTTCTTCGAAACTCCCGTTATCAATTTGTTCCCAATCAGTGTTGAAGGCAATGTAAAAGAGTTTTTCTTTTTTTATTTCCCGGTCTCCTTCCAGGATGCAAAGACCCCGCAGGGGTCTGGGATCGCTGAAGTCCGTCATAATATACAGTTCTTTTTCCACATTTTCTCCTTTTCCCGAGTTTAGAAGAAAATAATTGAGTTTATCCCCGATGGAGAGGAAAAGTGAACAGGGTTTTCTTCGCAACAGGGGAAGGAGCTTTTTGGCTTTTTCAGATTCGGGGAAAATTTCCCTGACCCGGTAAACCTCTTTCCCTGAGCCAGTCCATGATTTTATTCCCTCTGTCAACTGCCCTTCATAAAAATCAAAATTTCCCTGCCGATCTTTTATCGGTTCAACAAGTTTTACTGCCATGAAAGATCCTCCTAAAAAAGATTAAAAGCCTAAGATGATTTTTCTATCTAAAATAAAAATCACCTGTAAAGGGAATTGATTTATTTTATTGAATTTCTTCAAGAGAAAAAAAATTGGAAGGGCAAAGCTGATTTTTCGGGAACTCGTAAAACTGAGAAATTGATTTTGGAGGAGGAAAGAGATTGGAAATAAAAAGGGTTGCCAATAAAGGAGTTTTGAGGAAATGCAATCTTGAGGGTTTCAATTTTCAGATTGATCCTTATTTTGGCTGTGAGCACCTGTGCGAATATTGTTACGGTTTAAACAGAGCAAGATTTGACTGGGAAAAACAGGTGTTAATTTATGAAGACCTGGTAAAAGAGTTATCCCGAGAACTGGATGTATTCCCTCCTCAAACAATTTATATTGGAATGAACTGCGATCCCTATCAACCAGCGGAAAAGAAATTTGAACAGACAAGAGAAACCCTTTTGCTTTTATCCGGGAAAGGTTTTTCTGCAAGCCTTTTGACTAAAGGAGTTTTGGCAACCAGGGATATTGAACTTTTAAAAAAAATCCCTGATGCTTCTATTGGCACATCCTTAGCTTTTTTAGAAGAAGGAACAAGGCGGTTATTTGAAAAAAATTCTCCTCCTAATATTGAAAGGATGGAAATGCTCGGGGAGATGAAAAACGCCGGAATTGAAACTTATACCCTGATTTGCCCCGTGATGCCTTTTATTACGGAGGTTCCCGGCTTAATTGAATTAGCGGCTCCTTATTCCGATACAATCTGGGTTTACCCCTTAAAATTTGAATCAACAAAGGATCCTAACTGGCAAAAGGTGAGTAAGATCCTGGAAAAAAATTTCCCGGACCTCGTCGAAAAATTTACTACAATTGTGTTTTCTGAAAATCATTACTACTGGGATGATTTGCGAGAGGAACTAGAGAAAATTAATAAAGAAATAAAAGCAAATATCCGGATGGAATTTTGACCGGGAAAGAAAAAAAAAGACAGGATAAAAATGGTAATTATTATGAAGTGAATGGAGAATAAGCAAGAAAAAACTTTTCCGGGGCCGGTGAAGCTTATCTCGAAGTTGCCTTTTGCTTTGTGAGGATAACCTTTTTCCTGTTTTTGACCTGCAGAAAAAATGGAATTACCATATTCGGACAACTTTAATTTAAATGCTTAGATTGCCAATGATAAAAAATCGGATAGGACAATTATCTTTCCTGGAGATGGACTAACCCTTATTTTTAAAATAAACCTATAAAAGGATGAAGAAATTGAATCTGACCGGGAAAGAATTTTTAAATATTGCTATAACCCTGGAATGTGATTGCAAATGCAAACACTGTTACATTGACAGCTTTGAGGGGATTTACGATAAGGACCTCGGTCTCCAAACCTGGAAGGAAATATTTGATCTGTTTGTTAATTATGGAGGCAGGGAGGTTTGTTTTCACGGCGGAGAACCCCTTTTATATGAGAATATAGGGGAGATTGTTTATTACGCCTGGCGAAGGGGTCTGAAAACAAGCATAATATCCAATCTAATTAACCTTGACCGTAGTCTTATCGAGATTTTTAAGAAAACCCAGACCTATATCCTGACAAGCCTTAATGGTCCCCGGGAGAACTATTTTCAATTCAGGGGCCTGGATAAACTGGATCTTATTATCGAAAACATTGATTTGTTGAGAAAAAATGATCTTTCTGTCCATCCAATTCATATTGTTCATGGAAAAAATTATTCCGATCTATCCTGGATTGCAGATTTTTGTAATTCAAGGGAGATTAAAGTGGCAACTCTTAGCCCTCTTCAGCCCATAGGTAGAGCAGCGGAAATAAAAGATTACTGGCTTTCACCCGAAGAACTGGGGGAATTTATTGATACATTTGCGCAACTCAATAGGGAGAACAAAAGGGTTAAATTTGTAACCCAGAGCATTTTTAAGCCTGGTGATCTGGAATCATTTACTGCCCAGGAAAAATTCCTGAAAACCTATAATAACTGCTACCTGAATATTTTAAACGATGGGAGTATTTTGCCTGACTTTGATCTTCCTGAAATGAGAAATTTTTCCCTGGGAAACATTACAGGATCCCCCCTGAAATTAAACCAAAAAAATGAAAAAGCCTATCGTGAAACCTTGGATAAAGCTTTTAAATGGGGGAAAACAAAATTACGAAGAGGGGTGCCGATTAACTGGACTGAGGAAGTCCAGATTGCTGCGAACCAAAAGCTGTTCTCTGGCAAGGAGGAAAAAAACCTGGAAAAGGATGAATAAATTATGCTTGAATTCAGAAAATATGGACCCGCTCCATATTCTGTCGTTTTACTGCATGGTGGGCCCGGCGCCCCGGGGATGATGAAATCCCTTGCCGAAATTCTTTCCCCTGATTTTGGGATAATTGAACCCATGCAATCGGAAAAAACAATAATGAGGCAGGTTGAAGAGCTGAAAACAATCTTAAACAGGGAGGGAGATCCCCCTTTTGTTATAATTGGTCATTCCTGGGGGGCCTGGTTGGGTTACATTTTTGCAGCTAAAGAACTATTAGAACTAAAAAAATTAATCCTGGTAGGTAGCGGACCTTTTCAGGAAAAATATATCGAAAAAATGGTAAAAACAAGGGCGGAAAGACTGACTGAAAAGGAAGCCGAGGCGGTAGAAGAGTTGAAGGATTTGCTCCAAAAAAATCCTGGTAATAAAGAAGTTTTTGCTCGTTTTGGGGAAATAATGAGTAAGGTTGACTCCTATGACCCCATTACCCTGGAGAGTTCAATACTTGAGTTTCAGCCCGAAGTTTTTGCTTCAATTATGGGGGAAATTAATAAATTGAGACGGAGCGGAATGCTCCTAAATTTAGGAAGGAAAATTAACTGCCCTGTCACTGCCATTCACGGGGAGTATGATCCCCACCCATACCAGGGGGTTAAAGAACCTTTAACCGATGTTGTTGCGGACTTTTCCTTTTTCCTACTTGAAAACTGTGGGCACACTCCCTGGAAGGAAAAAAAGGCCGGGGAGCAATTCTTACAAATACTTTTTAAACAAATCAAGAAATAAAAGACCTGGTACAGAAATAAACCCCCAAATGGGGGTTTATTCAAATATAACCGTTTCTATTTCCGGGGGATCCTGCAGCTGTTTTTTAACTGTACAGGTTTCTGAGGCTTTTACTACTGCTTTTTTATATTTGTCCGGAAAAGTTGGGGGCAACTGGATTTCGATTCTGACCCGGTCGATTATTTTCTTGCCTGGATTTTTTTCAGTGAAGATTTGTAGTTTAAGGCCGTCAGTGGGGATTCCTCGGTCTCGGCAGAACTGGTTAACGTAAAAACCGGCACAGGTTCCGAGTGAGGCAATAAATAGGTCGAAGGGCGAAGGGGCGGTTTCAGTTCCACCGGAATTTTCGGGTTGATCGGTGGGGATGGTAAACCCCTTGTATAATGCATTAACCTTTTTTCCGCCCGGGAATAAAATTTCCATATCCATTGCTAATTACCTCCTGTTAGATTTCATTATTTTGAGTATACCATATTTTTTTGGGAGTAGCACGGGGTTAAAAGCTTTTTGTTTATTTCTTTTTCCTGGATAATAGTTCATCCTCCGCTTCTTTAACCACTCGGGCCAGTTCTTTCTCCGAGTTTTCGGAAAGTCCAGGGGCTTTAAAGTCGCCCAGGATTTTTTGGACTTCTTCGTAAGCCCTATCCAGAACAGTCTTCTGTCCTTTTTCCTCCCACTTATCAATTGATTCCCGGGAAAAAAGCTCCGGGAAGAAGAATTCATTTTTCTAGACCCGGGCAGTATGGGGGTGGGTAAGGTAATTCCCGTGGCAACCGGCTTCCTGGATAACATCAACTGTCAGGGTTTCTTGGTTAACATCTACCCCTTCCAGGATACAGCGGACCATGCGGGCAATTTTCATATCAGAGCTTCCTGTCCCTGGACCAAAAAGAACTTCTGAACCGGGCTTGATAATCTGAGTAAGATATACCCCGAATAGGGCTTCTGCGTTACTCTGGGCCAGGGTACCCGCTTTTGTAGAAGGGCTTGTCGCTCCCATCATGGGAGCCAGGGCTACTATGACCGAGACCCCCATTTCCGCTGCTTCAATTGTCTCCTCGCTGTATTTACCAACTTTCATTGGGGAGACTGTTTCGGTAAATATACCAATGGATGGACGGCGCCGTAGCTCTTGTTCACCTCCACTTACTATAGCAGCCATTTCCATAAATTTTTGGGTGTGGAACCGCCCCGGGGCGCTGTAGAGGAATGGCTTTGTGGTGTTCAAAAGAATAGCTTTGTACTCGTGGAAAATCTGAATGTCCTCGGGTTTATCTCCGGCACAGCAAAAAGAACCGACAAAATCGATTTCGGGTAGAGAATGACCCAGACGGGCCGTGTTTACAACGTATTCCTTGGTTGGTTTTTTCTCTTCCTGGTTTGATAATCCCATAAATAGGGTTCAGGAGATCCTCCCAGGCCAAAATAAATCTGGGTGGGATCAAGGAAAAGGTCTTTATCCCGCTCCCGTCCGAATGATACCGTAGAAGCCGGCGCCAGTTCCAGGGCCTCGGGACTCAATAGATCAAACCAGGCCCCATGTGATCTTTTTTTTCACCTAAAATCGTCTTTTTTTTATAATCTTCCCTTGACCAGCTCTCGTTGCAAAGCGGGATCCCCGTAATTACTTCTAAAAAGGAAAGAGTTCCCTGTACATAAATTAAAAAAGTTCAAGCTATATGCTGAAATAATTGACTTTGCAGGTTTTTTCCCTTTTGCAGGGTATATTGCAGTAGGAGCTTTAAAATTCCAAGAAAAACAGGGAGTGGGACAAATGTGTGGTCGGTTTACCCTGACTGTTGATGAGTTTTTAATTCTGGTAGAACGGTTTGGAATTAAAGGAGATTTGCCCGGGGGATATCAGCCCAGCTATAATATAGCTCCATCCCAGGAGGTTCTGGTCGTTGTAAGGGAACCTGATGGAAATAGGGCGGGTTATTTAAAATGGGGGCTCCTTCCATCCTGGGTTAAGGATCCTCAAAAAGCCAAAAAATTAATTAACGCCAGGGCGGAGACAGTCTCAGAAAAACCGTCTTTTCGTGCCGCCTTCAAAAACCGCCGCTGCCTTATCCCTGCAGATGGGTTTTACGAGTGGAAAAAGGAAGGCAATAAAAAAACCCCCTATCGTTTTTACCTTCCGGGGGAGAAGGTTTTTGCCTTTGCCGGTATTTGGGAAGAATGGAAGGGAGCAGATGGGGAAGTTATTCGGACTGTAAGTATCCTTACCCGGGAAGCGGACGAGAAGGTCAAGCCTGTCCATAACAGGATGCCCGTGATTTTAAATCCGGAGGAAGAGCAAGCCTGGCTTGGAGAAAAGGATAAACTTCAAAAATTAATTGATTTACTGGAAAAACATAGAGGACCGGAGCTGCAGGCCTACCAGGTGTCCGAAGCGGTTAATTCTCCCAAAAACAATTCTCCCCAACTACTGGAAAAAAAACAGACCCTATTCTAAAAACCCCCCTTTGACAGGGGGAAAGAAAAAGCTTATGATATGACTAAATAGTCATCACTTTTCCGTTTAATTTTAACCTGGTTCTTTTTTGAGCCCTAGTAGAAAAAGCGAGGGATTTTAGTGCCGAAAGAAACCTTTTTTAACCTGCCAACTGAAAAAAGAGAGCGAATAATTGCTGTAGCAATGCAAGAATTTAAAAATTTTGAATTCTCTCAAGCAAGTATTTCCCGGATAGTAAAGGAAGCAGGCATTGCCAAGGGAAGTTTTTACCAGTATTTTTCTGGGAAAAAAGATCTCTTTTCCCATATTATTGATCTGGCTGCAGAGAAAAAACTTGATTACCTGAAGGATGTCCAAATTGGTTCAGAAAACAGGGATTTTTTCGAGCTGCTGCGGGAAGTTTATGTTGCAGGTTTAAAATTTAGTCGGGATTACCCCGAACTGGGGGAAATTAGTGATAACCTGATGAAAAGTAAGGATGAAAAATTCAAAGAAGAGATTCTCGGAACCAGCATGCAAAAAAGCGATGCTTTTTTAACAGCCCTTTTACAGAGGGGAGCAGAACAGGGAGAATTAAAAAGAGGGCTTGATTTTGGATTTATTGCCTTTATCATGACCAGGGTTTCTATTGCCCTGGGGGAGTATGTCCGAGAAAAAGAATATTCGGAGAAAAATATGGAAAAACTACTTGGGGATTTAATTGAAATGCTGCGGAATGGTTTGCGGGCTTGAAGGGTCAATATATAAATGGGAAAAACCGATACCTTTCTTTTTTCCATTCCTGGTATCGTTCTCCAATAATTTTTTCCATTAATGCTTCTTCCTCCTGCATTCGGTAATTCAAGGAAAAAAACATCAAGAAAAGGCCAGAAGAGAAACGGGAAAATTTTGCAGAAAAACCGGGACCCCGGTTGTTAGAAGGAACAGCCCAAGATATAGGGGATGCCTCAGGTAATTATAAAGACCTGTGCTTATTAGAGCTTGGCTTTTTTCAACCTCGGTTCCTCTGGTAAAAAGGTCGCCCAGTTCCCGAATGGACCAGTAACGAAAAACCAGACCCATTATATAGATAAGCAACCCAACAGTGCGCATGATGGTTCCAGGGGTGTCCGCAACAACCCCAATTCTTAAGCGCGTGAAAATAACGGAAAGGGCAACCACTAAAAAAATGGGAAAAACAATAATCATAAAAGAAGTTCTTCCTCTTTTTTTACGGGCCGGAGCCGGGAAAAAGATAAATTCTGCCCACCAGACAAAGGTGCAGAGAATAAAAATAAACATTTGAAAATCCCAGCTTATCGGGCTGTACATAATCGAACCTCCTTTTTAGCTGATGGGTGAAGGGGTAATTAAAAGGGGGCAGGATTTTCCATTTAGTGGTGGAAATTGTTAACAAGTGATAAAATTAAAGTGAAAAACCGAATGGGGTGATGGGAATTGCCTAAAGGAAAAGTTGCAATAATTGGGGCTGGCCCCGGTGGGCTGACAAGCGGGATGCTTCTTGCGTCGAGAGGATTTGAGGTTGACATTTTTGAAAAAAAACCGGTTTTAGGGGGGCGTAATGCGCCCTTGCAGATTGGGGACTATAAGTTTGATACTGGCCCCACTTTTTTTATGATGAAATTTATCCTCGACCAGGTTTTTTTGAAACCAATAGAAAGGCCGAAGATTACCTGGAATTTATTCACCTGGATCCCATGTACAGGCTCCAGTTCGAGGACCTAGAAATTAATATTTCCAGCAATGCCGAAAAAATGCAAGAAGAAATTGATAGTTTGTTTCCGGGGAATCGAGGACAGTAAAGAAATTTTTAAACCGGGAAGAGAAAAGGCTCCAGAAGCTTTTGCCCTGTCTGCAAAGGGATTACAGCAAATGGAATGATTTGCTGGCCCCGGAGGTTTTCCAGTTATTACCCAGGTTAAGCCTGGGCCGTTCCCTTTTTGATGTTTTAGGAGATTATTTCAAAGATGAAAAACTCAAACTTGCTTTTACTTTCCAGGCCAAGTACCTGGGGATGTCTCCCTGGGAATGCCCTGGTGCATTTGCCATTATACCCTTTAACGAACATAATTTTGGAATATACTACATAAAAGGCGGGCTGAACGAGATTTCCCAGGCGATGGGAAAAGTTGTGCAAGAAGAGGGAGGAAAAATTCATACGTCTACCCCGGCAAAGAAAATAATTTCTTCCAATGGAAAAGTGCAGGGTATTGAACTGGAAGACGGGAGTAGAGTCGAAGCTGATAAAGTAATTATCAATGCGGACTTTGCTTATGCTATGAATGAGCTAATGGAGCCAGGTACACTCCGCAAGTACTCTCCCGAAAAGATTGCCCGCAAAAAATTCTCCTGTTCCACTTTTATGCTTTACCTGGGGTTGGATAAGGAATATGAGTTCAATCACCATAATATTATTTTTGCCCGGGACTACAAGAACAATGTGGAAAATATTTTTAAAAATTTTAGATTAACTGATGATATGTCTGTATATATCCAGAACCCTACTATTAACGATCCCACCCTGGCTCCCCAGGGGCACTCGGCCCTTTATATCCTGGTTCCCATTGCCAACCGGCAGGCCACGGTTAACTGGGATGAGAAACAGGTTAAAGAGTACCGGGGCAAGGTTTTGGAAACAATTAAAAATAAAACCCGATTGAAAGATATTGAGGAACATATTGTAGTTGAGAAATCCATAAACCCGCTCAACTGGGAAGAGGACTATAATGTTTACCGCGGGGCAACTTTTAACCTGGGCCATAATCTTTCCCAGTTGTTATACTTCAGGCCCCGCAACAGATTTGAGGAACTGGAAAACTGTTTTCTGGCTGGGGGGAGGCACCAATCCCGGCAGTGGATTGCCCACTATTTATGAATCGGGGCGAATAGCTTCTAAGCTAATCTGTTCTGATTTTAACCAACCTTACCAAATATAAGGGTTTGTTCAAAATAATTATCTTGGATTGAATTTCTTAACAATCTTATCCCGGACCTGCAGCCCCGATAGGAAAGCCATGGGCATTCCACCTCCTGGGTTTACACTTCCGCCTGTAAAGAACAAATTTTTATACTTTTTACTGACCTTGGGTGCTTTAAACCCGAGGTTTTTCTTTCTGTCAGATACTACTCCGTAAATCGCTCCCCGGTGAGACAGGTAAAGGCGATAAATATCTTCGGGGGTCCACATTAATTCGGTTACAATATGTTTTCGGAGATCGGTTAACCCCATTTCTTCAAGTTTTATAAGAACTCGTTCCCTCAGTTTTCTATAATCCTCGCGGGGAAAAGGTGGTTTTTGCAGGTAGGGAATGTGGGGCAGGATTTTAATTACCTCTCCCCCTTCCGGGGCAGTGGAGGGATTAGTTTTTGTGGGTGCAACCAGGTAAATGGTAGGATCTTCGGGAAGTTTCTTGCTTTTAAAGATAGTGGAAAAATGATTTTCGGGATCGGGGGAAAAAAAGAAATTGTGATGAGCGAGCTGGGGGTATTCTCGATTAACACCCAGGTGCAAAACCAGTCCCGAACATGCCGGTTCAAAACGGTGAAATTTGTTTAAAAAGCTTTGCTCTTCTCCTAAAAGATCTTCATAGGCAGGAATTTCTTCCATATTGGAAACAAAAATATCTCCTTGGACAATTTCCCCGTCTTCAAGCTGCATGCTGGTAATTGTATTTTCAGAAGAAAAAAGGCCGATAACTTCCTGTTCCAGGTAGATTTTGCCTCCCAGTTCCAAAAAAAGTTTTTGCAAAGCCTGGCTCAGGTTGAATAAACCTCCCCGAACATACCAGAGGCCGAATTTATGTTGAATATAGGGGAGCAGGTTTAAGACTGCTGGAGCTGAATAGGGTGATGAGCCAACGTATTTACAGAAAAAATTAAAAATGTCTACCAAGTATGGATTGGAGACATGTCGCCTAACCCCGCGATCAACTGTGGAAAACATATCAAAACCTCTAATTGTTTCTAAAATCCCGTGGTAGCTAAGAAGTTGGGGAAGAGTATCTATTCCTTTTTGGAAATAACCCCTTTCTACACGCTGATAAAGCTCCTGGCCGTAAGAGAGAAAACGTGAAATATCCTGCCCATCCTTTGAACTTAAAAGTTCATTTTTGCTGATCGTTGTTTCGGGATCGGCGTAAAGATCGATAACAGTTTCGTCAGGGAAAAAATTACGCCACTGCAATTCGAGCAGTTCAAATTGCACGTAATCTTCTATCCTGCGGCCGCTTTCTTCAAATACCCGGGAAAAAATATGGGGCATAGTGAGAATGGAGGGGCCGAGATCGAATGAAAATCCATCCTGGTCAATATAGTTAAGTTTACCCCCGAGATGGCTGTTTTTTTCATAAATTTCTACTCGGAAGCCTGAGTTCAGTAAGGCGATGCCTGCGGAGAGACCTCCAAGGCCTCCTCCGATAATTTTTGCTTTAGGAGCACTCATATTAAATCACCGCCTTTTTACAGAATATAGTAATAATTCTAATTGAACCGGGAAATTCCTGCAGAACTTTACCATAAGAAAAGGAAAATTTAGGGGTTTATTGACAGGAATTAAATCAGGTGATATAATTAAATCGGTCAATTAAATCTGACAGAAGGAGGTCCCTATGCAAGAAATATTTTTCCTTACCCGGATCGAACAACTAAAAGCTCTTAGCGATCCTTTGCGGATAAAAATTTTGTCTCAACTTATAGAAAAACCGATGACCGGACAGCAGCTGTCCGAGACTCTAAATATACCTCGTTCCAAAATCCATTACCACCTGGGGGAACTGGAAAAGAATGGTATTATTGAGATCGTTTGCAGGGAAGAAAAAAAGGGGATAATGCAAAAGTTTTATCGTTCTGTAGCTAAATCCATAATCCCCAGTGATGAATTGATGCCTTTTGTTGACAGTCGTTCTGTTCGGCAGTTCGGGTTGGAGGTAATAAACCGTTTGAAGAAAAAGATTATCAAAGCCCCCCTGACTGCTTTTAAATTCCGTCCCGGTTCTATCGAAGATCAAACCTCTTTATTCTCCCAGTTTGACGTACGAATGAAGCCAGAAGAATTCGCCTCATTCCTGGTTGAAATTGAAAAAACTCTGGAGAGAATTAAAGCAAGAGATGGAAGCGGAGAAAAAAGTTTTGCCATTGGTTTTACCGGTTTTTCTTTAGAGGAAGATTGACCCTGAAAGGGGTTTTTCTTTCGGGTTAACGGTCAAAAAAAATTGACCGAATTAAAAATATAAAGGAGGAGAGAAATTGTATTTCCTCTACCTGGCGGAGAAAAAGTTTGCAGAAAATTACATTAAATCTCCAACACTCCAAGGGCAGGTAATGACCTCTCGGGAAAAATCCTTAATTTTTTCCCGTTTCTGGGCTAGGGTTAAATTTTTTTTCAGTAACTGAATCCGGTCTCCCTAATTCCGTTTAAGTCAACGGGGTAGAACAGGAGCAATAAGGTAACCCCTTTTCCTTTTTGCTCCTGTTTTTGCTTTTTGTTATTGCTTTTCCAGTGCGAAATCCAGAAAGTCCTGTGTTATAATGGAGGGTATCCTGAGGAGGGGAGTTCAATGAAAACTCTTGGTTTAATTGGCGGAATGAGCTGGGAATCTACCAGTGAATATTACCGGATTATTAATCAGGTTGCGCGGGAGAAACTGGGGCCTGCTCATTCTTGCAGGAGTATAATATATTCATTTGATTTCGCGGAAATTTCTGATTTGCAACACAGCGGAAACTGGGGAGAACTTAGCGAAAAAATGGTGGAAATTGCGGTTCGCCTTGAAAAAGCGGGGGCAGAGCTGATTTTAATTTGTACCAATACCATGCATGTTATGGCCGAGGAAGTTCAGGATTCGATAGGAGTACCCCTTTTCCATATTGCTGATGCTGTAGCGATGGAGATAAGAGAAAATGGAATGAACAAGGTTGGTTTACTGGGGACTCGCTTTACGATGGAAAAAGAATTTTATTCAAAAAGATTAAAAGAAAAACACGGAATAAAAACCATAATTCCTTCTGAAGTAGATAGAGGTATTGTCCACAATATTATTTATAAAGAGTTGATTTCCGGACAATTCCTGGAAAAATCCGCGGAGCAGTATTTTAAGGTTATTGAAAAGTTAAAAAATAAGGGTGCTCAGGGAGTAATTCTGGGTTGCACTGAAATTCCTCTTCTGCTTAGTGAGGTAGAAACTCCTCTGCCGCTTTTTGATACAACCCGGATCCATGCCCGGAAGGCTGTAGAATTAATCCTGGAGGAAAGATAAAGAGATTTTTTTGAGAATTTACCTGAAAGAAAAAAATGTTAGGAGAGGATTTAATTGCTTTTCGAATTAAAACCATCTCATTTTAGCCGGTGTGAAAATATTACCAACCCCCATGGACATCTGGAAGTTAGGGCTATAATCGGTGGCAATAATCCGGGGCGGGTTTTTGTTGATGATGAAGAAAACCCTGCAAGTGGGTTAGTGTGGCTGGGGAATCATGATGGATTTTTCTTTATCGGAGACGAAGAAAACTATGAATTTAACCGAAAGGTTTCCGGTTTTATAGACCGGGTAATTGCCCCCCAGGCCCAGGAACTTGGCCTGGAGTGGTTTGAATGCTTTGGTAATCATCACGGTTGGGAAGACCAGATAGAAAAAATTTTTTCCGGCAGGGAGATGCAGACCTGGAACCAGAAAGTTTTAACTTTCCCAAAAGGAAATAGTTTTTCTCCTGGCCCCGCTGCTCCGGCCGAAGGCTTTTCAATAATCAGGTTGGGGCCTGAAAATTTTACTCCTGAGATATCTAACTATCCTTTTTGGCTTAAAAGGATTTGTGAGTTCTGGGGAGAACTGGACCGTTTTTTTGCCCTGGGATTTGGTTATGGTATCCTTCGGAATAAGGAGATGGTGGGGATCTGTTTTTCCGGCTTTGCCCGGGGGGATATGCATGGGATTGACATTGAAACCCTTCCCTCCTTTCAGGGGCGAAAATTTGCCCAGATAATGGCAAGATCCTTTGTCGGGGAATGCGGGGAACGAGGACTTATGCCTTATTGGGATTGCATGGAGGGTAATAAAGCTTCGGAAGTTATAGCGAGAAAAATTGGTTTGGTGGAGTCTTTTTCCTATCGTGGTTTTGAGTTTGCTTTATAACCAGAAATATGTTGAAGCAGCCCGGGCCATTGGGTGTAAAAATTTCCGGATAATCTGGGGAAATATCCTGCCCCAGTGTATTTCTCCGGTTTTAGTTTTGGCAACCCTGGGGATGGCTACCGCTATTATGGCTGAAGCGGGTTTAAGCTTCCTTGGGCTTGGATCCCAGCCTCCATCCCCCATCTTGGGGTCGGGACTATATCTGGGATGCCCCCTGGATTACTACTTTCCCCGGAATAGCTATTTTCCTGACCGTGCTTGGTTTTAACCTCCTGGGGGATTAAGAGATTTTCTTGATCCCAGGTTGTAAATTAAAAAAAGGCCCGGTGCATTTTTGCACCTGGCCTTTTTTAAAATATTCTGGGGCGGTAATTGACAGTAAAAGAATTTTCATTTTCCAGTTTAATCCCTGACAGGGTATTTATTTTCAATTCGATCTCTTGTTTCGTCATAACCGGAAATCCGTGATATTTATTATAATACTTAAAGGATTTGCCCTGTTTTTCTTTTTCCCGGACAAAATCCAAATGGTTTTTAATTCGCTGTTGAAGGTATTTATTGGCGTCAGGCAGGAAGTTTAAGGCCCGCTTTTTGGCCAGTTCCTGGAGGTTTCTATCAATTTCTACACTCTTGCTATTTCTTTCTGAACACATTGCAGCCAGCATCACGGTCCCGGTCCCGGCAAAAGGGTCAAAAACCAGATCACCCTTGACAGAGAACATGTTAAGCAGGCGGTAGGCCAGTTCGAAGGGGAAAGCTCCGCTGCGGTTTCTGGAATTAATGCCCAACATTTTCTGCCTGCTCCCTTTAAGGTTAAACCAGACATCGGAAAACCAGTTGTTTCTCTCCTCCCAGAAAAAAGCGCTTTCTCGTCTGTTTTCTTTTTCCCGTAGGGAATTGAATTCTCTTTTGTTTCCTTTCCGGAAAATTAGTATGTATTCGTGTTCAAGGGTTACGTAAGCCCCGGGAGGCAGCATTCCTGAACCCATGAATTTGTTGGGGGCATTGGTTTCCTTGCGCCAGATTATTGAAGGAAGGCAGGAAAATCCCTGGGCTAAGCATCCTTTAATTATCCGGGAATGGTTGGGGAAAAGCTGGAACTGGCCCCCCAAAGACCTGGTAGCATCTCCGATATTAATACAGACTATTCCTCCCTTTTGTAAAACCCGGAAAGATTCCGCCCATGTTTTATCCAGCTCCTGATGCATCAACTCAAAAGCCTGGGTTCCCTGATTAAAGGAGAGGACTTTATCTGTTTTGGGATTAAGGTGGGAAAAAACTTCATCCCACATTTCAATCATGGGGTATGGAGGCGAGGTTACAAGCAGGGAAACGCTTTCGGTGGGAATTTCATTTAAGTTCCGGGAATCACCAGTTAAAAAATCATGCCGTGTTTTCATGGTTACCTCCCCTTTTTTTATTCGCTTTTATATTAACAGAGGGGAAGAGGAAAAGCAATTATTCAAGCCTTAATCCAGGTGGGGAATAAAAGCCCAATAATTGGCAAGGGAAAGGCTGTTTTTATGTTACAAAAAGAAAATAAAAGTAGGGTAAAAGGAATAAAGGTAAGTAAAAATAAAAATTAATTCCGGAGAGAGGGAATTTAAACCTTTAAGAGGAAAAAGTTTATTGGTAAGGAGAAGCGGAGTGAAAGTAATGCTTACTATTAAATGCGGGCGCTGTAAAAACAAAGTTTTGCGCTATAAAAAAATTGGTCAGGGCAGAGTTTTGCGCTGTTATTTTTCCAGAATAAAAAAAATATTTGCCCCGGTTGAGGAAGGGAAATTGAAGTGCCCTTCCTGTGGAAATGTAATCGGGGAAAAAGACAACGGTTTTTTTAAGATGAACAGGGATGAATTCACTTATTCTGGCAGGAAAATAAACAAATAGTTTTACCCGGAAAACAGGCAGGAAATGAATTGTAAGACCGGAAATTAATATAGACAGGGCTGTAAAGAAAAAAAAAGGCAACAGGAGGGATAAGATGTCAGTTGAAAAGACCGCAGTCAATACAATAAGGTTTTTGGCGGTGGATGCTGTTGAAAAGGCCCAATCCGGCCACCCCGGTTTACCCATGGGTGGCGCTACAATGGGGTACACTCTTTGGAGTAAATTCCTAAAACATGACCCCAGAGATCCTGCGTGGCCTGACCGGGATCGTTTTGTTCTTTCAGCGGGGCACGGATCGATGCTTTTGTACAGTTTGCTGCACCTTTTCGGGTACAATTTGAGTATGGAAGAAATCAAAAATTTCAGGCAGTGGGATAGCAAAACTCCAGGTCACCCTGAATTCGGTCATACCCCAGGAGTTGAAACAACAACAGGTCCTCTGGGGCAGGGTTTTGCCAATGCAGCTGGAATGGCCATCGCCGAACAGCGCCTGGCTGCAGAGTTTAATCAACCCGACTTAAAAATTGTGGATCATTTTACTTATGTTTATTCCGGGGATGGATGCATGATGGAAGGAATCACCAGCGAAGCTGCTTCCCTGGCTGGCCATCTTGGCCTGGGAAAACTTATCTGTCTTTATGATGACAACGAAATAACTATTGATGGGCCAACCGACCTGACATTTTCCGAAGAAGTTGGAGAGCGCTTTAAAGCCTTTGGCTGGCAGGTTCTAACGGTTAAGGATGGACAGGATATTGATGAAATAACCCAGGCTATTGCCGAAGGGAAGGCCAACTCAAAACAACCCACATTGATTAAAGTTAAAACAAAAATAGGGTATGGTAGTCCCGCAAAAGAAGGGAAAGCAGCCGCTCACGGAGCCCCTCTGGGAGCTGAAGAGGTTAAGGCTACCAAGGAAAACCTGGGCTGGCCAGTTGACAAGGAGTTTTATATCCCCAAAGCTGTAGAAGAACATTTTTCCCAACTCCAGGATAAATTAAAAACATTGAAAAAAGACTGGGAAGAAAGGTGGAAGGAGTACAAAAAAATCTACCCGGAAAAGGCCCGGGACTGGGAAAAATGGCACGATCCCCGGCTCCCCGAAGAGCTAAAAAGGGGCGAACTTGCCGGGTTTTCCGATCCACTGGCTACAAGGGCAGCCTCCGGGGAAATAATGCAAAAAATCGCTGATTATCTGCCTAATTTGATGGGAGGGTCAGCTGACCTAAACGCTTCAACCAAGACCTATCTCAAGGGAAAGGGCGATTTTACAAGGGAAAACCGTTCGGGAAATAACATTTATTTTGGAGTTCGTGAACATGCCATGGCAGGAAGTGTTAACGGATTTGCCCTGCATGGGGGACTGCGCCCCTTCGCCTCAACATTTTTGGTTTTTGCCGATTACATGAAACCATCAATCAGGCTGGCTGCTCTTTCCCGTCTCCCGGTGGTATTCGTTTTCACTCACGACAGTATTGGAGTTGGGGAGGATGGGCCGACCCATCAACCCATTGAGCAGTTGGCGATGCTGCGATCCATCCCCAACCTGGACGTGCTAAGGCCAGCGGATGGGAAAGAAACTGAAGTGGCCTGGAAAAAAGCCCTGCAACGCCAGGATGGACCAACTGCTTTAATTTTAACCAGGCAAAAATTGCCTCAGCTAGAGGGAAGTTCGCCTGACGCAGGCAGAGGAGCGTATATTGTCGCCGAAACCAAAGGCAAGAGGCCCGAATTAATTCTCCTGGCAAGTGGTTCTGAAGTAAGGTTAGTAATTGAGGCAAAAGAAAGGCTCGAAGAAGAGGGCCGGGCAGTCCGGGTAGTAAGTTTTATGAGTTGGGAACTTTTCGAACGGCAACCCGGGGAATACCAGGAACAGATTCTTCCTTCAGAAGCTACCAAAAGGCTCGCAGTAGAGGCGGCCCAGCCCATGGGTTGGGAACGCTATGTTGGGCCGGAAGGTTTAATCTGGGGAATTGATGAATTTGGAGCCTCAGCACCAGGTGATATCCTGATGGAGAAGAAGGGTTTTACCGCAGAAAATATTACCAGAGTTGCCAAGGAAATACTGGAATAAAATAAGGGCCGGAGCCTTTCGCTCCGGTCCTCAAAAAAAGTATTGTCCCTGCGGATTTTTTAATGGTATTATTAATTATGTTTTGTTTTTTTCTGGAGCTCACTGGAAAATAATTTTTAAGGTTTGGGGGCAATAAATCTATAATCGGTTTTATTTTTGTGGGTTGGTGGAAGTAAAATCAGGGGGGATTGGTTTTTAATGGTTTGGAAAGCCGTGCTAATTTTGATGATTATTCTTTCTTCAGGCGGCTTGAGCTATGCTCACGATGAATGGCCAACGGGTTGGTCCCGGGAGAAGGCAATGGCAACCCTTGGCCGCTATTCCACAGATTATCATTTGGCAATTACTGAAGAAGGGGAAAAATTAATCGCAGGGTTTCTGGGAAACAGTATAAATGATATCCGCCTTACTTTGTTGGAAAATGGTACACAGGTTTATACTTCCAGAGTTTTTTTTAATGCCAGCCAGCCGGAGTTACTGGTTGACAGCAGAGGAGATCGCCACCTTTTCTGGGTCGAGAGAGATCGGACCAAAGAGCGCTTATTATATACCCATATTGATTCTGATGGCGGCATTACTACCGATAGCCTGGTCCTGCGGGAGAGTTCTTCCCGCCTGGGCGGGATAAATGCCAGAGAAAAAGAGGATGGTGTCATCCACGTGATCTGGTCGGACGTGGAAAGACCCCTGGGGGTAATTCTGCACGCAGTTGTCCACGAAGGGGAAATAGTTCAGGAGCATCAGGTCCTGGTTGAAGATGAATTTCGCCCCACGAACAGCTCCTTTGTTTTTGACAAAGAGGGCAGGATAAACCTCTTCTGGCGAAAAGTAGATGGCTGGGATATGAACTGTTATTATCAGAGGTTTTCTCCCGAAAGTGAGCCGCTGGGTCAGCAAAAAATGCTTGCGAAAATTTCAGCCCTGGATGGGGACAGAAGTCCTTTTGTTGACGGAGAACTGGAAACTTTTCTGGGCCCCGATGGAGAAATTAAGCTAATTTTTTCCGGCCAGGACCTGGAAAGAGGAATGGAAATCGGTCATTTTTCCCTTTTGGTCCTGGAAGAGGGAGAACTCACCAGGGGACCGGTCCGAATTTCGCCCAGTTTTCCCCGCTTTCGTACAATTGATATTATTGTAAATCCCGATGGTTTTCATTTGGCCTGGGTTCACCTGCAGGGGGGCAGGTACCGTCCCTTTTATTTAGAGGTTTCTCCCGAAGGAGAGGTGCTATACGGGCCCCAGCCCATGGATATAACAACCTCCGGAGGTTTTAACCCTGCATTATTACAGAAAGGAGAAACAATCTACTATTTCTGGCAACGCAGTGAAAATGATATCGGGCAGCTGAAGGTTTTAAACAGGAATAACGCTAACCCGCAGCGGGCCCCTCTGGGATACCAACTTGGTCTGGGTCTTCGAAATCCTCACCTCGGTTTTATGTACGTGTTAGGAGTAGGTTTTGTTTATGCAGCCCTTTTAACCCTTATAACAAAATTTCTTTCTCCGGTTGCAACCTATTTAATTCTTGCCTTAAGTACCCGGTTGAACCTGATTGGCAATCTGGAAAAATTCCCGATCCACGGGGCACTTGTTTTAATGGCCGGCTTATTTCTATTCCAGGATACCCTTTTGGATTTTGTAAGTTTGCAATGGCCGGGCCGGTATTTTCCTTTTCTTGCCGCAGGGTTGTCTTCGGTTTTTACATTGATGATGAAAATAGGGGAAAAACGCTGGCTTCGCCTGGATAATGTCATGGGCTGGATTTTCTGCATGGTGCTCTGGGTTTACTGGTATACATTTTTCACCTTAATACCCCATCTAATAATGACTTCATAAAGAGAGTTTGGGAGTTGATATTTTTGTCCAAAAAATCCTTTATAATTGACGGCCACAGTCTTGCTCACCGCTGTTTTTACGCCATGCCCCCTCTGGCGACCCGAGGCAAACCCATGGGTGCTGTTTTTGGCGTGGCTAAAATCCTTTTGAAAATATTGACCGAGGAAGATCCCGATTTTCTGGGAGTCGCTTTTGACCACCCCAGCCCAACTTTTCGCCACCGGGAATTTCCCGAATACAAGGCTCAGAGAGAAAAAACCCCCGACGATCTGAGGCCCCAGTTTGATGATATTAAAAAATTGCTTGAGGTTATGGGAATTCCTATTTACGAACAGGAAGGTTTTGAAGCAGATGATGTGCTGGGAAGCCTGGCCCAGGATTTCAAGAAAAAGGATTTTGAAACTTATATCATCACGGGAGATAAAGATATTTTCCAGCTGGTTGATGAAAAGGTAAGAGTTCGATATACCCAAAGGGGTATTACAGAAACTGTTGATTATACACCCGAACAGGTCCAGAAAAGATACGGTTTAAAAGCAGATCAATTAATTGATGTAAAGGCCCTCATGGGCGATAGCTCTGATAATATTCCCGGTGTTCCGGGTATTGGAGAAAAAACTGCAATCCAGCTGATAAAGAAATATGGAAATGTGGAAAAATTACTGGAAAATCGAAAAGAAATAACCGGTAAAAGGGGCCAGGCTATCGAGGAAAACAAAGACCTGATTTTGATGAATAAAAAGCTTGTAACAATAGATACTGACCTAGGCCTGGAGGTAACTTCCGACCTTAAAGATTATTCCTCGCCCCCCTGGCCTGACCTAGCTGAGCTTTTCCGGGAATGGCAATTTTCTAGCCTCTTAAACTCACTACCTCTGGGAGAAGAGGATCAGCCGGGAAAAAAAGAGGTTGAGTACCAGGAAATTAAAAATGAAGAGGACTGGAATAAGAATAAAAAGAATTTTAAACCTCTCTCACCCCTGCCCCTTGCCTGGAAACTAAAGGGTCCACGGCCCCTCGAATTTCGCCTGGAAATTTTGGTTCTGGGTGGAGAGAAAGGCGTTTTTGTTTTCTCTGGGGGCTGGCTTCCCGAAGAAATTAAGGAGCTTCTTTCCAGCCCCGAAAAAAGCAAACTTGGCCATAATTTAAAAACTGTCTACCGGCTCCTGGACCTTAAAGGAGAACTTTTCGATACTGCTTTAGCAGTCTACCTGCAGGAACCCGGAAGCGCCCCTCCGGCTTTAAGCCAACTGGTTGAGCGGATTTGCGGGGAGACGATTGAAGATGAAAATTCTTCTGAAGATATGGCCAGGATGGTCTACTACCTGCCGCAAATCCAGGAAAACCTCCAGGAGGGCCTGGAGGAAAATGATGTATTAAAAGTGCTCAAGGAAGTTGAAGCGCCCCTGGTTCCTGTTCTTGCGGAAATGGAAGCCAATGGGATAAAAATTGACCTGGCTTTTTTGGAAAAACTATCAGGCGAACTGGAACTCCGGTTGCAGAAAATTAAGGAGAAAGTCTTCAGTTTGGCCGGTCGAGAATTCAACCTAAATTCTCCCAAACAACTGGGGGAGGTCCTTTTCGAGGAACTGGAATTGCCCGTTATAAAGAGAACCAAAACTGGTTACGGGACTGGGGCAGTTATTCTGGAAAGGCTGAGGGATCAGCACCCCATTATTGAATATATTCTTGAAAATCGCCAGCTGGCAAAGCTCAAATCGACTTATGTTGATTCTTTGCCGGGGCTTGTAAATAAAAAGACGGGGCGCTTGCATACTTCTTTCCACCAAAATGTGACCGCGACTGGTAGGCTGAGCAGTTCCGAACCAAACCTGCAAAATATTCCCATCAGAACCCCCGAAGGGCAAAAAATCCGCCGGGCTTTTATAGCTGAAGAAGGCAATTTGCTCCTGGCTGCTGATTATTCCCAGATTGAATTACGTGTTATAGCCCACATGGTGGGGGAAGGGGGCCTCCGCAGGGCTTTTTCAGAGGGGCTTGATATTCATACTCAAACTGCAAGTGAAGTTTTCGGGGTTGACCCCCAGGAAGTGGATGCTGAACTCCGCAGAAGGGCTAAGGTAATAAATTTTGGACTTGCTTATGGAATGTCTGCTTACGGGCTTTCCCAGGATTTAAATGTTCCCCAGGAAGAAGCAAAAGAATATATGGACCGGTATTTTGAACGTTTCCCGGGCATGAAAGAATATATCAATAAATGTATAGCCCAGGCCAAAGAAAATGGTTATGTAGAGACTCTCCTGAAAAGAAAAAGATACCTTCCCGACATTAACCATCGGGTTCCTCACAGGCGAAATTTTGCCGAAAGAATGGCTATCAATACCCCCATTCAGGGCACTGCAGCGGATATAATGAAACTGGCCATGTTAAAGGTGGACCAGGAACTTGAAAACTGGCCTGAAGTTAGAATGCTGCTGCAGGTTCATGACGAACTGGTGCTGGAGGTACCTGAAGAAGAAGTTGAAAAGGTCGGAAAAAAGGTGGCCAGGGCAATGGAAGAAGCCTATCCCCTGGATGTCCCCCTGGAGGTTGAATTGAAACAGGGGCCAAACTGGATGGATATGGAAGGGTTCTAAAAGAGGAAGGGAGATCGCCCATGAAAAAGTTAATTGGGCTGCTGGTAATTTTTACTCTTTTTGGAATTGGATCTATTCAGGCCCGCCAACTGGATTGGCCGGAAGGCTGGTCTGAAGAAAATCTGGTTGGCCAGTACAGTATTTTTTCCCAGAGATTTGGATCTGCCTTTGATAGGGAATCGGAAATTTTCTATATCGCCGGTTTGATTGGCTCAAGAGGTGATATGAAGGTTGTATTAGATTCATTAAAGGCAGGACCGAATGTAGAGCCTATTGGAAGGCATTTTATCCGGGAAGACATTTATTTCGCGGATTTCCCCAGGGTTTTTGTGGGGGCATCTGGGAAAATAATTGTTACCTGGCTAGAGGAAATTAATCGGAATCGTCATCTTAGATTTAAGGTTTTGGACCCGGAAGGAAACCTGATCCGGGAAGGCGAAATTCTGGAAAGCCCCCGCAGAATTAGCAATTTATACGGTAAGGTTGACGATCGGGGAAGGGTGCATCTTTCCTGGACCGGTTTGGGAGATACGGGCCTGGAAATTCACTATGCCAGGATTTCCCAACTGGGAGAATTAGAACTGGGGCCAATTCAACTCACTTCTTCAGATAAGTTTTCTTATAGGGGTTTAATAATTGGAGATGATAATTACCTGAACCTTTTCTGGGTAGAATTACAACAGTTTTCCGCTGACCTACAGTACAGGCGTTACAACCAGCAGGGAGAACCAGAAGGGCCGATTATTACAGTTGCTCAGGTTTCCATGATGGACCGGGCCGGCCTTCCAGTTTTGGACATCAGCCTTGATGCAGTAAAAGACAGGGAAGATAATATTCACCTGGTTTGGAACGCCCAGGGAGACGGTGCAGCACTATTCCGTTCCGGCTCAGATATTTTTTACACCCGGTTTAAAAATGGGGAAATGGAAATTAACCCCCGAAATCTAATCGCTTACTGGGCGGATGCTCAAAATCCTTCAATTGCCATAGAGGGTAATCATCTGCATATTGCCTGGGAAGACCATCTCCGGTCCCCGGTCAGGATTTCATATTTTGCCTCGGTTGAAGTTGGTGAAGTGCCTACCGATACAGTTAACCTGAATATTGGTACAAATTCGGCTTTTTCTCCGCGAGTTTTTTTGGATGGAGAGGGTAACGCCCACGTTTTTTGGTACAATTTCTTTCAGGATCAAAGGATGATAGAGGTAAAAACAATAAATAACCGGTACCCCGATAGGCCTTCATTTTGGTACAGGGTTGGACTGGGCACGGAAAACCCCTTCCAGAGATTGTGGTATATCCTGGGGTTAAACCTTTTCCTTTCTTTACTCAATAGTTTAACCCAGCTTCACTTTCTGGTTATCCTGCTGGCTATACTGGCCTACGCAGGAAGGTTTTTTGACCTGCGGGCTCATACCTGGCTGGTGGCTCTGACCGGTTTTGCCTTTATTTTCCTCCTGCAGGAAACCGGGTGGTATTATAGGCCTCAGTTTGTTGACAGGGGAATGGAACTAATGAACGCGGGGATTGCGGGTCTCCTGGTAATAATTTTTTTTAAAACTTTCAAAGATTGGCTGGGGATTAAAGATATGGTGGGGCAGTTTATTGTTTTCTGGTTGTTTATTTACTGGCATACCTTTTTCTCTTTTATCCCCCATTATATCCAGGATATAATCCCTTAAGGGAGGGAGTTTAATGGGTTTTCTGCAAATGTTAATTCAGAAAAAAAGCATCCTTTTTATTGTGTTAACTCTTTTGGGCTCTGCAGGGGTTTTTACCTATCTTTATTTTGTGGGTTTTGCAGAACCTGCTGAAAGGGGAAGTTTGTGGCTCCCCAAATTGATTATTTTTTTAGTGCTCTTAATCACCCTAATAATCCGCTTTAAATTTGAGAATGGGGAGAACAAAAAAGAGAGGGGTTAGTATTTTGCCTGAATTGCCCGAAGTTGAAACCGTACTCAGTTCCTTACTTCCCAAAATAAAAGGAAAAAAAATAAAGACAGTCAGGGTAAGGCATAAAGACGTTGTAGGGTGGCCCGAAACGGCTATAAAGTTTTCCCAGGGGCTTTGTGGGAAGAAAATATCCGGTGGTTTTCGCCGGGGCAAATTGCTTCTTTTTACCCTTGATGAAGAGGGCAAGTTAATTTTTCACCTGCGGATGACCGGACGCCTCTATTACTCGGATAAAATTTACCAACCCAGAAAACATGCCCATTTGGTTCTGGACTTTTCAGGGGGTGGAACCCTAATTTTTGAAGATACACGAAGGTTTGGAAGAGTTTATCTGGTGAAGACCGGAGAAGAAAAATACGCAGGGAACCTGGAAAAACTGGGGCCAGAACCTTTGGATCCTGAGTTCGATCTCAAGGCTTTTTCCCAGGCTTTAAAACAAAAAAAAGGCAGGATTAAGGGACTTCTGCTAAACCAATCCTTTATTGCTGGCCTGGGGAACATATATGTTGATGAAATTTTGTTTAGAAGCCAAATTCACCCTGAAACTTCTGCTCAAAATCTGGAGGACAGGGCTATTTGTAGGATTTATACCAGCATGAAGGAAATCCTAAATGAAGCAATAGCCGGTCGAGGAACCACTTTCCGGGATTATCGGGATGGAGAAGGCAGGGCAGGTGATTTCCAGGATTTGCTCAAGGTGTATGGACGGGAGGGCGAAAAATGCCCCTATTGTTCGGACTATATTGAACGGAAAAAAGTCGCAGGGCGCAGTTCCTTTTTTTGCCCCTGCTGTCAGAAGGATGATGTAAATGACTCTGGTTCGGTTAGAAAACGTTAGTAAATATTATTCTGGAGAATTGTTAGTTGAAGAAGTTAATCTCCAGGTTCAAATAGGTTCACGCCTGGGCTTAATTGGACGAAACGGAACAGGGAAAACCACTCTGCTGGAAATAATCAAAGGAGACAAAGAAGCTGATAGGGGTTTTGTTGAGAGAAACCGTAATATGTCTCTGGGGTTTCTGCCCCAAACTCTGGATTGGGCCCAGGAAGGGAAAGTAGCAGATTACCTCTGGCAGGCTTTTGCAGAAAAAGTTCAGTTGAGGGAGAAATTGGAAGAGATAACCGAAGAGATAAGCAGGAGATCCGATGAGGAAATCCTGGAAAAATACGCTCGCCTGCAGTCCGAATTTGAAGAAGGCGGAGGTTATGAGTGCGAGAGCAGGATCCGGGGAATTATCAACGGCCTGGGTTTTGCAGAAGAAGCTTTAGAAAGAGATTTAAACAGTTTCAGTGGTGGAGAAAAAACCCGTTTGGCCCTGGCCAGGCTACTTTTGGAAAAGCCAGATTTGTTACTTTTAGATGAACCTACCAACCACCTGGACCGCAATAACCGGGAATGGCTGGCTTCTTATCTTAAAGAATATTCCGGCGCTCTAATTTTGGTTTCTCATGACCGTTACTTCTTAGACCAGGTGGCCAACGGAATTCTCGAAATTGATGATCGCCGTTTATATTTTTATCCAGGGAATTACTCCGATTATACCGGGCAAAGAGAATTGAAGGTTAAAACCTGGGCTCGAGAATACGAGAAACAACAGGAAGAAATAGCGGCATTAGAGGATTTTGTCCGCAGGTACAAGGCTGGACAGAGATCCAAAGAAGCCCGTTCCAGGGGAAAAAGGCTGGAAAGGATGGAAAAGATCCCCCCGCCCCCTCCTCCACGGAAGAAAATAAATCTCCGCTTTCCCCTAAACAGAATGAGTGGGCAGGAGGTTCTTAAAACGCAGGGCTTTGGCTGTACAAAGGATAACCGGAGATTGTTTGACGGACTGGAGGTAGAGTTGAAAAGGGGAGGACGGGTAGCTTTTTTGGGACCAAACGGGGCAGGAAAAACTACTTTCCTTAAATGCCTTTTGGGTAAGGATAATTATGATGGTGAAGTTTTTTGGGGCCACGGAGTTGAACTTGGTTATTTTGACCAGGAAGGCGGTTTTCTGCCAAAGGAAAAGAATCTTTTCGAGGTTGTTGCAGATTTTGGTCTGACCCGCAAACAGGAAATAATGGATCATTTAGGCGCTTTCCGGTTTGGAGGAGAAGAGGCCGAGAAAAAAATAGGGATGTTGAGCGGCGGTGAGCTTTCCCGATTTAACCTTGCTCTTTTAGTTCTGGATGGAGCAAATGTCTTGCTTTTGGATGAGCCCACCAATCACCTGGATCTGGACCTGCAGGAATGGCTGGAAAAAGCCATGGTCTCTTTTTCCGGGACTTTAGTTTTCACCTCCCATGACCGTTATTTTATTGAAAGGGTAGCCACAAAAATCTGGTATTTAAATGATGGGAGATTTCAAGCCTTCCGGGGGCCTTATCAGGACTTTTTGGACTGGGAACGGGAACAGGGAGTGAAAAAAAATCGAAAACCTCGGACTCGAGCTAGTCGTAAGCCCAAAAGAGTAACTGCCTCAAAAAAAGGGGAAAAAGAAAGTATTAGAAAAGAACTGGAAGAAAGGATTACTGTTCTCGAGGAAGAAATCGAAGAACACAATCAACAGTTTTCAGACCCGGAATTTTTCAAACGGGAAGATTCATCCGAAATTATGGAAGAATATAATAAGAAAAAGCAAGAACTGGAATTATTAATTTCCAGGTGGGAGAAAACACTTGATGAATAAGGATTAGCTGTCCTTTTAAAGGCATATAATTTGTTTGACTGTTTCCAGAGGGGGGTGAGGATTAAAAATGAAGAAAATTGGAATTACTGGAGGCCTGGGAACAGGGAAAACCAAGGTTTTGGAAATTATTAAAAAGCTTGGTAGCCCCGTAATTAGTTCGGATGAGGTAGTACATTCTGAAATGAAAAAAGGACAAAAACTTTATAATTTAGTGGTTGAAAATTTTGGAAAACAAATTCTTGCTGAAAATGGAGAAATTGACCGTTCAAAGCTCGCTGAAATTGTTTTTAATAATAAAGAGGAAAAGGAAGTACTTGAAAGATTGATCCACCCCCGGGTTAAACAGGCAATTATTGATTTTTTTTCTGCTCAATCCCGACAAAAAAATCCCCCTTCCGCAGTTTTTGCCGAGGTCCCATTGCTTTTTGAAGTTGGCTGGGAAGATTTATTTGACCAAATTTGGGTAGTCTGGGTCCCCCAGGATGTTGTTTATCAGCGTTTGCTGCAGGGTGGGCGTTTTTCTCCGGAAGATATTAGAGACCGCCTTAAAGCGCAAATGCCCTTGAGAGAAAAAATCAAAAAAGCAGATCAGGTAATAGAGAATAAAGGGACTGTTAGGGAATTGGAAAGGAAGGTTCAGGAAAGGTGGAAGAAACTAAATGCGGAAAATCGCTCTAATTGCTCACGATAAAAAGAAAAAGGATATGGTTGCCTTGGTATGTGAATTTAAAGAGAGGCTGGAGAGGGAGTTTCTTGTAGGAACCGGGAATACAGGTAAATTAATCGTTAAAGAGCATGGATTAAAGGTAAAGATAATGGCATCAGGTCCCCTGGGAGGGGATCAACAGATTGGAAGTATGGTTACAACCGGGGAAGTTGATACGGTAATATTCTTGCGTGACCCTCTAACAGCTCAACCTCATGAGCCCGATATTACAGCTTTGATGAGAGTTTGTGATGTTCACGCTGTTCCTCTTGCTACCAATCTCACTTCAGCAAGGCTGATCTTAGATGAAATTCTCGAAAAATAGAACTTGCTAACGGGAAAAAAGTGGAAGGTGGACTGGGAAATGAAACGAGTACTTTCTCCTGGCTGGGTTTTCTATATCGTGCTTGGTTGCATAATTCTTTTTTTACTCTATCCCCACCTGGGAAGAATTTATTATCCTTTTTTATATAGGGAAGAAATAGAAAATCTTGGAGCTGTTTATGACCTGGAACCCGAACTTATAGCTGCCTTAATCCATGTCGAAAGCAAATTTAACCCCGCAGCGGAATCCAGGCGGGGAGCAAGGGGCTTGATGCAAATTATGCCTGCAACAGGGGGTTGGGTAGCAGAGGCTTTAGGCTGGCAAAACTTTACTAGCGAGGATTTGTTCGACCCCCTTTTGAACCTGGAAATTGGTTGCTGGTACCTTGCAGGATTGCGAGAAGAGTTTTCGAATATAACCCGTGCCCTGGCTGCTTATAATGCTGGACGGGGAAATGTCCGCCGGTGGATTGAGGAAGGCATATGGGATGGGACTCGTGAGAACCTCGAAGATATCCCTTTTTTAGAGACAAGGTTATATGTAACCAAGGTAGAAAAAACGCTGGAAAGGTACAAAGCCCTTTACTGACAATTAAATAGCAAAATTTATACTTTTTTTTGCAGGAAATATGAACCTGAAAGCGAATAAGAATTAAAACAAGTTAAATATTTTTTCTATTTTTTATGGGGGTGATACCAGAAAATTTTGGTTAGTTTTGTTTGATCTTTTTGGGGTGTCATAATTCTTAAGGAGGAATGCTTAGTGAAAAAGAGTCTGATTGTCTTTTTTGTCGGGGCATTGGTTCTGGCAATGTCC
>Ga0207421_10000489_pt1 | contig 50898 bp, 37 predicted proteins | sample SodLakKL_010_SED_4_FD_187542 | JGI IMG/M metagenome (GOLD analysis project Ga0207421, IMG submission 187542) | Alkaline sediment microbial communities from Lake Tanatar, Kulunda Steppe, Russia - 8KL_010_SED (SPAdes) (version 2) | ecosystem: Environmental > Aquatic > Non-marine Saline and...
CAAGGAACGGTGTTTTATACAGTTACTCATCAAGGAGAAACAGTTACAAATGAAGCAAACGTAAAATATACTCTTTCTTCCGATGAGCGCGTTCTAGACAATGGCTTCGCCGACGGAGGAGAGATCGATTTCACTGTTCCAGATGATTACAGTCCTTCCGTAGAAGGTTGGATGGAGATGTACGTTGAGGCTACTCTAGACAGAGAAACCCATGGAGAATCGGAGATTGATATACCTGTTGTTATAGGAGATATACTCCTAAACCCGGACCAATGGGAATATGAAGCTGGAGACCAAATACAATTCGAATATGATTTCCACGGTATTGGAGAAGAAGAAATAGATTCACTAGAATACCGAGTTTTAGATGAGTATGATTGGTTCGAGTCTGAGGTCATAATGTCTGGAACTCCGACCCAAGGTAATTTTGAAATCACCATCCCAGATGATCCAGCAACATCTTATACGGTAGAACTCCAGGCCGTGACTGAAGGTGGTGCGAGTATAGAGACCTCTGTAGAGATATCTCTCATCGCTGGATTCTATCTAGAAACAGAGATCGTAACGGATTCCGATTACACTACTGGAGTGTACCAACCCGGAGATGAAATAGAGATACACTATGAATTAGTCCCTAGAGACGGAAATCCACTGCCTGAAATAGTAGAAGTGAGCCTTGATATAATGGGCTATCCAGAAGAATACAGATTCGAAACTGAAGAAACTGAAGGTACTATAACTCTCACAATACCGGAACTGAACGATGGTGAAAATATTTTGTTCATCACTGTTGTTCCTAGATACTACGAGATGGGAAGTCAAAACACCGAAATCATAGAAGTAGATAGCGACCCATATTGGGGAAACAGAATAGTCATCGGCGGAGCTAGTGCAAGTGGATTGATAATGATAATCCTAATAATAATCGCCTTGATTTTGGGTATATCGGCATTATACAGAACACGTTCTAAAAAAACCGACCAGGATAAGCCCCCTCGTCAAACACAGGAGATGCAGAGACCTCCAGAGCAAGAAAGCGGTGAAGGATTCCACATAGAAGAAGGAAAAGGTAAACAAGAACACGAATGGAGCGGCGTTAAACAAGAAGAACGACCCGATGAAAGTCAGATGGATCCAGAAGAATAGTAAACTACTTTACAAAACCTTTTTTCTTTTTTTAGGTCTTTCGATCAATCAATTATCATCTAACTCTTCTAAAATCTCCTCTACCTCTTCAATATATTTCTCCGCTGCTCCTACTTGCTCATATTTACTTTTAGCCTCGGCCAAAGTTTCACGAGCCTTCTCATAATCTTCTCTTAGTTGGTAAGCCTTTCCAAGTTCCAATTTATCTCTTGCTTTTGTGAAAGGTACATTGAGATCTTCCATGACCTCTTCGGCCTCTTCGAGCAATTGAATGGCTTCTTCGACCTCTCCTTCTTTTCGCTTAATCATACTTTTAACCCTTTTGACACCCGCTATCCCGATCTTTTCCTCCAACTCCTCTATCTTATCTTCAGCTACTTTCAAATGTTCAGAAGCTTCGTCTGTATGCCCATTCCTAGCTAAAGCCTCAGCGGCATTGAAAGACCCCCACCCGATCAGGTGTTGGTTTCCGATCTTCTCGGCATATTCTATACATTTTTCAAATTTTCCAATTGCTTCTTCGTATTCCCCTTTCTTCATATGTTGATCGCCCATGTTATTATAGACCTTAGCCAATTTGTCAAAGATCTCTCTTTTTTCGAATATCGGCAGTGCTTTTTCATAGTGCTGCATCGCTCTATCATGTTCTCCTCTTAGGGCGAAAACACTTCCTAGGTCGACGTAATTTAGTCCCAACTCTTTGTTGTTTCCTTCCTCTTTCGCTTTTTGTATAGCTTCCTCGTAATGTTCTTGAGCCTCTTCCAGTTTTCCTTCTCTCCATCGGATGTAGCCAAGGCCCCTATGACATTCGGCTATCCCCTCTCCATCTTCACCCATCTGGTCGGAGATCTCAAGAGAATCCTTGAAGTATCTTTCAGCCTCTTCATAATTTTCCATATATCTATGAACATGCCCAAGACGCCTCAAACTTAAGGCTCTCATTTTTTCATTTTCAGATTTTTCGGCTCTAGTCTTCAATTTTTCAAAGATATCCATTGCATCTTCCCATTCACTCAGATCAAAATGAAGATCCCCTATCCTTTTAAGGAGGTTCATTTCCTTCTTATCGGGATTTTCGATATCTCGACTCTGTTTTAGCGAATTTAACGCTTTCTCGAAATTTTCTAATGCCCTACTTATGTCAGGAACCTTAAGAGATTTTTCAGCAGATTTGATGGAGTATTCATACGCCTTTTCATACTCTTTTCCTTCGTAAAAATGCATAGCAAGTTCATAATAATGGTCCTCGAGTTCATCTTCATAAAATTGTTCGATTGCATTACCTATTTTTTGATGAGAAACCCTTTTTCTACTTTTAGCCATGCTTTCTCTCAATGCTGTTCTCGTTTGGAGATGATCGAATCTGTACATCTCCTCAGCACTTTCTTCAACTTCCTCGATTATTCCCTGCTCTATCAGCTCATCGAGGATATCTAGAAGAGTTATAACATCCATCTCGATAACTCGTTCCAAAAGCTCAAAATTGAACTCATCGCCGAGCAAAGCAGCGAAGTAAAGTACTTTTTTTTCCTCTCTACTCAACCTTTCGATCTTCCTGTTCGTCATATCTTTTATAGATGAAGGAACAGAAATATTCGATAACTCTTCCTCGGGATCCCAATGAAAAGAATCAGGCTCTATCACACCTTCTTGCATCATCGTATTTAGCATCTCAACGACATAAAACGGGTTACCCTCAGTCTCTCTATAAATAGTCCAAATAAAATCTTCTGGTAGGTCGTCTCTATTTATATAACTCTTGATCAAGTCAGAAACAGACGGTTGATTCAATCTGGTGACCTCTATCAATCTTACGCTCTCCTCCCCTCGCAATCTGTTCAGTGTTTCTCTCATGGGCAATTCTTCTTCTACATACCTTAGTTCATCTTTTCGATAAGCTCCCAAAAAAAGTATCCTGTTATCGGAAAGTTTTCTAGCCAAGTGATGCATCAACTGAGCAGATGACTGGTCTATCCACTGAAGATCATCCATAAAGAATGCTAAGGGATTACCCTTAGACAGATTTATCAAGAGGTCTGAAACCCTATTGAACATCATCTCCTGCTGATCCGTAAAGGAAATATCGTTAGTTTGTTCAGGTGATCTTTCGGTTCGTCCCATCATACTCATAGGAGCTGATTCAGAAGAGGTAGAAATTTGTGGGCTTATGAATCCTGGACTAAATCCTTCTTCTTTTTCTTCAAAATACTCTTCTAACGCCTCGTAGAAAGGTAGATAAGGTTCGGTACTCTCATAATAAAGACATCTGCTTTCAAGAATTTTGAAGCCATCTTCTTCACATGTCTCTAAAAATTTTTTTGCTAATCTTGTCTTACCGACTCCAGTCTCTCCACCGAGTAACACAAATCTCCCCTCTCCAGATGCTACCCTCTTTTTAAAGTGATTTAATTCCTCCAACTCCTCCTCCCTATCAACGAAGCTTGATTTATTCCCTGTTTCTCTTGAATTAAGTCGTGGATTCATCCCAGCTAAAGCTAGTTTACCGGTTTTTATTAAAATTTGCCCTAAGATACTTACAAGGGGTCTTTAAAAATCGCTTTAATAAAAAATTAGGTTTTAGGGGTTATTTTTACTTATAGAAATTCCCAATCGTCTCCGTTAGATTTAGAGTGATGTCTAACCTGGTTTCTAGAGATAGATTTTTCATCTTCAAATGCGTTTCTACCACCTCTCTGTCTGACATTCTCTATCTCTTCTTTCAGGTTCCTTTGTTCAAAGGAATTGCTGTTAGTAGATTCCTTTCTCCCCCTATCTTCCGAAAACTGTTTTCTACTCCTTGCATGACCATCATATTTTACTGCTCTGAGATCTTGTAGATGAGGAGAGTTCCTATTCACCGCGACCGATTTTCTTTTATGCATAGGATTCTTAGCATATCTGTGAAGAGAAGACAACTCGTCTTTAACTCTATCGAGTGATCTTACGCCGTCGGTGAATTCTTTTCTCTTTTCATAAGATATTATTCCTCCGATATAAGCGAATATCACTGTCAAAACATAGCTGTTTGAACCGAAAGGTACACCAGCCCATATTCTTTCAAAAAAAGTTGTCCAGTATTGATGAAAGAATTCAAGATAAGGGCCTAAAAAGGAATTAGATGTAGCTAGGGCTATAATTCTTTCAGGATATTCTAATACTGAATCAACGGCGAAATAGACGTAACCGGAACTGAGCAAGTAATAGATCGACCCTATGATACCTAGGCCAACGATCGAGGCGAGTAGACCTTTTTTAGGGCCTCCAGTTCTTCTGCCACCTACATAACCTGCTAGCATAGGACCAAATAATGGTATCCACCAGAGGATAGCTGATAAGAAAACAATGTATTTTACACCACTCCAAAAATCGTAAGTGATCCTTCCCAATTCCTTTATCTTTTTCAATGTAGTGCCCTGCCGTTCGTGTGTTTTAAGTTTCAATAACCCTTCTTCTTGAAGTTTTCTAGTCGCAGGATCCAAGTTGTTTTTTCTTCTTAGATGCATTATATCCCACTATAGCGCCGGTACGTCCGACAGAACGTCCGACAACCAAAATAGCGGGTGCAAGTTATTTAAAACTTTTCATATGTCGCTCTAAACGTCATACATTCATCGAATCGAGGCCAAGTTCTCTTCTACCTTTTCTTGATGTTTGTTCGCAAGCTCTTTAGCCTCGTTTTCATCCGAAGCTTCAGAATAAACGCGGTATTTAGGTTCAGTTCCTGATGGTCTTACCAATACCCACCCCTCCTCATAGTATATCTTCAGTCCGTCGGTGTCATCGAACTCCTGGTCACTATAGAACTCTTTCAATCTCTCCATCAATGGCTCTTTCAAGTCGTCTGGACACTCAACACTTCTTTTTTCAAGATAATAAGTAGGCAGTTCTTCGATCATAGATGACAATTTTCCTTTTTTAGCTACCATCTCTATGATCTTAGCGGCGGACATAGGCCCATCTCTGCAATATTGATGATCGGCAAAGATCAAACCGCCGTTTTCCTCTCCACCAAATATCGCATCTTCTTCTATCATCCTTCTAGCAACTATCGGAGATCCAACAGCGGTATAGATAAGTTCACCACCATTCTCTTCCACAACATCAGCAACACTGCTAGAGGATGAGACTGGAGTTATTACAGTCCCTCCTCCGTTCGCTTTCACGAGTTCCTTAGCAACTAGGGTCAAAGTTCTATCTCCATGCACGTATTCACCTTTCTCGTCTATAAAGATCGTCCTATCAGCATCACCATCATGGGCGATGCCTAAATCAGCATCTGTTTCTTCAGTCAATCTGATCAGGTCCTGCAGATTCTCAGGAGTGGGCTCACTATCGTGTCCTGGGAATGATCCATCCGGTTGAGCATTGAGGGTGACCAATTCACAACCCAACGTTTTCAATAAATATGGTGTAAAATGGCATCCAGCACCGTTGGCACAGTCGAGTATTACTTTAGGCTCAGCTTCCTTTATAGCTTCTATATCTATTTTATTCTCTATCGCTTCAAAATATAATTCAAGAGCATCGTCTGATTTTTTATTTCCGACCTGTTCCCAAGACACAAGATCAAACTCTTCAGAAAAAAATATATCTTCGATCTCTTCCTCCATCCATTGTATCAATTCGGTGCCATCTCCATTTACACACTTTATACCATTGAACTCGGGAGGATTATGTGAAGCGGTGATAGCAATACCAAAGTCAGCCATTTTTTTTGTATAGTATTGTAGTGCAGGAGTCGGAACCTCTCCTACATCGATCACATCATTGCCAGTTGCCATCAATCCAGAAGAAACGGCATTCTTCAACATATAATTAGAGGCTCTAGTGTCTGTTCCTATCGCCACCTGATTGTCCTTTCCCAACCACGTTCCTATCGCTTTAGCTAGATCAAGTGCCAAGTCCGTATTCATATCCTCGTTTACTTTACCTCTCACTCCGTTGGTTCCAAAGAGTTCAGTCATTCATTTACCTCCTCAGGTTTTAATTTTTCATCTATAACTTCCTTATCTTTCTTCAAATATCGATTATCAGATATTATAGAATCTTTTATGGTAACTCCGTCCTCGACCATCACGTCATATCCCAATATACTGTTTTCGATGACACATCCATCCCCGATTTCCACGCCATCATATATGATGGAATTATTAATACGAGACCTTCCTATCTTACAGTCCTCTCCCACGGTTACGTATTCTTCGACTTTCCCCTCAATCACACTTTTACCGCCGATCAGTTTTTTTATCCCTTTTTCATCTAAAAGGGTACGATTTGCTTCAAATAAACTCGAAGGTCTGCCGCAGTCGATCCAGTATCCGTCAAATTCATATCCAAATAGATCTTCTTCAACAAGATCGGGAAAAATCTCCCGTTCTATAGAAACTTTCTGACCCTCAGGGATCCTATCCAAGACTTCCGTTTCTAGAATGTAATGTCCTGCATTGACCTTTTTGGAATATGCTTCTTCAAGAGAGGGTTTTTCCTGAAAACGCAAGATCCTCGAATCCTCATCTATATCCATAACACCAAACTCGGTTGGATCATCTACCTTCCAAGCCGAGATAGCTCCTATACCGTCTTTTTCTCGATAAAAATCGAGATAATCTTGAAAATCGAGACTAGATATTATATCTGAATTTATCACGAAGAACGTATCGTCGATATAACTCTCAACATTTTTGATCGCCCCCGCTGTCCCTCTAGGTTCCGGTTCTTCGACTATGTGTACCTTTCCGTCCAATTTTCCCCCTTCGAAGTACTCTCTCAGCACATCTATTTTGTAATTCGCCGCGAGGATGATCTCATCAACTTCTTCAGGCAAAGAATCGATGATATGCTGGATCAAGGGTTTGTTCAGCAGAGGTAAGAGAGGTTTTGGGGTTGTATAAGTCAGTGGGCGCATCCTGGTCCCGAATCCACCTGAAAGCAGAACCGCTTGCATCGGATGGTATTACCCATATAGACCTAATAAATATTACGCTTCAAATTTTTCAAGCTCTTTTATAAGCTCAGATACTCTTTCAAAATTTTCTACCACATCCAGATCCCATGTACCTAAACCTAAAATGTTCTTTCCGTATTTCTGAGCAAAACAAATCTCTGACAAAGTACCGTATCCTCCATTTATGGCGATAACCATATCGCCATTCATAACAACTAATGAGTTCCTCAACATCCCTAAATCAGTCACAATAGCATGATCTATATGCTCGTTCGCCTCATCCCGAGAAGAAGAAGGTAATATCCCTATAGTTATTCCGCCTTCCTTTTTTGCACCTTTACATACAGCTTTCATAACACCTCCTCTTCCACCGCATACTATCGTGTGGCCTCTATTCGCTAGAATCTCCCCTAGATTTTCTGCCCTCTTTAGATCATCTTCATTTGCAGAGCCCACGTCTCCCCCGATCACACTGATATACATAGATCGAGATAAAAGACAGTCTTAATAGTTTTTCCGTCAGAGAAGATCTTTTCCTATCACTTTGTAAAGTTTCCCTCTCATTTTTATATTGTGACCCTTTTTTGGATAATATGGACCTGAAGTATATGAGAGAACTGGCTGAAAAGGTTATCATGCAAGGCGTAGATTCGGCCGACCCGGAACAATTGGTCAAAGAAAATATAGATATCCAAGGAAAAGAAATAAAAATAGGAGAAAAGACTTTCTACCGAGATGATTATCAAGAGATAGTTGTACTTGGCATAGGAAAAGCATCAGTCCCTATGGCCGTTGGATGTAAAAAATTGAAACCCGACGACGGGTTAGCGATATCTGATCATGAAAGCGAAGAAGATATCGGTCCCATAAAAGTGAAGAAAGCTGATCATCCTTATCCAAGTCAGGTCAATGTAGATGCCAGTCAAGAATTGCTATCTATAGTTGAAGAAAAAGAAAACGCTCTTTTCATATTCCTCATTTCTGGAGGGGGATCAGCATTGTTCACCTCTCCAGTTGGTACTATTAAGATTTCTGAAATCAAAGAACTGAACGAACTTCTTGTCAAGTCTGGAGCTAACATACATGAGATCAATACTGTAAGAAAACACTTGTCTAAAGTCAAAGGAGGAAAGTTTGGAGATCTCTGTCGGAATAAGGGAGATCTGATTTCAATGGTAATTTCAGATGTTGTAGGAGATGATCTCAGTATCATCGCTTCTGGTCCTACCTATCCTGACAGCTCAACTTACGAAGATGCAGAAAATATATTGAAAGAATACGGACTTTGGAAAAGGGTCCCAGAAAGCATCAGAGACCATATTGATGAAGGGCTCAAAGGCGAAGTGGACGAAACCCCTACCGAACTGGACGTAGATAATTTCCTCATAGGGAACAGCATGGTGGCTCTAAGAGCTGCAAAAAGAGCTGCAGCGAAAGAAAATCTGAATCCAATGATACTAACATCACAAAATCAGGGGGAAGCAAAAATAGTGGCTAAATCTCTCATGGGTATAGCCAAAGAGATCCAAGATACCGGTAATCCTATCGAACCACCTGCCGCAGTCATCCTAGGAGGGGAAACCACAGTGGACCTCTACTCAGATGATACTAAGATAGGAAAAGGCGGACCCAATCGAGAGCTGGTTTTGAGTTCGGCTATAGAGATCCAGGACAGAGGAAATATTGTTGTAGGGAGTGTGGATACGGATGGCATCGATGGTATAGATAAAGCTGGGGCTATAGCTGACACCTCGACCGTGGAAAGATGTGAACTCGATCCTAAAGTTCATTTAAAAAACCACGATTCCCAAACCTACTTCGAGCATATAGGCGATTCGATAGAATTTGACAGTAGAACTAATGTCAACGATATAACCATCATTTTAGTAGAAGAAAAAGAAGAGTAAAAAGAAAAAGAGTTTTATTTAGACTCGATCAGTTCTTTTGTCCTATCGAAACCCTTATCGAATGCCTTTAAATTCAGGTCTACGAACTTTTCTGGCACCTGATTCTCTACCGCTTGGATCATTTCATCTTTGCTTAGAGGTAATACATCAGTAGCGGTCAAAGCTCCGAGCATAACTATGTTCTGTGTTATAGCAGCTCCAGCTTCTTTAGCAAGCTTTTCTGCATCCAACCCCAATAGCCTATCGGTCGAAGCTTCAAGGGAAGGTAATATTTTATCATCTACACTTGGATATTCTTCATTACCAACGCTGACCGTGAAAGGGACCATAGGTTGCGTGTTCGTCACGATCCAGGTCTTCTTCGAAGCTTGTTCAATCGCCCTGTAGGTCTCAATAGGCTCAAATCCAAGGATCACGTCGGCATCTCCTTTTCCGATCAACGGACTGTAAACTTCTTCGCCTATCTTCACGGTAGTTACGACGACTCCACCTCTTTGGGCCATTCCATGGACCTCGCTCATATAAACGTCTAAGTCTTTTTCAAGGGCCGCAGCACCGAGTACTTGCGAGGAGGTCAATATCCCTTGACCACCGACGCCAACGATTTCAAGGTCAACACGTTTCATTCCTCTACCCCCTGTTCTATCGCATCAAATGGACATATTTGAGCACACTGACCACAACCGACACACTGCGTTTCATCGATGATAACTTTCTCGCCCTCTCTTACTAGAGCAATACAGCCGAACTTGTTAGTACATAAATGACACTGCCTGCATTCTTCCTGGTTCACCTGATAGGGCTCCCAGCTCACTTCGCCCTGCTCTATCAACGCACACGGATGTTTGGGCACTACAACAGAGATACCATCATGTTCGATTGCTCTTTCGAAAACTTCTGTGGTCTTCTCTATATCATAAGGATCTACCGTTTCTACGAATTCAACCCCAGCTCCTTCGGCCAATTCTTCGATCGAGAGCATCGGGGCAGGTTCACCCATTCCCGTTTTTCCAGTTCCGGGATGAGGTTGATGTCCTGTCATAGCTGTAGTTCTGTTGTCCATTATCACGTAAACGAAATCATGATCATTGTATACACCACTTACCAGCGGAGCCAATCCAGAATGGAAGAAAGTCGAATCTCCCAGGAAAGCGAAAACCTGCTGATCTGTATTTTTCGAAAAGCCTCCTGCGGCACCAACACTTGAACCCATACAAAGTAAGAAATCCGCAGTATTCAACGGATCCTGTACACCGAGAGTATAACAACCGATATCGCTAGAGAACACCGCCTCTTGATCGCCTAAAGCCTGTTTCACGGAGTAATAGGTTCCTCGATGTGGGCATCCTGGACAAAGTGACGGTGGTCTAGAAGGAAGTTCGTATTCTTCAGGACTCAATGGCTCGGCTTGATCCTCAAAACCTATCAAATCTGCTAACGCATCTTTTATCCTATCTGGATTGTATTCAAAAAGTCTTGAAAAATGACCACTCTCTTTTCCATAGATATCAAGATCTGGATTTACTTCTTTCGCTAGTGCTTTCACTTTCTCTTCAAGGAACGGCTCAAGTTCCTCTACGACAAGCACTCTCTCAGCTTCTTCGATATAATCCTTTACTCTCTCGATAGGCAGAGGATTCGTCATACCCAATTTGAGTATGGATATCGGCAGGTCGTACTCTTCTTTCGCCTCTTGGATGTAATTGAATCCCGCACCAGAAGATATCACGTGCAGCTCAGGATCATCCTCTTCGATGACTTTAGTAAATTGTGATTCTTCAGAAATCGGTTCCGCCTTTTCCATCCGCTCTAGCAGTCTAGGATGATTTTTTCTCGCATTTTGGGGAACGCTGACAAACCTCGCTGGATCTTTTTCAAAATGTCCTTGATCGTCAGGCTCTTCTAGATCGTCGAAAGTGACTACTCCTCTTGCATGGTTAACTCTTGTCGTAGTTCTAACAAGAACGGGGAGTTCTAATTTTTCAGATAAATCGAAAGCGTATTTTGTCATCTCTTTAGCTTCATGGGGAGTAGTAGGTTCGAGCATCGGTATATTGCCCAGTAAAGAATAAAATCTGTTATCCTGCTCATTCTGGCTGGAGTGCATAGATGGATCGCCAGCTGCTACTATTACCATCCCTGCTCTTGTACCTGCGTACATCAAGGTCATAAGAGCGTCGCTGGCTACGTTGACACCGACGTGTTTCATCCATGCCATCGATCTTACTCCAGACACAGCGGCTGCAGCGGCCGTCTCCATCGCTACCTTTTCATTCGCTGAATACTCGAAGTACATCCCGTAATCTTTAGCGATCTCCTCGAAAGTATTCCCTATCTCTGAAGAAGGAGTGCCAGGATAAGTCGAGCCATGTCCTATACCAGCCTCTAGAGCCCCTCTCACGATGGCTTCATTTCCCAGCAGTAATTCTTTTCTTCCGGCATCGTCAATCAACAGTTCTTTCATCTGATACACCTAGTCCTCTTCATAAAGTTCTTCTTGTGTGAACTTTTCCTTCTTGAGAAGTTTGTCCCAATATCTATCGACGTTTTTCTGTATCTTTTTCACTTCTTCTTTAGGCAGGTGCCTGAATCTTCCCTGTGGCTTCAAATATTCTTTTACTGGAACAACCTCGTCTTCTTTTGGCTTTTTGTAGATATTGTAGACGCCGTGCTCTATCTCATACAGAGGGAAAACCTTTGATTTATGTGCTAGTTCAGCTATCTCTATGGTCTTACTAGGTTTGGCTCTCCAACCCGTTGGACAAGGAGCATAGATATGGATGAATTTTGGTCCTTCGATCTCCGCTGCCTTTTTGAATTTCTCGATGAAGGAATCAGGGTATGCAATATTTACCGTTGCAGCATACGGTATATTGTGACTTTCCATTATCTCCATCATGTCTTTTTTCGGTTGTTTTTTCCATGCTTCTTCACTACCTACAGGTGTGGTCGTAGTCCAAGCACCCTGTGGGGTAGCTCCGCTCCTCTGTATACCAGTGTTCATGTAAGCCTCGTTGTCATACATCACTTGGATGGTGTCCGTTCCTCTTTCCACTGCTCCTGATAAGGCTTGAATCCCTATATCAGCGGTACCCCCATCACCGGCGAATCCGACTACGTTGATATCTGCATCAATATCTTTTGCATCAAGGGCTGCTCTTATACCAGATGAAGAAACGCCCGTTGTCTCGAACGCGGTATAAAGGAGAGGTACCTCTAGATTTCTTGAAGGGTACACACCGGGTATCACCGCCCAGCAGCATGCAGGTATGTTCACAGTGGTCTTTTTACCGAGAGCTTTAAGCATATATCTCATCGCGTGAGCTGCACCGCAGCCAGGGCAAGCGTTATGACCGGAATTCATCAACTCTTTTTCAGGTATATTTGCCATAATTATCTCCTCCATTTGTTCCTATCGATCCTTAAATCTACCCATTCCACCTCTTGGTCTAAACCTTTATCTTGAAGACTCAAAGTATCTTCCATTACAACTTCAAGTATCTCCGGGGTTAGATCACGTCCACCTAGACCTACGATATAGTTTTTGACGATCGGCGGATTACTCTCAGCGTAAAGTGCTTCTTTTATCTCTCTCGCCGCGTCTCCTGCTGCACCGAAAGAATAAGATCGGTCTAAGATTCCGACCACATTGACATCTTTTGCCAGTTCTCTTATCTCTTCCTTCGGGAACGGTCTAAAGGTCCTTAATCTCGCTAACCCGATGTTATGACCTTCCTCTCTTAACTGATCTATAACATCTTTGGACGTGCCTGATATGGACCCCATCGTGATCATCAAAACATCTACGCCGTCGGTCTTGTATTCCTCTATCAGCCCCCCGGGATCACGACCGAAAGTTTCTTCGAATTCTTTGTTCACTTCTTTTATCTTGTCTTTAGCCCCTTCCATGGCTTCCTCTAATTTTTTGGCAAAGTCCATATACCAGTCTGGCATCACCAATGAGCCAAAGCCCATCGGATCGTCAATATCCAACTTAAGATCTGGCTCGTGAGAAGGCAAGAACTCATCTACTTTTTCCTGATCATATATCTCTACAGGTTCCCTCGTATGGCTCAATATGAAAGCATCCTCAACTATCATACCAGGTAGCATGATATCTTCGTCTTCACATATTTTGTATGCCATCAATATGCTGTCTAAGACTTCCTGATTGTTCTCACAGAAGAATTGCATCCAGCCTGATGCCTTCTGTGCTACAGTATCAAGATGATCTGCCCAAACGCTCCAAGGTGGACCCATAGCTCTATTTACGTTAGTCATCACAATCGGCAGACGAGCTCTAGCGGCCCACATCAACATCTCGTGCATCAAAGCGAGACCATGAGCTGATGTCGCCGTATAAGTCCTAGCTCCGGCGGTAGATGCAGCTATACATCCTGCCATAGCTGAATGTTCGCTTTCTACTTTTATGAACTCGCCTTCCATCTTGCCATCGGCAGAAAATTCTGCTATCTTTTCTACGATAGAAGTCTGCGGCGTTATAGGATACGCCGAAACCACTTCTGCTCTAGCCAGTCTAGCACCATAGGCAGACGAATAATTTCCTGTAACTATCTTATATTCAGACATACTTTTCCTCCTTTTCCATATCTATAGCATCTACGGGACATATCTCTGCACAGATTCCACAACCCTTACAAAAGTCAAAATCTACGACTGCACCTTCATCTTCGACGAAAATCGCAACATCTGGACAGAATTTCCAACATTCACCGCAGCTTATGCAGGTATCTAGATCAACGATCGGCCTAACTGTCCTCCAGCTGCCTGTTTTATTCAAATATTCGGATTTACAGTCAGCAATAGGTGTTCTGGGTAGATCAGTATGATCTTCAGGGTCTTCGCACAGCAGGTCTTCGGATTTCGGTATATCGGTCTGTTCCGAAAGCAGTGTTCTATCGGGAGATTCTAATTTTCCTCCTGGGTATGGACCTTTTATCTCATCATAGGCTTGTTTAGCAGCCTCGGCATTAGCTTCGTTCTTTGCCGGGGCGTGGTTTAAAATGACGTCAACGAGCGATTCTTTTTTCACCATCCCTGTTGCGTTGCTGACAGCACCCAGTATAGCTGTATTCACGATCGGAGCGACTTCCGTCCCTAGTCCATGTTGAACGGCAATATCACTTGCATCTACCGTATAAACGTCCGCATCAGTATTCACTTTCATCTCGCTCGGGTCTTTTCCGGTATTTATTATTATTTTACCGTCTTCCTTCAATCCATCTGTCACATCCACTGCTTCCATAAGTGCAGTGTCCAGAATTATCACCACATCCGGCTCATGGATCTTAGAATGGTCCCTCACTGTTTTTTCATCTATCCTTGTAAAAGCTGTCACTGGAGCCCCCCTACGCTCGACACCGAACATCGGGAACGCCTGTACATCTTTTTCTTCCTCGAAGGCAGCACGGGCCAGCAATTCAGAAGCAACAACCGAGCCCTGTCCACCTCTTCCATGGAAGCGAACTTCTATCATTTCAATAGCACCATGCGTCTATTAAAGTCTCCTATAAAGACCTTTTTGTAGAACATTGGCAACATGGTTTGAGACTAGAAAGAAAACGAAGGGGATAAATAAAAATACAACTTATTCTTCTCAATTAAATTGAGCTCAAAATAGATACTGAACGTGGCAGATCTTAAATATCTCTATAGATTCGCCTATTATTAAATCCCTAATGGGCCGGAGGTCCTTAACAATCTTAGATTCTAACTCGCCCCCGGTCATTCATTCGCAACAGCTCGTTCATGGGCCGGTGGTCTAGGGGTCATGACGTCGCCCTTACAACTGTCAAAACAGTCAGAAAGGCGAAGTTCGGCGGTTCAAATCCGCCTCGGCCCATCTTCCTATTGATTCATAATTCCTTTTTAACTTTGTGTTTAGTCAAATAGATTTATGGGGTTGAGAAGTTAAACGGTAGATCAAGAAAGAATTTTCTTTCATCCACTAATTATATTTTACAATTCCTTATTTTGTAAATAGCCCCGGCCATGATGATTGACAACAATAGTAGAGTAGATTTTATCGATTCACTTATCCATGTACTTTTTCACAAAATTTCCTATCCACTCCTCTATAGGTAGATTCCAAGGTACAAAAAGCATCCAGGCAATCACTAATATAGAGATCAAGATCATCTCTTCGATTGCAGTCGTCCTCAAGAACAATCTTACAAGATAAACTGGAACAACAAAGGATACTATAAGAAATAAGAGTGCTAATAAAAGTTTGAGATAGTCACTACAATTCATTTTTTATTCTCTTTATCTCATCTGATTCTAGGAATACATAATTTACGGAGAAATATTCATAAATTCAATGCTTTTTTAGTAGATAAGCCCAACTAATCGATCTCTCCACCTATCCTGTACATACTCCAATTCGCGTTTATTCGTGCTAATTTTTGATATAAGATCATACCAGGCTATAAACTGAAAATTAAAATTCCGTTCTTATTAGTTCCCACATCCAAAAGATGGTTTAAAAATACCAAAAATTTATCGAAATAATTGTGTTTTTAAAATGATTTCTACCGGCACTATAAAAACCCTTAATAACAAAATAGAATTTTTTATCAAATTTTGCCACGACAAGGTGAATAAGAACTTGGAAAGAGAAGTGTTTATATAACTCTGACAAATTTGCTAGAAAAGTTATATTAAATACAGTATAAATCTTTTCATCGGAGGAAATAAAAAATGAAAACGCGGCTAAAAAGGTTGTTGGTGTTTGCCATTCCAATTGTACTAGCGATAGCGTTGATACCAGGATTGGTAGAAGGTGTAGAAGATAACGAGGAAATAGAAGATAACAATGAAGATATAGACGGCGGTTATTACGATGACTTTATAGGTATAGACGGCGGTTATTACGATGACTTTATAGGTATAGACGGCGGTTATTACGACGACTTTATAGGTATAGACGGCAACTAGATCTGAAGTATTTAGTGAATACAGTAATTTAATTTTTTTTTTTGCATTCATTTAATCATAGATGAATAAAATAGACGATCTTTTTAGAAACCTTAGTAAAATTTTCTAACGTTACTCTTCTTATTATGCGATTTGTCAAAATGTTACACAAAAATTTCAGCTTTTTAGGTTCTATATTAAAATGATCTTTTTACTTAAACTATTCTATACATTATTAAAGACACCTTTCTAAGGGTATATCTTCCCTCATTTTTATAATTTTAATAGTAATAGAAGAAATTTTGATGGTAGCAAATTTGCGGCAAAGATTCAAAAACACACAATTACTTACCCTTTTGGAAGTAAACAATGAGGGTATTTAGGGAGTTAGAAGCGGGATCATTTGATTTAAAGGCTATCTTTATCGGAAAAAGCCGAAAGAATAATTCTAATATCTCTATCCTATTTCTAACAGAAGACGATAGTAACAAAATAAACTTTGAAACTTCTCATATCGATACGGCACTCCTATGGATCTATAACAAAACTGGGGTGAGACACGATGGAGTCTACTTCTAGGACGCCTTTACTATGTAAGGATGAAGAAAAAAGTGAACTCGTTGATAGAGAAAAAATACTAAATGAACTTCGAAATTATAAAGAGGAAGTATCTTCTGGGAGAGGTAAGTGTATTCTTTTAAAAGGAGAAATAGGAATTGGTAAGACTCGTCTAGTAGAGGAGTTCTTAAATGATTGTTCTAATGAGAAGTTTGAAGTATTATGGGGCCGTGGTCTCTATTATGAGGGGACGCAACCATTCCTGCCTTTTGATAGAGCCTTTGCAGAATATTTTGAAAGGCAAAAAGGAGACGTTGAAGAAAAAGATACAAAAGATTCTACTAAAAATGAACCAGCAAATTCAAAACAATCTAATGGAAAACCAATGAGTTTTTTAGCTGGAGGAGAGGATGACTTCTTAGAAACTCCACCAGATATCGATCGGGAAGATTTAGAATTGAACAGTGTTACAGAAGTGTTCAAGGAAGACAAGTGGAAAAATTGGAAAATGACATTGCAAAAAAAGGATATGATTTTCAGTAAAATTACAGAATTGTTAAAGGATATGAGCCATTATCAACCTATAGCTTTATTCATTGATGATCTCCAATGGATAGACAAATCTTCTGCAAATCTTATTAATCATTTAGCGGGAAATATTAGAGAGAATAGAATACTCTTATTAGGAGCTTATAGAGATGGAGAACTTCAATGTAAACACCCACCGTTCAAAGATAGTCTTAGAAGAATGAGAGAAGAGAAACTAGTAGATATAATAGAATTGCCTAGATTTGATCAAGAGAGCACGTCAGAATTTGTTAAAGATTACCTCGGGAGGGAGAAGATTTCAGGAGACTTCTTTCAATGGATATATCGTGAGAGTGAGGGGAATCCGTATTATGTCAAGGAGATTTTAGACTTGATGAAAAAGGAAGGATTTATCTTCTTTCCTTCTACCACCGATAACCTCGAAAAAAGATTATCGGAGATGGATATCCCTTCATCGATCAAAGAAATAACTAATAGAAAAATGGAGGGTTTGGACAATGAAGAGAAGAATGTTTTAAGATTTGCTTCATTACTTGGAACCGAATTTGATTTTGATATACTAGAAAAAACAGTAAAGATCGATACCTTAGAACTAGCTGATATATTAGAGAACTTAGAGAATCGATGTTTGATAGAAGAAGTAGATGATAAAACCGGAGAGGTTTTGTACCGTTTTCATCATTCCCAGACAAGAAAAGTGATAGAACGGGATATGAGCCAAAGCAGAAAAAAGATTTTCTATAAAATAATTGGCGAAGCTTTAGAAGAATCTCAGAAGAGTGAAATTAAAGATTATTATAGTAAATTATGCAAATGTTTCTTTGAAGGTAAAAATTTTAAAAAATGTTACGAGTATTCTAAAAAAGCTGGAGAAGAAGCCCTTCGAAGATCAGATAGAACAGCCGCTGTTAATCATTTCGAGAGCGCCTTACAAGCCTTGCGGAAAGCAAAAGATATAGAGGATATGGAGGAGAAAGAACAGGAGATATCAAAAAAGATCGGTGGAACTATAGAAATATTTTATCGTGAAGAATTTTAGCTCCTTTGACACGGATTTCAAACTTCTTTTTGGTTTGAATATTATTACCTACTCTAAGTCATTGGGAATCGCTTCTTTACATCTATGGACCCAAATTTTCATATTTTTTTCCTCGAAGTAATCAAGAGCTTTTTTAAGGTATTTAGTGCTAGTTTCATCTTCTCCCTTCTCTGATAATGATAAACCCAATTCGTACATAGTAGTCGCTTTTTGTTCATTACAATCATTTTCTTTAAAAATTTTGATAGCTTTCTTGAAAGATTCTATAGATTTTTCGAGTTTTCCTTCCTCACGTTTAATAGCTCCGTTTAGAGATTCAACAAGGCCTTTGTATCTCTCATCCTTTCTTTCTGAACTAGACTCAAGTAATTCATTTAGGAGATCTTTTCCTTTTTTAACATCTCCCTTTTTAAGTTCTATTTTACCTAGCAAATATTCGGCATTGATTTTCTGATCTAGATGATCTGTTTTCGAGGCTAGCTCTCTCCCTTCCTTTAAATATTTTTTAGCTTTCTTCAAATTTCCTTTCTCCCGATATATTCGACCAAGATTTAAGGAAATACGACTCTTTAAAAATTTTTTTCCGGTTTGCTCAGAGATGTTATATGCCTTCTCAAAATGCTTCAGAGCTTCTCCTAAATCTCCTTTTTTCTGATATGCTAATCCGATATTACTGTGTATTTTAGGTCTGTCAGTTTTGTTTCCTATTTTTTCATATATATCTGCACAATTTTTAAATATTTTCAGTGATTCTTCTAAATTACCCCTTTTAGCATATAGTGCAGCTAGATCGTTCAAAGTATTAGAAAGATTTTTCAAATCATTCATTCCTTCTCTTATTTCCTTCGCCTTCTCTAAGTGCTCTTGAGCCTCATCAAGATTCCCTCTGATAATAGCAAGACTTCCGAGGTGGTGATGAGCTGACCCGATAAGTTCATCGTTTTGAAGCTCCTCAGCTACTTTTTTTTCTCTCTCGAAAGCTTGTAAGGCCTCATCGAACCGTCTCAGTTTCCTTAAAATCCAACCTTTATTACCCAAGAAATTTCCTTTTTCTAAAGTGTCCTTATCCTCAAGCCGTTCTCTTTTCTCTATGATCTCAAGAGCTTCTTCATATTTACCCTCTTCTTTCAAGGTTTTAATAATTTGAATATAGATATTTTGTTCTTCTTTGAAATCCGAAACGAAGTTTAAAGCTTTATATAATTCGTTCTTACTTTTTTCGTACTCACCAATCAATCTGTAAGTCACTGCTATTTCTTCTAGTATTTTCGACTTATTTATAGGACTTTCAGATAGTTTCTCGACAAGTTCTAGAGCTTTTTGATACATACTTATAGTATCTTCATGGGCGTACATCTCTTTAGCTCTCTCTGCTGCTTTCATATAATAACTTAGTGCCTTAGAGTACTCTTCTCCTTTCATGTAATGTTTCGCCAGCACATCATATTTATTTTGAAGTGAACTCTTATTTAATTCTTCTATAGCTTCAGCAATGCTACGATGATAACCTTGTTTTTCCACCCATTTTCCAATACCTTCATATATAGTGCTCCTTATTTTATCATGCGAAAAACGAAAACACTCTCCTTCTCCCTCTTCATCCTTTTCTTCTTCAACCCATAATTTTGTTTCCCTTATGCGGTCTATATGATCTAAAATATCCATCTCGTCTAACTCAACAACTTTTGAGAGCAAGGAAAATGGTACGCTTTCTCCTATTACACTTCCTATCTGGAGTATCTCTCTAGACCTAGAATCTAACCTGAACACTCTTCTTTCTACCAAATTTTCTTTTACTAGAACGTTTTTCATCTGAAAGACCGATCATTATCTTACTAGATAATCTCCAGTGGCTTGATTCGCTCTCAACTCGATCCCTCAAATACATCGCTGATGAACTTGAGCAAGACCAACTATACATCATAGGAGCATGTAGAAAAGAAAAAATAATCAATCCTGCCTCTGCTGATCCATTAGAGGAAGTCGTTCAATCTGGTAATTCAAAAACTATCGAACTAAAACCTTTTGATTGGAAAAACACCAAAAAATTACTGATCTCTAAGATCGGAAGAAATGACATACCAGGTGAATTCGTCGATACGATCTATGAATGCACGCAAGGCAATCCTTTATTCATAGACGCTGTAACCGATGAGTTGCTAAAACAAGGTGCAGTCCAACCATTGAAACATAGATATATAGAAACATCAGACGAGATAGAATTGCCGGAAAAAGTGAAGGAAATATATGATACTACATTCAAAAATTTAAAGAAGGATGAAAAGAAAATACTTCAGATATGTAGCTGTATGGATTACGAATCCCCTGAAGATATGATCTTTATTGCGCTCAAGAACAAAGAGTACGATGAAATCAAAGAAACTGTTGAAAATCTGAAAAAATATAATCTTCTTGTAAACAAATCAGAGGATAGATTAGATTTCAACTGTGAGATGACAAGGTTCACTGTTTACGAAAATCTGTCTAAATCTAGGAAAAAAAACCTTCACGGAAATCTAGCTGAAAGCTTAGAAAAGTTTGACGAAGACGATATCGAAAATTATCATCTCAAGAAGGGTAGACATCTCAAGAGAACAGATAAATTCAAAGATGCTGTTGAATCATATATAGAAGGGGCAAAAAAAGCTGAAGAACTATACGAAAATGAAAAAGCCATAAATTTATTCGAAAAGACATTGACGGTTTTAGATGAACATCCCATCCCAGGGAAAGATAAAAGTAAGGTCCATGAAAAAATTGCTGATGTTTTAATAGTAGTCGAAGATTATAGAGAAGCGATTGATCACCTTAAAAAAGCTAGAAAAGAAACCGAGAACGAGAGAAGAGTACTACGCTTAAATAAAAAAATAGCCCGATGCTTGAGAAATATAAGCCAATATGAGAATGCGCTAGAATATATTGAAGAAGGAAAAGAAATTTTATCGGAACTTCAACAGCTCTCTAAAGAAGACCAAAAAGAAAAATGTCAACTATTGAAAGAAAAAGGTATGGTGTGTCTGCGAAAAAATGAATTTGAAGAATGTCAGAACTTCTTTCAAGAGATGAGAGAGATATCAGATAATATCGGTTCAAAAGAAGACAAAGCCGAGGCGATACATTATCTAGGGACAATAGCTTATTATAAATCCAATTTTGATGAGGCAAAAGAATACTTACAGAGGTCTATCGAGATAAGGAAAGAAACAGATGACCTCAGTGGTTTAGCTAAATCTTATAACAATCTCGGAGTGGTCTATAGAAACATTCAGAAGCTCCATAAGGCTCTAGAATTTTACAAAAAAGTGAATGAAATCAAAAAAGAGATAGGATCCAGGGAGGGATCGCCCTCAGCTCTGGATAATATCGGTATAATATACTACGATCTAGGTAAGCTTGATGAAGCTATAAAATATCACCAGAAATCACTAGAAATAGAAAGAGAGATTGGAGATGAACACGGGATCTCCGCCAGCCTTGATAATATAGGTGTGAGCTACTTTGGGAAAGGAGAATTTGATAAAGCGCTTGAATATCATGAACGTAGTTTAGAGTTGAAGAAAAAGCTTGAAGATCGATCAGGGATCTCCTATTCTCTATATAACATGGGGCTAGCTTTCCGTGGAAAGGGTGAATTCGAAAGAGCTTTAGATCTTCTTAGAGAAAGCTTGGATATAAGGAAAGAACTAGAAGACAAGCTGAATATAGGATATTCTAATTTGTGGATCGGTATAGTACACTTAGATATGAGAGAGTTAGATAGATCAACTGAATTTCTTAAAAATGCGTTGGATGTCTTTAAAGAAGCAAAAAGCGACCATGGGATGGGGATGTCGCTCACTTATTTGGGGAAATTGAAAATACTTCAAAACTCTATTAAAGAAGCAGAAAAATATCTCGAGCACAGCGAGAAGATCAAATCAAAATTGGAAGAACAGGGCTATAAATTGATCGTTGATCGTCATTTGGCTGAGTTTTATTTAAAGAAAAATAGGTTAGAGAAATCACTCGCTCATTGTCAGGAGGCCCTTAGAAGAGCTAAAAGATCGGATATGCTGAATCAACTTGGAAAATGCAGAAAAGTCCTAGGCAAAATTTACTGCGAAAAAAAGGTTCTTCACAAAGGGCAATCCGAGTTCCAAAAATCTTTAGAAATCTTTGATGATACCGGCGATAAGAAAAATAAGGCAGAAGTGTTGCTCGAGTGGGGAAACACACTCCTCGAAAACGGTGAAAAAGAAAAAGGTGAAAAAAAGAGGTCCGAAGCGAGCGAGTTATTTGAAGAATGCGGTATAGATATTTCATCTTATGGTGATCGTTAACCCTATTAAGAAAAGACTCTAGCTAAGAACTATCTGATTTAATAGATTCTTCAAGCCTGTACTTTCACCAGTCTGTACTCTCTAAAGCCTTGAACCACTTTCATATATCCTTTATTTCTTATCTGTTCATTCAACTCTTTGTCGCCTGTATCTGCTCTAAGATTCGACGTTTTCTTGACTTTAGTGGGAGTGGCTAATATGTATATGTTATCTAGACCCGCCTTTTTAACCACCTCAGGGCTTATCTGTTGGTTCCCCCTTCCTAAGAAGAAACCCTGATTACCTATCATCGAGACGACGATTTTCAATCCTGCTGAATCCTCTGCAAGGCTCAAAATATCCCGCTCAGCAACATCTAATTCTACAATCTCCTTGTTTTTCAGTAGATCAACACCAAGAACAGTATGTTCTAAACCAAGTATCTCTTGTATCTTGGCAGTGGTGGAGCCTGGACCAAGTATGAACAGATGCTCCGGATATTCTTCCATCTCTTCGATCATGAAATGGGCTATATCCATTTTTTGGTCTTCTTGATTTACGGAACGAAAACTCTGCTTTCCCAATTGTATGTAATGAGGTTCATAGATGCTGAGTGCTTCACCGTGCATCTTTATTTCCCAGTCTCCTTCCCTGTACCTCTCCTCATCGAGGTCCATTATTTCGACTTCCGAAACATCAGCTTCACCCCCGATGAAATTGTTGAATAAACGCGCACTAGCTTCGGGATTCACACCAAAACAACCACTGTGCATTTTCACCCCAGCAGGTATCCCAAGTATAGGGACTTCTTTATCCACTTCTTCTAGAATATCTCTAGCGGTACCATCTCCTCCACAAAAAACTATCAGCTCAACCTTATGCTCTAAAAAATTCTCTACCAATTCATGGGTATCTTGAGGTGAAGTCTTGCCGATCTCATCTTCAGAAGGTTCGTGTAAAACTTTTATCTCATCTTCAGGAAAATATTTTTTTAAAGAATCTTCGCCTAAAACACCACCTCCAGTTAACCAGGTGGATACCCCTTCCATCCCTTGAAGCGCTTTCTCGGCTCTATTCTTTGCTACAGGTTCAGCACCAAGTTCGACCGCTTCCTCATAGACTCCATCTGTACCTTTCAAGCCGACTTTCCCACCCATTCCAGCTATGGGATTTATAACGAAACCAACTTTCATCACATAGGGTAAAAAAGAGGAGAAAATAAATTTTTGGTCAAAGCAAAGATGAAAAAGACCCAAAAGATTACCTATAAATCAGCATTAAATGTAAAGACAGAACCCTCAATATTTATATCTAGAAGCACATAACAATTCTATGCAGATATGTGAGATATTTCATTCAGTTCAAGGCGAAGGAATAGATATCGGTTTACCGACCCTCTTCGTCAGAACCTCTGGCTGTAACTTGAGATGCGAATGGTGCGATACAAAATATGCATGGGAGGGAGGAGAAGATATAGAGGTAGAAAAGATTAAAGAAAAATTAGACGAGATTGAATGCCAACGGGTATGTATAACTGGAGGGGAGCCCTTACTCCAGGAAGATACTTTAGAACTTATAAATATACTGCTGCCTTCTTATGAAATCAGCATCGAAACGAACGGTTCAATGGACATATCAGATTTGATCGATAAAGACCTTAGAATCTCGATGGATTACAAGACGCCCTCTTCTAATATGCAAGAAAAGATGAGAGAAGATAATCTCGAAGTTTTAAGGAGTCAAGATCAGCTGAAATTCGTTATATCGAACAGAGATGATTATGAATTCAGTGTAGATATTTTGAAGAAATTTAGCCCTAAATGTGAAGTGATATTTCAGACCGAGGAGGACTACGATATCAATGAATTAGCCGAATCTGTATTGGAGGACGATATAGAGGTTAGAGTTTTACCTCAACTTCACAAGATCATATGGGGCGATAAAGAAGGCGTGTAAGATCCATCAAATATTTTCCTTCACTTCCAATTGATTTTATCTTCAGATCTATTATACAAGACGAACAGAATGACAACCAGACCTACAAAAATGACGCCCAGAATTATTTGGATAGAGGACAAATAAGCTGGGACTCCTATCGATTCTTCATCTTCCGGCTCCTCTTCTGTTTCCTCTTCAAAGTAGGCCTTTATCTCTATATCCTCATTCATTGTTATCGTTATTTCCTTCTCCTCTTCCATCTCTTCGGGTATATCTCCTGACCAGTGATTGAATCTACTCTCTTCTCCTGGATCCGAAGTTAAAATTACTTTTTCTCCTGAAGCGTATCTGTGTGATCCCTTTTCTGGATCCGTACTACCTTCCCCTTCTATCTCTATAGTTAGATTGTACTTACGGATTTCAAAATTAGCCGTGATGGTTTTATCATTATCCATAACAATTGTTAAATTCTTGCTTTCGCTATAGATATCTCCTGTCCAATTTTTGAAGGACCATCCCTCCTCTGGAATCGCTGTAAGATTTATTTCAGTCCCGTCCGCGTATTCCTCCTGTTCAGGATCTATATTTATCGTTCCGTTACCTTCCTTGTTTACCTCTAAAGATCTATCTTCGTACTCGATCGTAGACGTGGTGAAATTCCAAACGCTGGATCTATAGGTATACGTACCGTCAAATCCTTCAACGTACCACTCATGAGTGGTATTATGCTCGAGTCCTTTCAATTCAACCGATGCTGTTTCACCGCTTGACACATTTTTATCGGTACCAAACCGCTGAGCAGTGTTTGATTCATAGAAAGACACATCCATATTCTTCTTTTCCTCGTGTTCAAGATCCACACTGAGTTCGATATCTACTGGAAGGTCGGCAGCGCCGTCTCGGGGAGATGGAGAGTGGAAATCAATTGCAGGTTTTAACTCAGTAACAATATATATTTCGATGGAATCTTCAGCACTGTTGTTATATTTATCAACGGCTCTTACCGTCAAAGTCATTTCACCCTCTGGAAGATTAGTAAAGGTGTAGTTTTGCTCATCGACCTCGATCCAATTTTCATCCTCTCTCTTTACCCAATATGTGGATATACCTGAATTATTGTCAAAAGCACTCCATTCGATGGTTACAGGAGCTACCAATGATTCACCCTCAGAAGGACTGATGATATCGATTTCTGGAGATTCCGTATCTCTCAACTCTACATTTCGAACTTCTTCATTGGAATCCTCATTACCATTATCATCTTCTGCTCTAACTGCAAAATGATGTTTACCGATTTCTGAAACTTGGACTTCATGTTCCGTTTCCTGAGTTGTGTCAAGCGTCTCTTCAAAATTTAACTCAGCTTCTTTCCCGTGAGCGTGATATATATTATAGGAAACTGGTCCGCTTGGATCTTCTGCTTCATGCCAGCTTAGTCCTACTATCTTCTCAGCATGATCAACATATGTAGAATTCAAACCAGAAAATTCCGGTGGAAGATCATCCTGTAATTCAAAAGATATGAATTCAGAACTTATGTTGGTAAGGCCTAAATCGTTTTCTACACTGACCTGCAGATGATGCTTTACATCCGGAGTTAAATTCTCAAGGAAAAATGAAGTCTCTCTAGTACTATATCTCCAGTGATCATGATCGAACTCTTCATCCTTTCCTATCATATGATGTATCCTGTACTTGAAAGGTTCAGATTCTCCTTCAGCATCTTCCCACTTGATTTTAACGGAGTTATTTTCCCCATATTCTTCGTCGATCCACAGATCACCATCGAATGTTGGAGGAAAAACGTCGATAATATGTAGGGTTCTCTCGTATCTCGTTTTAGCGCCGCTTTCTTTGTCTTCAGCCTTCAAAGTAACGGTATGATAACCAGTCTCAGCGAATGTGTATTCGATATTTGTCCCATATTTTTGTTCATCCTTCTCAAAAGACCAACTATAATTTAGATCATCATGAGAACTTTGAGCCGTAAATTCAACCGGTTCACCCACCATTGGCTTTTCTGAATAGGTAAAATTCACGTATGGGGGTATTTTTTCTTTAGTGACTGAATACTCCATGTCAAAAGAAGGGTATGAAGTCCTGTTGATTTTTTCTATTGAAGCGTTAGGTAAATATTCGTTAAATAGTCTGAAATCATCTACTGATAGAATTTCTGATCCATCAGCGATCTTCAAAGGTTGAATAGAATCGGTAAGTGAACCGAAATCCTCTAAGAGTATAGTTTCGGTACTTTCAACTGAAGAACGATTTTCTTCATAACTCCTTACCGTCAAGTTTAACCCGCCTTCTTCATATCTCAGGGCAAAAAATGTCCAACTAGAAGGGAATTTGATTCCAGTCGGAACCGTATGTTTTCCGTCATCGTCCCAGAGTCCTATTTCGACTTTGCTCTGGTTTAGAAATACCCCCCAAGACCCTTCCTTTCTCATCAATGAATTCCTAGTTTCGTTGTCGGTGCTATTTATATTTAATAAAGAGGTCAAAGTGAAATTTTCTGTTTTCTCCGTAACATTGAGAGAGGGAGAATGCTCAACCACCATCTTGCTATCTTCCCCATCAAAAGTTAAATAATTTCCGTACCTCCCATATTGGTTCAAAGTTCCATGTTCCTCCTGCGTCCAATTTCCTTTCAATTCTCCACTGTTTGATTCGCTGATTTTATCTTCAACAACACCTTCACTTAGAGATCCATCGAAAGTGTAATGAGCTCTTTGCCAAGATCCTATCACTCCTTTTTTCTCCACCAGAACCATCGTAGGATCGTCCATAACAAAATCAGCACTGAGTTGATTTGGAGCATATATCTCATCTCGTAATATACTCCTCTCCTTGGACCACTGATCGCCGGACGATTCTACGACAGTAGGCACGGCGTTTCTCTCTTTTTGGAAAACGTAAAAATTTCCCGTTTCATTGACATGATGACTCAAACCAGTTACTGTTTCTTTAGAATGGATAGTGGTATAGTTCTCAGGTATGTCCCATGAGTTACCGACAACTTTTCTTCTGATCTCTGTATGGTTCTCTACCCAAGAGATTACAATGTTTCCGTCTTCTTCTGATAGCAGATGGTGAGAAGTAGTATTCGGTGTTTCTCTAACAATTTTTTCCTCCATATCCCTATCTATCGGTACTAAAACGGTCTCGTTATAGCATGATTCTCCATTGATCTCATCTTCAACTTGGATCGTCCTAGTGTAGAGTGCGACACCCTCACCTTCCACAAATTCTATCGATGGTCTAGATGTTTGAGGTAGGTGTACTTTCTCTTCTGAGACAGCATTTTTTACCCACTCATCATCATCTTGTTTTAAGAGCACTATCTCTCCTTCCTCGCTAGAGGCTGATTCAAATATATCTAAGGATGGATCACCCAACCGATAAATTATCTGAATCTCATCTTGATCATCAACAACTACATCAAAGCTGGTTATAGACTGATTCTCGACTGAATGATTTAAATCTAAATCTCTCCAAACTTCTTCATCTAGACACCACGACTTACCTTTCAATAAATCATCAGTATAATACTCTTCTAATTCTTCTACACTATCGATTTCATCTGGTCTTTCCTCTATCTCCTTATATATCAAAGCTATTTCATCCTCTAATTCTAATGGCAGGATCTTAGGATCATAAGCCATATCACCTTCAGTCGGTATTTCTTTTACATCATACTCCCACTCCCCATCTGAAAATTTCTGCATAAAGAGATCGGACTGAATAAGACCATCATCCTTTGAGAGTTCACTCCATACAGCAAAGGCATTCTCCTCATCCAATGATTCAAATTGAGGATCAGCTCTTGGACCTACATTATTTCTTTCTTCGAAGCCATTTGAATCCAATAATGAGGTGTTCTCATCTATAGAGTAGTCTCTAGTAGCTAATCTGTCAGTCGTGAACATCTGATTTTGTGTTATACCATCTGTATCCATCCTGACCATAGACGTAGAATCTCCTTCCGTGCTGTACAATTCCCATTCTTCGGTTTTCGACCATAGCCCCCATCCTGCAGAGACCTCCACTTCAAATCTTCCCGCGTGATCGATGTCAGTATCTTTTGAAGGAAGTTCAAGACCTACTATGACTTCTAATATCAATTTGCCCTCGATTCTAGCAAGTCCTGCCCCTACCTCTCCATAGGGTCCCCCTCCAAAATTTAGGATGAACTCTATAGGGACCTCACTATCACCAGGGTCCAGTGAAAGACCACTTTTATCTTCATAATCTAGAGCACCAACTTCATATTCAACACCTATCTCACCTCCTATCTCTGCTGTCAGACCGACTTCAGCAAATCCTATAGATTTAAGAGGTATATCTATCTGAATCCCCGTCCCGACTTCGAGCTCTAATCCTCCAGAAACTGTGACCCCTCCTCTTTTTACTATCAGGTCTATACTGACGCCTGCAGAGACCTCTATCTCAGGGTCTGCAGCATAATCAAGAGAATTGCCCAATTCCCCGTCGAAATCATCTACACCCATATAGTCTTCGTCTACATCTGTATAAAATTCTATCAGAGTGGTTTCAAAGTTAAGATCGTTATCGAATACTATATCCCTGTCAGGAAACAGTTCCATCTCAAAACCGTAATCACCTCCAAAATACCTTTCTAGATCATCGAGTATTTCTAATTCTGGAGTTCCAGATATGTCAATATCTTCCAAAGCATCCTTCAGTTCATCCTCATCATCTATCTCAGGTATTTCATATTCGACCTCCCATCCAGTATAATCACCGTCTTCCTCTATATTTGTTATCTCAAGATCATCACCGAAGAACGCATCAAGCAAATATGGAAACCATCTAGGGGTCTCGATTATGTCTACATGTTTCTCATTTTTTAGTTCGATCTCATGTGGAAAATCGATCGGACTTTCGACCTCACCTCTGAGATCATTACGAAGATAAGGTATAGATCTAACGTCCTCATCTTCACTAGAATCGCTTACACTCAAGGTTTTCCTCCAAATATCTCTATTTTGTTCTAGGTAGCGCTCATCAGCTGTATGATTCTCCTTCAAAAACTCAAATTCTATGTACTCGTAGGGTAGTCCTGCTTGGGATTTTAGTTCATATGTATTCTTTAAAGCGTCTTCACTGCCTAGATAATCAAAAGGCTCTTTGTCTTTTGGTAGATGAAAAAATATCTCTTCGGACCCAGTTTCTTCGTAGGTAGAAGTCAATTCGAATTCGCCGAGAACCCAAGCACTCTGCAGACAGCGCCGCTTATTCCCTCTACTATTCTCATATTCTAGTAAAACACTTTTCAGGCCGACCTCTTCATACTTTTTGTACATACCCTCTTTGTAATTACTCTCTTCCCAATTTGGTCCTTCACTTGGATCGTGATCTAAGTCCCACCTGATTTCATACGGACCTTCCTCACCTTCATCTATTGGTAGTAATCCATCTTCGAGGATTTGATATCTGTTCGCTTTCTCCAAAGCTCTTTCATAGGAGAAGTATCGAGCCTTTGTTCTTATCACTGACGTATTGTCTCCCACGCCTTTTCTGTTCACCGCCGCTACCCTATAATCATAAGCTTTCGTTTCATTTTGCCTTTCTATCTCATCGGAATAAGATAATCCAGTAACATTGTCGATCTTTTCGAAACCGTCCCCATCAGAACGGTAGACGTGATATCCCAAGATATGGTCTCCCGATGTTTTTATGCCGTCATAAGCAGGGGGCTCCCACTCGAGTAATACGTCTCCATATTCTGAGCTGGTAGTGAGATGTTGAGGAGCAAGAGGTGTCCTGTTCTTGAAAAAGTAACGAGCATGTTTTAAATCTCCTTCACCCTGGTCGTGATAGCTTATATGGGTTTCCGCCTCTCCTATATAATCAAGGGAGGTATGAGAACCAACTCTACCTTCAGTATCTATTTCAACATTCTTCCATTCTTCATCCTCTTTTACAGCGAATCTTAAGTTTTCCTCGCCCCATTCGTGGTAAGTTATAAGGGGATTATCAGAACCATAAAGTTCAATCGATGTGTACGTTCCAGAGGGATCTGATTTGGAGATCATTTCAGAAATCCAATCGCCATCATCGTTCGAATTGGTAACGTATTTTAACCGTTTATAGTCCTCTGTCCATTCATAACAAGAGATATGAGCTCTATCATTCTGGTCTAACTCAAGTGAAGTGTACTTCCCGACAAGTTCACCTGCTTCTTCAACAGTTTGAACATCCCATCCTTTTTTTCCATCTCTTACAGACCTCTCAGCGTATTTTAGGTCTCTTTTCTCCCAATCGTAGAATGTTATGTGAGGTTGCGAATCACTGTCAAACGCAAGAGATGTGTAACGGCCAAGATTCTCACCGTCATCACTGACCGTAAAAGTTTCCCATCCGTTATCATCGAACTCAGCGTATTTTAAACCTCCATCATCATAGTCATGATAACTGATCCCCAGATTATCATCTCCCACTAATTCAAGAGATACATATTTTCCCACCTCAGGATCATCGTCTACAAAATCTGTACGCTCTACTCTATTATTTTCTACACACCATAGTTTGTATTTTAACCTTGATTCAGTTGCATCATAATAGGCGATATGTGCCTTACTGTTTCTGTCGACCTCTAAAGAAGAGTACCTTCCTACATCGCTTTCGTTATCTATAGTCCATATCTCCCAATCCCTATCTGGATCATCTATATCGTTTTGAGCTAATTTTAAATCTTGTGAACCTTCCGCATAATAACTTACGTATACCGATTTTCCATCTTCATACTCTTTCACATCTATAGAAGTATGCTTCCCCGTGCTCTCCGACTCATCGACTGTATCCAAAAACAGACCCTCATCTACTTCTGAAGTAGATGATATATCCTTATCCACGTTGGAAAGAGGAGAAAATTTTGTATCGTCCTCGTCATCTAACTCGGTATGATCAATTTCTATACTTTGAAAAACGACCATGAACGAAGTAGTCAATATCAGCGATAACACGAAAATAGTTATTGCTAGCCTAAATTTCCCTTTTAAACCTTCTAACTCCTTCATCATTTGACCTCGTTTTCAAACTGCCAGAATCTAGGGCTGTCAAAGGTTTCTAGTATTTGAAAATTAGGGACGGGGTTAATAAATAAAATTTTAAAAATTTGGAGAAAAGATATAATGCAAAAAAGGTTTTTATGATGTTCTCCTAATCAAGATTTATGGGAAAGAGATTGGAAGGAAAGAAAGCTTTAGTGACCGGCGCGTCTAGAGGTATTGGTAGAGCCATCGCCGAGAAGTTCTCCGAAGAGAAGGCAGTCGTTGGCATCAATTATCACTCCAGCGATGATAAAGCAAAAGATGTCTTGAAAAGCGTACAAAGGAATTCTGACGGCATGTTATTGAAAGGTGATGTGAGCCAAGAGGAAGATTGCAGACGGATGATCTCCGATTTTGTAGAGGAATTTGGCGGATTGGATATACTCGTTAATAATGCCGGTGTCTACAGGCGAAAAAGCCTTGAAGAAGCTAATATCGAAGATTTCGATGATACGATGAATGTTAATGTAAGAGGTCCTTTCATGATGTGTAAATTTTCCTTACCACATCTGAAGCGATCGGACACCGGAAGGATAATAAATATGTCCTCACAACTAGCCTTCAGCGGCTCTGATCATGGGACATCTTATGTTGTCAGTAAATCTGCTCTAGTCGGATTGACTCGAGCGCTAGCCTTAGAATTGGGGCCTGAAGGTATCACCGTAAATGGAATAGCTCCCGGAACTATCGACACAGACATCATATCGGGATATTCAGAAGAGCAAAGAAAAAAGAGGGCGGAAAGCATACCTCTCAAAAGGATCGGCGAACCAGAAGATATAGCCGATGTAGCTGCATTCCTAGCAACCGAAGAAGGAAATTATATCCATGGAGAGATAGTTGGAGTGAATGGAGGCTCGACTATACATTGAAACGGTGTGATAAGATTGTTAAAATATATTAAAGAGTAGCTATTGATGATTATCTGATAGTGGTGATAAATTGGTAAAAAAAGCTATAGTACTGGCGGCAGGTGAAGGTACGAGGCTCAGACCTATAACTAAAGCGATCCCTAAGGAGATCATCAGGGTAGGAAAGAATCCTGCCATCGAGCACGTATTGAGAGTGTTAAAAGCCGGAGGTATAGAAGACGTGCTCTTGATAGTCGGCAGGAAAAAGCATGCGCTTATTGATTATCTGGGCTCTGGAGAGAGACTCGGCCTCAAGATATATTACAGATTACAGGAAGAACCTAAAGGTACCGCACATGCGGTGGCCCTTGGTGAAGATTTTATCGATGAAGATGAAGATTTTGCGATAATGTATGGAGACAATTATTTCACCCCATATGAGACCATGGAAGATATCGTCAATTTTCATGAAGAAAAGGATGGAGGAGGTACTTTGGTTCTACATCCGGTCGATGACCCGACTAGATTCGGAGTGGTCGACATAGATGAAAACAGCGAGATCCATGGTATGATCGAAAAACCGAGCTTGGAAGAAGCTGAGCCCTATAAGGTCGATGATCACTGGTTGAATATAGCTGGATTGATGATAGTCAACTCTGATATTTTCTCTTATATCAAGGAGACTGAACCTGGTAAGAAAGGTGAGATATGGCTAACAGACTCGATAGAGATGATGAGAAAAGACGGGAGTAGATTTTATGGATACAAATTCGATGGAAAGAGATTTGATATAGGGACTTTCGAATCATTGAGGGAAGCGGACGAACTTGAACTAGAAAGAAGAAAGGAAAATAACTCTGAATAAATAGGGTTCTTTCAAAGATAAGCCGATCACAGGAATTTATTATCGTTTTCTAGAATACTGGTACCCAATACACGAGCACGATAAAAACTAGAGCAGAAGCACACAATACGGTGGCTAAAACCCCGGCTTTCGTCATCTCATACGTTTTGAAGAATCCTGTTTTGTAGGCTATCGCATTTGGCGGAGTGTTCGCCGGCAACAAGAACGCCATGCATGCGGCCATACCAGCCACCGGCGCTAGGAACAGAGGATCGATATCAAGAGTCAAAGCTAAAGATATCGTCACAGGAACGAATATACTAGATGTGGCACTTAAACTAGAGAATAATGTGATACTGAAGGCTGTTATGAACGCGATGGTCGCAACAATTACCAAAAGATTTACATCAGCTAGGAAGGCTTCCATGTTATTGACTATCAAATCTATAACTCCAGTTTTTTGCAGTCCCTCACCCAAAGCAAGACCTCCCCCAACAAGGACAAAAACACCCCATCCAATCTCTTCCTGGGCCTCATCCCATTTCAAAACCCCGACTCCTGGAAAGATGAACATCATCGATATCAGTAGCGAAGCGATGAAAAGCCAGTCTCCTGGGAGAGGTAGGAATTCAAGTAAAGGTTCTAAAAAGGTAAATGTGAAGACATTCTCTATCAACCATATTATACCCATATCCATCGCATCTAGCAACCATAAAAAGACAGCGATACCGAAAAGTATCAAAACATGCTTCTGTTTTTTAGTGAGTTTTCCCATCTCGGCTAGCTCTTCTTTTATGTCTTCTGTACCACCTTCTATTCTTTTTACTTCAGGTTTGTAGACTGTGACCATCAGTTTCCACACAAGGGGGATAGCTATCAACAAAACTGGTAAAGCTCTGATCATCCATCCTCCAAAAGATATGTGTATCCCACGTTCTGCTAAGAACCCTATTGTTATGGGAACAGGAGGAGTTCCTACAGGTGTACCCATACCTCCTAGGTTAGCTGTAAAAGCTATGCCGATGACCATCGCTTTGCCGAGATTGCTTCCTTTGGGCTCATCGATCACTTTTTTTATCATTCCTATACCTATCGGAAGCATTATGGCGGTTGCTGCGGTATTGGAGATCCACATCGAAAGAAAAGCAGTAGAAACGAATACTCCAAATATCAAATTTTCAGTATTGTCACCAACTAAAGAGATAAATTGTAATCCGATCCTTCTATCTAGATCGTACTTTTTGAGGGCTCCAGCTATGATGAATCCAGCTAGGAGTAGCGTATTAACGGGCGTAGCTATGAATGCTAGTCCTTCATCCGCCGGATGTATTCCAAATATTATCTGAAGTATGATGACGAGAAGAGCTGTCACTGATATAGGCAAGGCCTCGGTTATCCAAAAGAGTGCAGCTGTGACAGCTATAGCTATCATTATCTGTTGATCTATACTTAGAGGTAAAGGAAACAATACAAAAGATGAGGCGCCTATGAAGGTGAGTATTATTATCATCAACTTTCGGTTTATCTTGAACATTTTTTCTCCTGGATCCTCTGTTTTTTAGCAAATGGGTAATTTTGTTCTTTCGAGCTTAAGATAGAGATGTTTAAAAAATTTTCTTTATCCATTCTAGATCAAGATACTCAGTATCCTTGCGAATATAACCATACCAAGCAATGCAGAGGGATAAGTTGAACCATATCCAGATCCAACATCTTCTGTTCCGGTAGCTTTTATAGCAGCCCCGAGCCCCGGTGTCGAAGTCATGCCTCCAGTGATCGCACCCGAAGTAACGATCCAATCAAGGTCCCATATCTTTCTTAAAAGGAAAAGTCCCGCAGCTATCGTACCTATCCCTACTAACAGTGTTATCAGTATAAGAACTACCCCTACTTCCATGACAGCTCCTGCAAACCCTGAACCCGCATCGATACCTACGTACGCTAAAAAGAAAGCAAGTGCCAAGGATCGGATGCCAGATAATACCTCGTGTGACATGTTCGTTTTGATCGGCCCGATCTTGCCAAAATATCCGACAGCTAAGGCCGCTGGTAGTATACCCCCGGTTATTCCAAGTTGAGTTGTGCCCAATGGCCCTAGTGGAATTGGAATCTCACCCAATATCCCACCTAGAACAACTGCTAGAGTAAAACCAGCAACACTAAAGGTGACAGATTCCTTCGTCGTTTTCTCTACTCCTTTCGATGAATTGGTTTCTATGGTTTTTTTGAACTTCTTTTTTTCCTCTTCAAGATCGATATCCCTGAACCTTGGCCATAATTCCTGAAGGAGTATGACCATAACAACACCAAGAGGATATGCCACAGAGTATCCGATAGTGATCTGATCTCCAACAGTGTCGCCAACACCTTCTAATTGGGCACCGAGACCAGGTGAGCTGGTCAACGCCCCTGTAAATACACCTTCTATATATTTTGGGTCTACGATACCTATTGTGCCTAAAGTTTGAGCTCCAATATAGGTCAGTATCGCTGCGACCGTAGCCATGAAAAAACCTGCTGCTATAAATTTGAACCCATGAGCCTTGATAACTCCACCAATATCTCTCGCTGCCATCAAACCGACCGCGGCAACGAACAAACCCAAAGATAAAATGAAATATTCGCGAGGGACGGTAGCTCCAAAATGACCAAAAACAAGTCCTGCAAAAAGAGCACCCGAGATACCAAATCTAAAACCTTTTATCTCTAATCTCCCGATCAATATACCTGTGAGAACGGCTAAAGATATCACAAAAAGGCTATTGTCAATAAGTGCTCCTATAAATTCCAAGTTCCCACCTCATTTGATGATTTAATCACACATGTTTTATTCATATCTATCCGCGCGATTTCGACACTGTGTAGACATACTCATTTAAATATCTTTTCTTTGCTTACAGAATTTACAAGGATTTTTATCAAATATCCTGCAAATCCATGATTATGCTTCAACTGTACTGGTCACTAATCATCCAAAATTATTAGTACCGATGAAAAGATTAAATTTGCGATAGAGGAGAAAGTATGTTGGAAGGACTGTTAGGAAAGAAGTTGAATGGTTTGAAGAACGAGGACATCCTAGTGGTTATGGATGACGGACTGGGATTCCTAGGCGAACTGAAAGATTTCGATAAAAAAACCCTAGTCTTGGAAAAAGTCTTGCAGTCTAGCTTTGAGGAGATCGATTGGAAAGAGATATCGGTGGGTTCAAAAAATTTAAGAGAAAAAAACAAAGACGATAAAAAAGCGGGATTCGTTAACTGGACGCAGGTAAACCTAGAAGAGGTCTATGTCAGGACAGACCATGTTTCTAGGATATGGCCTTGGATCAAAAAGGAAAAAATAACAGATGAGACGGAGAAAGGTTCAGAAGGAGAAAAAAGACCTATTTATTTTGAAGAAGACTATCTCTAAAAGATTTTACTCAAATTATGGAAATCTAGTCTCCTAGAAATATCCTAAGTTGGACTTGAGGTGATTCACATATCCTCCCAAAGTATTTATAAAGGGATTTTAGATAGAAAAAGTGGAGGCCAGCGATGAGGCTAGAAGAAATAAATGTGCTCCTAGTAGATGATGAATTAGACATCTTAGAGCAGAGTAAAATAATACTTAAAGAGAAAGATGATCGATTCGTAATCCACACCTCAAATAATGTCGATGACGCCCTAGAATTGATAGAAAACAAAAACATCGATGTCGTGGTCTCAGACTATCGGATGCCAGAAAAAGACGGTATAGAGTTTCTAAGGATATTAAGAGAAAAAAAAGATAACGAAATACCCTTCATATTATTCACTGGTAAGGGCTGGGAGGAAGTGGCGATGAAGGCCTTGAATCTTGGAGCTAACAAATATATATGGAAGAAGGAAGAACTAAATCTTTATGATAGAACAGAAGGTGAACCGATCCAACAATATGATATATTAGCAAACGAGATAGTGGATGAAGTCGAAAAATATGAAAACAAGAAGACGATGGAGATCATGAGAAAGACTATCGAAAAGGCAAAGGATGGTATTTTTTGGGTAACACCTGAGGGAAAAATATTGTATGGAAACCAGAGAGTCAGAAACAAGTTAGGTTATGATCAGAAAGAGATCCAAAGTCTCTCTATCTCCGATATAGACCCTGAATTCCAAGAAGAGAAAAGAGAAAATTATTGGAAAAAACTAAAAGAAAAAGAATCTAGGACTTTTGAAACCGAACATCAAGCGAAAGATGGTACAATTTTCAATGTAGAGATAAACAGTAATTACGTACGACATGAGGATGAAGAACTCGAATTCGCATTTGTAAGGTTTATAGAGGATTGAAAGGTAAATAAGATACTGTTCTTTCGCTAAAATACTATATAATGGTTTGAGCCATACCAAGATTAGATGGATGAAGAAAGATTCAAAAAAACTGATCACATCTCAACTTAAAAGTTTGAATACCGGGATGGTGTCACAGAAGAAAAGCCTTGATACTCTTTTAGAAGAAGATGACCCCTCTGTGAAAAAAAGAGATGGAGGTATACACTATTTCGAGGAAGACCACCTTCAAAGAGTTGATGATGTCGTACCTATACACAAAAAAGATGAGTTGAATCTACCTATTATAGTTTATAATGATCCTTCACTAGACCGGTGTTATGTCAAGGGGAAAATTGAAGGAAAAGTGGTAAAGGAGATGATCGGATTAAAAAATAAAAATATCCAAGGAGAGAAAATATGGTTCTCTAAACCCCTCATAGCCGATCTTATAAGAGAATACGACGACTTGTTTCAATTCGTGTGGACCCCAAAATTGAACAGAGATATCTCTTCTAAAAGGACCTAAAAGATCCGATAAAGACTAAAATCCTATTTTTAGATAAAAAAGAAAGAAACAAAAAAGAAAATAATGTTGAAAAATAGCTTTAGAAATACTGTTAATTTTTGAGAGTCAACTCTTCCCCACAACACATAAATTCACAAGTAGCACAGGTACCTTCTTCTTCAGTCTCACAGCATTCCCCACACTCATTAACAACTTTCATCTCGAATCCGCAATCTTCGCACATGTATATTTGGCCTTTTTCCATATCGTGGCATTCTATCATTATAACACCATCTATAGAAATGAGGAAACTATAAATAAAGTTTTGGTAAATTCTGCTCAGAAAGCTCATTTAGAAGACTCTAGAGGATAGCCTTTCTCTTTCCAATCCTCGATCCCCCCTTCGTAATCGATGACGTTGTCGAATCCTAGTTTTTCTAGTTTTTCGGCAGCTTTAGGACTAGCCTCGCAGTCAAAGTTCTTGCAGTAAAGTACGATATCTTTATCTTCATCGAGTTCATGTTGTCTTCTGCCTATCTCCTCTAGGGGTATATTGACAGATTTAGGTATATGTTCCTTTCTGAACTGCTTTTCTGAAAGAACATGAACAAGCTCAAAATCCTCTCCTGAATCTAGCTTTCTTTTCAATTCTTCGGCTGAAATCGTCTCCACGGATATCACAATTTATAATCTTAGATATCTATATTAATTCTTTCCCTTCTTAGGGCATCCTTACAAAAGAAAATAGGGTTTATATCTAAATTTAGTGGAAAACTTTAATTATAACGGGATTAGATGAGGTTGATTGCAATTAGTTGCTGGTGTAATTGATGAGTGATTCTCAGAATAAGAACCATAAAGAAGAAAATACCTCAGAAGAGGGTGTCCAGGAAACGGATGTAGCCCCGATAGGTGAGTGGATAGAAAGTGTAGATATCAATACTACAGAGGACATAGAAGTACCTGAACTTTTAGCTGACCAAGTCATTGGGCAAGATGAAGCAGTAAGTGTTGCAAAGAAGGCAGCAAAACAACACAGACACGTTATGCTCATAGGCCCTCCGGGCACTGGAAAATCGATGATAGCCAAAGCTATGACCGACTTCCTACCAAATCAGGAGATGGAAGATATCCTTTGTTTCCCTAATGAAAAAGATGAAAACAATCCTAAGATAAGGACCGTTCCTTCCGGGAAGGGTGAAGATATAGTAGAAGCCCATAAGAGAGAGGCAAAGAAAAGAGAAAAACAAAAAAATAGAGGTATGTTGATGATACTCGCCCTGATCGTTGGGGCAGCTATCGTAATCTCAGTATGGACTGGGAATTTTATCATAATGTTTTTTGGTATCCTTGCAGCAGCGATGCTGATGATCGCGATGAGAGCAAATCCTAGAGGTTTCGGACAGGATTCGGAAGGTCAAACACCAAAATTATTGAAAAGCCAAAGTTCCGGAGACAGACCGCCATTCATTGATGCAACAGGTGCACAGTCTGGAGCTCTGCTCGGTGACGTTAAACACGACCCATTCCAAAGTGGAGGTCTTGAAACACCTGCTCACCAAAGAGTTGAAGTCGGTGCGATACATGAAGCTCACAACGGCGTATTGTTCATTGATGAGATGAACATGCTCGACATGGATTCACAGCACAGTTTATTGACAGCGATGCAGGAGAGGGAATTCTCCATCACAGGACAGAGTGAAAGGAGCAGCGGTGCTATGGTGAAAACAGAGCCTGTTCCCACGAATTTCATCCTTGTCGCTGCAGGTAATCTAGATTCAGTATATGGACAAAGAGACGAAAGAGGTGTACAGCGCGGAGGGATGCACCCTGCTTTGAGATCCAGAATTAGAGGGTACGGATATGAAGTATATGTCAATGACACCATGGATGATACAGATGAAAATCGTAGAAAACTCATTCGTTTCATAGCTCAGGAGATAGAAAAAGACGAAAAGAAGATTCCACACTTCACCAAAGATGCGATTAAAGAGATGCTGAGAGAAGCTCAAAGAAGAGCTAATAAGCGAGGAGAATTAACATTAAGACTTCGAGAGCTTGGAGGATTAGTGAGAGTGGCAGGAGACCTTGCAGTAGAGCGGGGTCACGAGATGACTAAAGCTGATGATGTAGTCGACGCAAAATCAACCGCAAGATCACTCGAACAGCAGGTCACTGATAAGTTCATCAAAAAAAGAAAAGAATACAGTATGTATAGGACAGAAGGCGATATGGTGGGTGTTGTGAACGGACTCGCCGCGATGGGAGACGAACAAGAAGGCATGTCAGAGTATTCTGGTATAGTTCTACCTATTGCAGCGGAAGTCACTCCTGCTCATTCGAGTGAAGAAGGGAGAGTAATAGCTACTGGAAGACTCGGAGATATAGCAAAAGAAGCTGTCCAAAATGTCTCGGCATTGATCAAAAAGTACACGGGAGAAAATATCTCTCAATATGATGTTCACATCCAATTCATAGGAACTCAACAAGGCGTAGAAGGAGATTCAGCATCGATCTCTATCGCCACAGCGGTGATCTCAGCATTGGAAAATATACCGATAGACCAAAATATAGCCATGACCGGCTCCCTTAGTGTTAGAGGACAAGTCCTTCCAGTAGGCGGGATCACCTCAAAGATCGAAGCAGCCGCTGAAGTCGGCATGGATAAAGTACTGATACCCAAAATGAACGAAAAAGACATAGTGATAGAAGAGAAGTACGAGGATGAGATCGAGATAATACCAGTAGAGAATCTAGGAGAAGTACTGAAACATGCCTTAGTGGGTGAGAAAAAAGAAAAACTTCTAGACAAACTGGCTTCACTTTTAGAGATAAAGACGATACCTTTCCCGACCAGCGAACCTGCACCGAAGACATCCAACAATTCATGAAAGAAGGTGAAAGATAAATTGGGCGCTTTTGATCTTCTATCTGACGAAATAAATGATGTACTATCAGAACTCGATATTAGGGAAGAAACTAAACCCCAAAAAGATGCCATACCACCTATTTTGAACAGAAAAAACACACTCGTTATCGCTCCAACCGGTATTGGTAAAACCGAGGCTGCATTCCTCCCGATCCTCAATAATATACTCTCTGAAGATGATGAAGGGTTCTCTCTCCTTTATATCACCCCACTGAAAGCATTGAACCGAGATATGATTAGAAGGATCAAAGAGTTTTCCAGTAGATTAGATTTTAGGGTCGGCGTTAGACATGGGGATACCAGCAAGAAAGAGAGAAGAAAACAGTCGGAAGATCCACCAGAAGTGTTGATAACGACGCCTGAAACACTCCAGATAATGTTTACAGGTCATAAGTTAAGAAAAGGGCTCAAGAATGTAAGACATGTTATAGTAGATGAATTGAATGAACTAGCTGAAGACGAAAGAGGCAGCCAATTATCTCTAGCCCTTGAGCGTTTAGCTGAACTCAGTGGTAGAGACTTTCAAAGAGTTGGACTATCTGCTACTGTTGGATCCCCTGAGAAAGTTAAAGATTTTTTAGTCGGTGTGGGCAGAGAAGGGATAATAGTAGAAACCTCTGGTAAAAGAGAACTAGATATAAAAGTGGAAAAACCCAGTGTAGAGGAAAGTGGAGACAAAAAACTTTCTGAGATCATGAGGTGTGATATAGAAAAAGCAGCTTCTCTAAGGTTTTGCAGAGAATTGATAGAAAGCCACACTTCTACACTCTTTTTTGTCAATACGAGAGATGCGGCCGAATCACTTTCTTCTTCTTACACACTCTGGAAAGAAGAAATACCAGGAGACTTTCCCATCGGGGTTCATCATGGATCACTTTCTAAAGAAGCGAGAATAGATATGGAGGAACAATTCAAGAGGGGTGAATTGAAAGGACTCATATGCACCTCATCAATGGAACTAGGTATAGACGTTGGTAAAACAGACCTAGTGGTGCAGTATCAGTCACCTAGACAAGTTACCCGGTTGATCCAAAGAGTTGGTAGGTCTGGCCATAAGATAGATGAGATCTCCAAAGGAAGGATAATATCCACGACCAAGGACGATATACTCGAAGGTGCCGTGATCTCTAGAAAGGCAAAGTTGAGAGATCTAGAAAAAACAAATATCCCTGATGAGCCGTTGAGTGTTCTCGCTAACCAATTGATAAGCACAGTCCATACAGAAAAAGAGATCAAGCCTGATGATTTTTTCACACTTGCTAAACGGTCGTATTCTTTCAAATCTTTAGATAAGGAAATCTTTAATGATTTGGTAGAACAACTCGCTGAGATCAGGGTTATTTGGAAAGAAGGGGAGAAAATCGGGAAAAGAAGAGCTTCTCTGAATTATTTTTACAATAATATATCTATGATACCTGACGAAAAAACTTACTTGCTACGGGATATCTCGACCGATTCTGTCATAGGTACTCTAGACGAAAGCTTCGTAGCTAGCAATATACAAGAAGGAGAAGTCATAACACTTCAAGGAAAGGCATGGCGAGTAGTTGATATGAAGGAAGAAGAGGTATTAGTGGATAAAGTGGGCAATATCGGTAAAATACCTGATTGGACAGGCGAAGACATACCAGTTCCTTATGAAGTCGCCCAAGAAGTGGGTAGGTTGAGAAAGAAAAATTTAAAATCAGAAGTGGAGAAATATCCCCTTAGCGAAGGGGCTTTGAAAGATTATGATGAATATTTGAAAAGTCAAAAAGATTATGAAATCCCTACAGATTCTAAATTAGTCATCGAAGTAGAAAAAGAAACTTTAGTGGTCAATGCCTGTTTTGGTACACTGGTTAATGAAACATTAGGACACTTACTTGCCTCTCTTCTCTCTGCTAGATTAGGAGAAAGTGTAGGTCTGCAAACTGACCCTTACCGCATAATGATGAACCTTCCGAGGAGGATTGACCCATCTAAGATAAAGGATATTTTAAACGAAACAAAGCCCGAAAGTCTTGAAGGTCTGATGAAGAAGAGCATAAAAAATTCAAACTTTTTTAACTGGAAATTTCTACATGTAGGAAAAAAGTTTGGGGCAATCGAAAAAGATGCTGATTGGCGGAAGATAAACATGGATAAGATTATAGATACCTTTAAAGGTACTGTACTTTATAAAGAAGCAGTGAAAAAGACCTTTAGAGACAATATGGACATCTCTAAGACAAAAGAAATTTTGATGGAAATAGAGAAGGGAGAGGTCGATGTGGTTATATCTCATAAAGGTATATCATCGATGGGTAAAGCCGGGTTAGAGAAACATAAAGAATTCCTTAGAGCTGATAGGGTTAGTAAAGCAATTTTAGATTCTTTGAAGGAGAGGCTTGAATCTGAAAAGGTTACCATGAAATGTATCAAATGCGGGTCTAGGAGAAGAAAACGAGTGAGGGATGTTAAAAAACCTAGATGCTCTCAATGTGGTTCTTCTATGGTTGCTCCTTTAAGACCATATGACGAAGAAGAACTTATCGATAAAAAGAATGAAAAGTTGAATGAGGAGGAAAAGAAAAAATTAAAAAGATATTACAAATTGGCTGAGTTGGCAAGGATTCATAAGAAACGAGCGGCGATGGCTTTGTCCGCTAGAGGTATAGGGCATCAAAAAGCAGGAAGAATACTTTCAAAAAGACATGACAAGGAAGAAAACTTTTTAAGAGATATACTAGAGGCCGAAATAGAATATGCTAGAACCAAACGATTCTGGGACTAACTCTTTGTATTTTCTCACAAAAAGTTATTAATGAGTTGATATGTATCAAAAATAATCAGATTAATAAATAAATTAAAAATCAAAAATAACTATGAGGTAAAGCTATGCAGGAAGAAGAAGAAACTTCTGAAGACGAAGCCTTTAAAGACCTAACAAAAATACCCTCAATCGGGAATTTAACTGCTAGAGCCCTTATCGGGTCAGATTACGCTTCAATATCTAAATTAAGAGAAGCAGATGAGGATGAACTCGCTTCTATCGATCATATAGGAGAAAAACTTGCTGAAAGAATCCTTGAAGATTTAGAGGAAGATTCCTTTAAGGATGAGGAAGAGAATAATATTTTTGAAATTAGATGTCCCGCTTGTGATAATTTTACATTCATTGAAGAAGATAAATGCCAAGAATGCGATGAAACCATAGAATCCTCTTCAAGCGTTGTCCTTCCAGAAAAAGGGATTATCGAAAACCCGAAAAAGACGTTGACCGAAGTAGAGGAGGAAATTTTGAATAACGGAAAGGACGCGGAGAGCTGGTTTATTAGAGGTTCGATACTAGAAAGCATGGGCGCAAACCGTAAAGCGCTTGAATCTTTTGATAGAGTGATAGAATTGGATCCTCTTTTTGACTATGTTTGGAATGCAAAAGCTCAAGTATCTTTGAAGCTCGGTGAAACCGAAGAAGCGGCTAAGGCCTATAAACTTGCTTTTGACTTCCGTAAGGCGCCAAAAGACATCGCCGATGAAATCGAAGAGATGGATACTCCAAAACCTACAGAAACTACTGAGTTAGAAGAAAAAGATGAGCTAGACAAGAAGCTAGACGAAAAAATTTCTGAAGCTAGAGAGTTTCTTGGAAAATTAGATGAAAAAGATACCTCAGATATAACCGCTGAGTTGGATAAGGTAACAGAAGAAAAGATAGAAGGAAACAAAGAGAAGGCCTTAGATATGGTGAAGGAGGTAATAAATCAATGCCAGTCCTTATCCGATAAAGAAGTAGAAGCAAAAGAGATATCCGAAAAGGTAGAAAAAAAAGTGTCTGAATATTCGAAACATATCGAAGAAATTATTGACAAGGGAAAAAATAAAGGCATTGAGTTAGAAAAAATAAAAGAAAGTTTTGACGAATTAAAAAACGAATTCAAATCTAAAGAAAATCAAGAAGAGATGATCAATCAATTTAAGGAGCTAAAACAAAAAGCAGAAAAAACATTGTCTTTGAAGTCTAACATCTCTCAAATCGAAGAGGTGATCAGTGATCACCAAGAAGATCTAGATGAGATTGAACACGAAAAAAGATTGGAAAAGATAAAAGGTGTTTTCAAAGATGAGGATTTCGAGAAAGCAATAGATTTATCTAGTGAATTAAAAAATGATATCGAAAGTGAGATAAAGAAATCTATAGATGAAGGAGAACTTGAAAGTGAGGCAGAAGAAAAACTTGCCGAAGCTAGAAAGAAGCTTTCAAAATTAAGGGACACGGACTTTGACCTCCAGGACATGAAAGAACTTTTAAAAGAGTCGAACCAGTCCAAAAAAGAAAGTGATTTCGAAAAGAGTATAGATCTAGCGGAGGACTTTATCGATTCTGCAGATAGAATGATCGACTTATTTGAGTTGATCGAAAAAACTAATGATAAAATCAAAAAATTAGAGGAAAAGGACCTTATTGATAAGCCAAGGATCGAACACGAGGTCAATCAGTATAAAAAATTAGTAAAAATAGACAACTATGATTTGGCTGAGAAATTATTGTCTGATATGCTGGAGGAATTAGAAGATGCCTTGGATGAAGGAAAGATGATCCCGCCTCCAGAGGAGGATCTCGATAAATCAACCTCTCAAATTCCCACCCTGATAAAGGAAAAAGTGAGAAATGTAAAAGAACTAAACAACCTAGTTGAAAGAGCTGACATGGAGATAAAGGTCAATAGGAAACCTTTGAAAAAAGCGATCATCAAGATAAAAGATCTAGAGTATAAGGAAGCTAACGAAATACTTACTGACTGGAAGAACAGTTTAATAGAAAGATTGAACTATGAACTTGGAGACAAATTAGACACGCTCAAGGAAAAATCAGACAGTTTGGAAAACTCGTCTCTTCAGAGAAGAAGTAAAGCGATATTGGAAAACATAGAAAGGAGATGGGACCTAAAAGCGTATAAAAGAGCTATGGAAACGCTAATCTACGCTTCAAATTTCTTGGAAGAAATAGAAACAAAAAGTACCAAACAAGATAAACAGATATATCTGAGCTCAGAATTAATTGAAGATATCGAAAGATCAAGAGATGATGGAAAAGAGGTCAAAGAACTTCTGAACCAAGCGGAAGAAAATAAAGATGAAGAAGAAGCATTCAACGAAGTGTTAGAAGAGATCCAAAAGAAGATTGAAGACGATTTGAAAGACATACTCGATAAGGAAATAAAAGAACTCGAAGGCAGACTAGAAGGACGAACAGAAAAAAACATCGTTGTAGCAATAAGCAATCTGGTAGATGTGAAGTCTAGTCTAGATGAAAAGAATGTGGAAAAGGCCTCTTGGTATATGAGAGAATATAAAAAGGTAATAGAAGAGGGCTGATTTTGTATTGAAAATTGATAATGAATTAGATATAGAAATCTATGAAGGTGTTTATGAACCTTCAGACGATACATTTTTGTTGTTAAGCATGATTGATGTGAATGGTGGGGAGGAAATCCTAGAGATTGGTTGTGGTTCAGGCATCATCTCTCTCCATTGTAGTGCCCAAAATTGTGATGTATTATCAGTAGATAAAGATGAAAGAGCTCTAAAAAATACAAAGACGAATGCTAGGAAAAACGATCTAAATATATCGGTTAAAAAAAGCCATCTTTTTTCAAATATAACTAAGGATGATTGGGACATGATAATTTTCAATCCTCCATATCTACCGAAAGGTGGAATTTTGCCAGAAGATGACAGGTGGGACGGCGGAAAAAGAGGGGACGAAGTTATAGTAAGATTTCTTGAAGATGCAGGAGAATATCTAAAACCAGATGGCAAATTATATACTTGTTACTCGAGTCTCTCGCCTACAGAACGTATTGAAGAACTGATCGAAAAAAAATATCGGATCACTAAAATTGAACAGAAAGACTTCTTTTTTGAAACCTTATATGGTCTGGAACTAAATAAAGAAAAAGAATGAGGATTTTTTATTCGACCCTGTGCAGCCAATTCCTGTATTCTTCGATCTTACCCTCAACGGCTTTCATGTACCTTTTTTGTATCTCATCGGTAACTGGACCTTTCCCGTCGGATATCTCTCTCCTGTCGACTTCTTTTATAGGTGTTACCTCCGCTGCCGTCCCTACGAAAAATGCTTCTTCTGATATGTAGATTTGATCTCTTGTGATCTTTTCGACATTAACTGGATATCCTAGGTCTTTAGCTATCTGTATCACGGAGTCTCTTGTGATGCCTTCAAGAACATCAGCCGTTTGCGGCGTATAAAGCTCCCCGTCTCTAACCAAGAACAGATTTTCTCCTGTTCCTTCAGCTACATAGCCTGAAGGATTGAGCATTATTGACTCTACATATTCGTTCTCTACCGCTTCCATCTTGGCCATAACCGAATTTAAATAATTACCGCTAGACTTAGCTTTTGTCGGAAAAATGTTAGAATGGTGTCTAGCCCAAGAGGTCGTTTGAACTTCTACACCTTTCTCAAGGGCTCCCTCTCCTAGATATTCACCCCAAGGCCAGACTGCGATGCTTATTTTTACAGGATTATCTAAAGGATTGACGCCCATACTTCCATAACCGCGGAAAGCTACGGGCCGGATGTAGCAGGATCTTAGCTCATTTTTAGAGATCAGTTCATCAATAACAGATATCAATTCGTTTTTATTGTAATCAAGTTCTAAATTGATGATCTTTGCAGAATTCATAAATCTTTTCATGTGATCCTCCAGTCTGAAAACGGCGGGAGTGCCCTCATTATCGTAAGCTCTTATCCCTTCAAATACTCCAGTACCGTAATGGATCACATGGCTCAAAACATGTATCTTCGCGTTCTCCCACTAGACGAAATCACCATCCATCCAGATATAATCTACTTCTTTCATACTGTGATTTATCTTTTTAGAGATAAAAAATCTTTCGGTATTAAAAATAGCTACACTTAAATAACTGAAATATGATTTTAGATTATGAACAAAAGGATACTATCTACGGGAATCATTGTATTGATATTCGGACTTTTCTTTGCACTTGCTTTTTGGCCTCTGTTTGGTGTGTCAGGCGAAGAGCTAACTGATGATCAAGACGGCAACCAGTATGAATCTTACGAAGAAGGTGACACTGTAATTGCTTACGGAACTATCACGGCTGTAGATGAATATCCGGACGAGATAGGAGATATCATTGAAAATATAGTAGGAGGAATTCCTGTAGAAATCGATGACGAATTTATCGTTATACTCGCAGATCAAGATTCGACAGATCTTGAGGTCGGTGAGGATGTCTACGGCCAATTGACCCTGAATGAAGGATTAGGTATAGAATACTGGGCACATGATGGTGATCTGAGATCTAAACAAACCATAGACTATTTCTCATATAGTCTAGTGGGTGTTGGTATCACCCTTGGAGCGATTGGTATTATCAAGGATTAAGTTAAAATAATATCGAGTGCAATCTCAAAGCAAGATGGAAACAGAATCTAGGGAAACTTACCAAATGAACCAAGATTGGACGGAAAAATACAGACCTAGAGACCTATCCAAGGTCGTCGGAAACCAAAAAGCTATCCGAGAGTTGAAAACTTGGGCTAGTAAATGGGTATCCGGAAAACCTTCCAAGAAAGCTGCAGTACTCGCAGGAAAACCGGGAATTGGAAAAACTTCATCAGCCTTAGCTCTAGCCAACCATATGAATTGGGAATTCTTGGAGATGAACGCTTCTGATCAAAGAAACCGTGAATCTATAAAGAATTTTGTAGGGAGAAGTGCGGTCGATGATACATTTTCAGAATCCGGTGACTTCACACCATATAAAGAAGGAAAACGTACTCTTCTAGTGATAGACGAAGCGGATAACATTTTCGGAAAGGAAGACAGGGGTGGAATAAACGAGATTTCCTCGATCATCAGAAAAACGGAACAGCCGGTTATACTGATAGCGAATGATTATTATGATCTTACTAGACGTTCAAGCGAACTAAAAAAATTATGTAAAAAAATAGACTTTGAAACACTAGAAAAAAAGGAAATAAGAACTCATTTGAAAAGAATCTGTCAACTAGAAGGTATAGAATACGAAAGGAAAGTTTTAGACAGGATAGCGGAGTATTCTGAAGGAGACTTAAGATCCGCAGTTAGAGATCTTGAGAGTATAGCTGCCGGAAAAGACAGGATAGAAATAGATGACCTGACAGTTTTAGGTAGTAGAAACCGAAAAGCAGAGATATTTCCCACCATAAAGAAAATCTTAAAAAATAAAAATATATTAGAAGCTAAAAAAAGTGTTCAATACCTTGATGAAGAACCATCTGATCTGATAACCTGGATAGACGAAAATCTTCCAAGAGAGTACGAAAACGGATCGGAGCTTTATGAGGGATATCGATGGATATCTAAAGCTGATGTTTACCTTGGTAGGGTGAGAAAAAGACAGGCTTACCGCCTTTGGAAATACAGTACTTCCTTGATGACGGCCGGTGTCTGTTCGGGAAAAAACCACAGGCATTCTGGATGGACAAGATATTCCTTTCCCACCTGGATTCGACAGATGAGTAGGTCAAAAGGAAAACGGTCTCTAAGAAGGAAAATAAGTAAAAAGATCGCTCCAAAAATCCATACCACTACCAACAAGTTTCAATCACAAATTTTTCATTACATAGCATATCTGATGAAAGAAAAAAGGGAATTTAGAGAATATGCACTCGAAAGGTGGAATCTTGATCCCCGTGAAGTGGCTTACCTGATAGGAGAAGAAGAAAGTTCTGAAAAAGTAAGGTCTTTATTTCAGGATGGGTCTAAAGGGGAAAATAGGGAAAAAGATAAAAGTGGCGAAGAAGACGAAGATGAAGGAAAACAGGATGCAGAAGATCAGCGTTCTTTATTGGAGTTTTGATATATGAAAGAAAAGAAAAAAGAGATTTTGAGAAAACACGGTTATGCCTTGACCGGAGAAGAAAGCGGTGCCAAGTTATGTCACTGGGTGAGAGAAAAGCTAATGAACGGTGATTCATGTTATAAGGAAGATTTTTACGGCATCGACTGCCACCGGTGTCTGCAGATGTCTCCGGCCTTGAATACATGTAACCAGTCATGTCTTTTCTGCTGGAGATATCAGGATTACTACAATAAAGATGAATTACAATTTGACGAGCCAGAGGAGATCGTGAAAAACAGTATAGAAGCCCAAAAAGAACTCGTGAGTGGGTTTGGGGGAGAAGATAGATGTTCCCAAAAGATGTGGGAAGAGGCTAGGGATCCAAACCAAGTGGCTATTAGCTTGGCTGGGGAACCAACGATGTATCCCTATCTAGATGGACTTATAGAGGAATATGAAAAGAGAGGCATGACTACTTTTCTCGTTACAAATGGAACTAGACCAGATATTATCGAGGGATTGGATACTCTTCCTACTCAATTATATATCACTTTAGCTGCACCTAACAAAAACGTCTTCGAAAAATTATGTGTGCCGAGATCCGAAAATTTATGGGAGAAACTCAACCGAAGTTTAGAATTACTGAGCTCACTAAATACAAGAACCGTTGTCAGGCATACACTTGTAGAAGGATGGAATATCGGATGGGAATCTGAATATGCAGATCTCTTGAAAAAAGCCGATCCAGATTTCATAGAAGCAAAGGGATATGTATTCGTAGGTGATTCCCGCAGGAGGATGTCTTTAGATAATATGCCCTCACATGAAACCGTGAAAGGGTTCAGTGAAAAATTGAGTAAACTGATCGGTCAAGATATTTTGCAGGAAAAAGAAAGGAGTAGAGTAGTCCTGCTCGGCGAAAGAAGTTCAAAACGAAAAATATGAAAAGCATCTAGACTAAACTCTATTTTCTTTTTAGAAACGGATAAGGACTTTTTTTCCAGACGTATAATGAAAATTGGTGTTTGTTCACCAAGCCTTTACGGGAATAATTACGTAGGAGGTGATCCATCTGCAGGTTCCCCTACAGATACCTTGTTACGACTTAACCCTCCTTGCTGACCCCAGATTCGAACATCCCGCGTGGGATGTCCTCATCTAGAATCAACTCGGATGGTTTGACGGGCGGTGTGTGCAAGGAGCAGGGGCATATTCACCGCGCCATTTTGAGGCGCGATTACT